>Ga0255211_1000047_pt1 | contig 42258 bp, 43 predicted proteins | sample Miss_Yuk_RepB_8d_FD_183036 | JGI IMG/M metagenome (GOLD analysis project Ga0255211, IMG submission 183036) | Freshwater microbial communities from Mississippi River, Louisiana, United States - Miss_Yuk_RepB_8d | ecosystem: Environmental > Aquatic > Freshwater > River | place: USA: Louisiana...
ACACCGCTGAGGCCGGTTATTGCCTGGTCACTTCGTCCAAGCGCAACGATATGCGCTTGATCTCGGTCATCCTCAACACCCACAGCGCACAGGCACGAGCCGACCACACGCGCACGCTGCTCGGCTGACGGCATCAACACGCTACAGATTGTCATTTTCATCTTCTGCATCAACCAATGCTCGGTGGTACGCCATCAGCATTAATTGTTTGCGAAGTTGCTTATCCAGAAAGGGGTTGGTAGGGTCGGATATACGAAGCTCATTCAGAACTGCATACTTTAATTCAGCCTGCGCATCAGCAAGAGCCCTCAACCTTCCATTAGCCCGTAGCAACACCAAAACGCGCTCGCGCCACTCATAATCTGGCGGTCGATTTTGATCATGCACCATCTTCATTTGGCCTTGCCTTCGAAGCTCGCATTGCAAAATACTGCCCCGGAGGCATTGCCCCTTCAGAGGCGTGCTCAGTGCACCGAGTTGACCACCACCCAGCAGACACAAGTAGCTGCCCCATCTTTCCGCACTGCTCACAAGTTTTACCGCTGGTGTTGTTGTCGTTAATGGCTTGTAGGATGCGCTGTAGCCTTTGCCTTGATTCATGAACGTCACTTTCGTGGCCATCCTTTGCGTGAACATCACACGCAATATAAAACTTGAGGGTGCCGAATTTTTCTTTCACTTGACGAATCTCGTCTCGGTCCGTATCAAAGCCTGCTGTAGAAATTGCAGACATGATGAGATCGATGATTCCGTACCAGCCGGGTCCGTGCTCAAGACTGACAGTCCTCAAAACAGGCCACCGGTTTTTCAGTTCCTCCAAAGTCATACGAACCCCATCCTCACAGTTGACTTCTTTTCAAGATTTGGAATGCTGATCTCTGCAGCACCCTGATGAACCGCCTTCGCGATGGCCATCTGCAGGACTTGCTTTTGTTGTCGTGGTGAGATACGAACCAACTGCTCGAGCTGACTGTAGCGAAGGTCCGGCAGCAGTTTTACTTTGCCACGCAGTCGAGCAATTTCCTCTTCAAAAATCGAAGCCGCAATCTCGAGTGCCTGCTCCTCTGTCGGCGCGGGCACCTCGACTTCAATGATTCGACTGCGAAGCGGCGCGCTCATTTCATGAGTAGAGTTGGCTGTGAAGCACCAATTGAGATGTTCCAAATTTAGCGGGAGCTCAGTCACGCATGCATCCACAAAACGACGCGCCGTTTGTCGCTCGAGCAAGGCCAGCAGTAAATCCAGCGCAGCACCAAGTTGGCGCTCATAGCCCATCTTTTCTACCTCATCGATGCAAAACATTGTGTTGGCGGGCATTGCCAGTCCATCGTCTGTGCGGCCTAACAGCATGGAGCTAAAAATCAGACCAACATCAGCATTTCCGTAAGTCCGAGTCAGCCCATTCAGAACAGCCGAGTTTTGAACAGTGCTGGCGTCAAAGATCTTTCCGCCGATATTTAAAGCGCTCATCAATGCGGTCAGAAAAGCCGTCTTCCCAATGCCGGGTTCACCCACCAAGCAGAAGTTCGGCAGGCGCAAAGGCTGGCCAGTTTGCGACTGAACATGCAGCTGCGGAACCACCATATCGTGGAGGAAGTTTGAAAAATTCTTGTACTTCTCCCCAAGCCTATCTACTGCCGCAATCTGCTCTTCCTTCACACGCACCAGCCTCCTGTAACGGCAAGACGCTGTGATTTTTCGAAGCTTGTCCCTGAGGTGGTCGTGCGAATACTTGGCCCTCTGAAGGTTCATCAGGCTTTTGATTGAGAAGAGCTCGAACTGGCTCCCGTCTTCAAGCTTGCACTCAGGATCGGCCTCGGATTCGATCTCCACCATGCGCTCATAGAGGTCAGCGGGCTTTTCAGCACTCTCAAGCACACTGAGCTTTTGCTCCAGTTTGCGAATGCGCTCGAGATACAAACGCTCAACTGCTGTCCGCCCCTCCTCGTCTTTTTGTGCTTTGGATTTGCTTGTGATCATGAGTTCACTCCTTTTGAAGGAGCAAAGTTACTGACATTCTCGGCAATCACAAACATCCAATAATTCCTGACTCCATCGCTATGGATTCGCGCATTTCCCGCATTGCAATTGCTTGGCCAGATCCATGCAATTGCTCGACAATTTATCGTCGATTGCTCAACTATTTTTTGCTGAGTGCTCGCAAATATCTCGCGGACATCGTCTCGCTTTTTGTGTCGATCACTCGCAAAGTTACACCCCAATCGCCCATCAGAATTTCCAACTGCTTGACTGCCTCCTCGTCGTCTTCATCGCTCTTGAACAAGCATATTTCGTTCACCCCTTCTTCGATGAATTCTTGAACAGACGCCGGCAAGTTGGTGGGCTCGTGATATGCAATCGTGCACTGCCCGCCACTGATCATGTAGATCGCAATCTGACTTTCCCAATCGCGTACAAAAGCCATCATCTGACCTCGGACAGGCCTGCCCAACACTGTTGCTGCTCCCTGCAGGTTCTTGCTGTTATGTATCGTCTGCGTCCCCTCTGGAGTGATTTCAAGCACCCCATGCAAATACCCACTTTTCCGCTTGATCGGGACAAGTAGGTTGCCATCATGTGAGCACATGGCTCCAAGGGGGGCGATTTTCATCTTGGCCAAATAGGGGCTCCTGCCAGCCTCCTCGGCACCTTCCATAAGTGCTTCAAGTTCTGCGCCTTGTTCACTGCTGTCAGGATGAAGCTCATCGTATGTGATCTCCTCGCTGCTCTGGATCTCATCCATCATTTGAGCAATCGGGTCCGGTAGCTCATACAACGCTTCGATTTGCTCTGGCTTCCTCAACAAACCAAGTCCTACACGCAAAAACATGCAGGCATCTTTGTATCTTGGTGCCCTACCCGTTTTCATCACCAAATCCGCCAGACTGCCCCCGCGTGGTTCGCAGACAGAACAGTAGTACCGGTTGGTGACGGGATTGACCCGGAAAGTAGGCCATGGCCTTTCATGCTTACTGATCGGGCAGTCAATTTGAGTGCTCATCGCCATCGGATTTATGCCCAGTAGCAGTAGTACATCAGCGCACCGATCTGCAAGTTCGGTCTTTATATCTACGACATGCGCCGTTTGACGCGGGGTCATTTTGTAATCCATGCGTACTTCCTCCTCATACAAGCAATTTCGTCGGTCATTTCAAGTTCGATAGGGTGAGTAATCACCAATTTTTCGCCTCCAATTCCATCAGCGAATTCCGCATCGTGGAATCTAATCTGTCGTTGCCGCTTTCTTTGCGAATTCTTGACGGCTTTTCGGCGCATGTGATATTCTATCGCCATACATTTTGTTTCGTGCATGTTTATCGGAGGAGCTATGAACACCAAGCACACAACAGGTACGCCAGACCTCACAGCGGTTCGTTCGGCATTGCTCAAACCCAAGGAGAAGGAGCAGACGCAATGGGAAATGGTGCAGTCCCTGCAAGACGCGATCACAGCTGCGCGTGACGCCGGAAAAACCGTAGAGCAGATGCACGCTGATATCACAGCTTGCGGCCTGAACATTCGGTACGGCACTTTTAGGAAATATGTGAGCGACCTCCTCTATGAGCCGCCCAGCAAGCGGGGGCAAACGATCAAAGAACCCAAGCGTGCTCAAGCTGGTACAGCTCCCCAAAGTGGATCAACAGGACACCCGGAGCGAAGCCTTCGCAACATCCGTGGCGGCAAGTCGCTTGGCATGTGAACTACCAGAGCCTCAATACCAACATCCAACAACATCGAAAGGACTATCCATGTCACTCCAGAAAACCAAGAGTTCAAGTGCACCCGTGGCAACCCGTGAGGAGCCCAAGACCAGTAATCCTCAACCAGCGCCCAAACCGGTCATCGTCATCACCTCGGGCAAGGGCGGGGTTGGCAAGACGCTGGAGTCTCAGGTGGTACAGATCACGCTGCAAGAGCTCGGTCACAGCGTTGTCTGCGTAGATGCTGACGGGAGCAACTCCTCACTGGCACGGCAACTTCCTGAAGCCCAACTTCTTGAAGGAAGCAATGGAGCTGAATTGCTAACGAGCCTTGAAAAGGTCCTGCTCGACGAATGCTTGAGCGGCGGCAAAAGCTTGGTGGTCGACACAGGCGGCGGCTTTGACCGCACCGTCAGGGCATGGTTTGCGAGCGAGGATGTGACCAACATCCTGCACGATCACGGAGTTCAAGTGGTGTCTGTCACAGTCATCGACTGCAGCCTCGACTCAGCGGGCCATGTGATGGAAAACATTGATGCCATGCAAGGTGCCAAGCATGTGATTGTGATGAACCTCGGTCATGTGCCCGGATCGATGGGCGAGCGAGCATTCAAACCCTTGTTCGAAAACGCTGAATTCGCTGGCTATGTCAAGCAGGCGAGCCTGGTTGTGATGCCGCGTCTACAAGACGCCATCGAGATCGATGCAATCGGCGCTCGTCTGCACTCCATCACCAGCCCTGACTCCCCTGCAGCTTCCAACCCTTTCATGGTCTCACGAACCAAGACATGGCTCAAGGCCGTGACACAAGAGCTGGGTGCGGCGATTGCCGACGAGTGAGCGATTGGTGCGCGGAAATTGCGCACTAGCCGCACAACATACCCGAAGGCTCTTGCCGATGTTTCCGTGATGTTGTGCGACGCCAAATGGCGCTAGGTCTTTCCAGTTGCCGCGAATGTCCAAAGGACATTGTCGGTAGTCAACGAGACAACAGATTATCAACGGTCAACCCAGACCATCAAAAAGGTCTGATGAATTCATCCACAAGGAGTACAAAAGTGATTAGTCAGAATTTCAATAGAAATGGCTTTACAGAACTTACACGAACTGAGGTCAGTGTTCTGAGAGCTCTTGCGATGGATGACAACGATTCCGACCAAGCGTGGTTATACACACACGAGATCTCACACAAAACTAGCTACAACAATCGATCAGTCAATCAGGCACTTAAGACACTGAGCAAATTGGGATTCGTTGAATTTCAAGAGTATCGGACTGACATTACCGTGATCAATCCAACCTCTCTCGAACAAGGGGTTCGGCGAAATGGTGCAGAGCTGTGCCGGGCAAGACTTGGCTCTTCGTTTTTGAAAGGATAAAAAAGTGAGCAAAGCTGTTTTCGATATCAAAAACATCCCGAATCTGCATAGGCTCGAACGAGTCGTGCTCAAAGAGCTGGCACTCTTTGCCGATAAATCCAATCGTGCATGGCCGCACAACAAAACTCTTGCAGACAAGACAGGCTACAGCGTCCGCTCAGTTCAAAAGGCATTGCAATCTTTACAGAAGATCGGGTTCATTGATGTGAAGTACACGGGGCGCTTTATTGCCAACGGTGATTTTCTGGTCGAGAAGCGGTACATCGATTTGCTTGTCCAAAACTGGATGCCAAAAAAGACTGATGGCCAAGCCGCTAAGGACAGCAACATCATCGAATTGTCGGCCAAGGACATCGAGGCACGCCGCATCAATATTTTTGGGCGAAAACCCAGCATTTAAGTGCTCATGTCCCAGACTTCATACATGCAACGGCTGCACAGTTTACGAATGGCTTCATGGGGGGCATGCACTCAATTCAGGGGGCTGGTGCAATTTTTATTTCAAGAAATTCGCACCCCCATGAACTGGATGCATCCAGATAAGAGATCTAAATACAAGGGATAAGACTTTGATCAACAAATTAACCAACAGGGTTCAGACAGTTCGTAGTCAACAGGGCAAGCCTATTAACGCCGAGGAAGGGGGAGCCATCATTTCCGAGGTTTTTTCTGACTTCGTCAGATCGTACGCCAGCAAGCTCGATTTCCGAAGTGTCTCAGTTTGTGGCAAGAGCTATGCGCGATTGGGCATGCCAACCATATCAATCCGTGAGAGTCTGCAAATGGCCTTGCTTAGCCGAAATGAAACTCATCAGCACTGGGTCAAACCCACAAGCAATTCGATTGATCAACGCAACCACCTCTTCTGTGCGGGGTACATCAACATTGACCAAGAAATGAGCGGCATCCGTCATTTGCGGATTGAGCGCGGAAATATTGCATACCTGTGGATACCCACGACCACGCCACTCAACGGATTGGAGGCGCTGGAGGCAGCGTTTTGGCTCCATTGCGTTACCGGTTGGTCCTCCGTTTCGCGCCGCAGTGATATCTTGAACCACCTCAGCTGGGTTCCTGTCCCTGTCAAAGGCAACGGCATTCATGCCTGCATGGTTGACGGCCCCATTCTGAAAGTGCCCGGCTTCGCGCAGCGAACTGCCACGCTCATTTCGAATGGCGCCTCCGGCTGGTCACTGGAGGACCTTTCCCTCAATCAAAGATCAGTCGTGGCTCCCCACCTGAGCGCAAAATTCCATGACCCTCAAGCCCACCTTGAAGCGTACTCCGACGCGTATTTCACCGCTATCAAGTCACTTGCTTCCGAAGGTAGCATCGAAGCAGCTATCGAGGCCACGACGGGCGTTCTGCAATTAACTGTTCTAAAGTACCAGCACAACCGCAAACAGGCGGCTCTTATGGCTCAACGACTTGTGAGCGGCATCGTGGCCAAGAGTCCAAAGATCGTCGGCGCATATCAGCGGAAGCGCGATCAACAGATGCAATCAGCTTCAGTCCGGCGTGATGCGAAAAACCACGCCAAAACTCTTACGCCGAAAGAGCGTCTGGAAATGTTCAACCAATTGATAGGTATGCAATCAGACCGTCTAGTCTGTTGATTGATCCTCGGGCAATGACTCCCTCCGCATGAGTTGTAGCTGCTTCAGTTTGTTATCAGCTTCTTGCCTCGAGCGGGCTTCTTTCGCGACATGGACTGTCAAATAGTCTTGCCCGGCACCACGGTGCTTCAAACTGTCTGTATAGGCCTTCAGGTTCCAGTCTGGTGCGCTTTCAGATTCCTTGATGGAATCTAGGATAAGCTTCATTGGGCCATCAAACAGCAACTCGAATTTGGGGTCTGTATCGGTACCTGTCTGATGAAATACCAATATGTGCTGGCAGACCCGCTTTGCCTTTGCGCCAAGGGGCCGTGGGTTTGCATGCTTGAGGGTGTGCACATCAACGAAGACAGGTATATCGCCCTTGATGACCCCAATCGCATCGACTGCCTTTATTTGACTGCTCAACGGGTACAAGTGATGTGTCTTTGACATCTCCCGCGTGGGCGTATCCCACTCATGAAAGCGCGCTCCCTCAGCCGCCACGCGACTGACAGCAGTTTCTCTACGCTGCGCAATTTCTCGTGGCGACCGGCCACTGCCCGCTGCCAACCATACCTGCAACTCATCAATGATCAGCTGAAGGTCCCCCCTCAAAGCAGCCTCAAGTGCTTCATTCAAAGACTGCAGCTTCGTTGGCTCGTTGTAGTCAACACTGACATCATTGAGGTATGTGATCTCTTTGGTTGGCACCTTGATCGTGGGGACTTGGTTCTCTTCGTAACGACTGAACAAGTCTTTGAACTTGATCGCTGCCATCCTCACCAGCAAAACCCGGTAGGTGCTCCCATACGCGAGCTTGGCGATGAAGTACCGTTGCAGCGCAGCACCTCCATTGATGGTTCGTTCGCTGGCCACTTCGCAAACGGGCATCCAGCTAAAACCGAGCTCTGAGAGGCTATCAAGGTCTGCCACCTGCTTGCATATTGCTGAGCGCACTGTCTGGCCGTAGAAGCCCTGTTCATCGAACCCAACTGCTTCGCCCAGCTTACCCAACATATCGTTCGGAACATTGGCGCGGTCACTGAAAACCCTGTGGAACTTCTGCGCATCAATCCCAGCCGAGATAGCCAATGCACGCGCTCCATTTGGCGCCAAGCGCACCAGCGCCAAGATTTTCTTTGAATACTGATTGCTCATACCCTCAATTAAAACATATTGCCGCGTTTTTATCGATGCTCGACTCCAAACGCCAAAATGTTACATATTATTACATTTTCATTCGCTGGACACTTTGTTTAGCGTGCATTTGTCGGTATAGTAGACCTCATTGAACGCGATTTCTCTGCAATTTGTTGGCGGTCGCTAAGCACCCAGTTCGGGATTTCTTGGCACTAGCTCTCAGATGAAGCGATATCGCGATTTTTTGAACCAACCTGCATTTTGTTTCTTTCACTGTTTATGTTGAGCCAACATGAGATAGCAACCCTACACACACTCGCCACCCCTGATTTCACATTTCACAAAGGACATCCCATGACGCGCACAAATGCACTTCAAGCCACCGGCACAAAAACTGAACGGCTGAAGGTCCGTTTCGCAACCCAAACTTTCGCCAAGGACGATCAGCCGTTTGCCCTGCTGACGCCGCCTACCCACCCTGCTCAATTGATTGCAGCCGATCCGGTGGTCATCACTAATGCACGCCCTGCCGCGAATGCGAGCAAGTTCAGGACGCTGTTTTCGGCGGTGGACAACACGCACACCACCCCCCCGGCCGTGGTCCGTGCCATTCATGAAGAGTTCCACCCAGAACTCGACGTGTGTGCAACTGAGCAGACTGCGGTGTGCAAGCACTACTTCTCCCCGGAGGTTGACGGTTTGTCTCAACGCTGGACGGGTACTTGCTGGATGAACCCGCCCTACGGCAAAGAACTCCCGAAGTGGATGCACAAGGCCCACTACAGCGCCATGAATGACGGATGCACGGTCATCTGTCTGGTCCCTGCCCGCACTGATACCCAGTGGTGGCATGACTACGCGCTCAAAGCCGACGAGATCCGCTTCATCAAGGGTCGTCTCAAGTTCGGCCACCCCAACTCCACTGGCAACTGCGCACCCTTTCCCTCTGCCATCGTCATTTTTCGTCCTCAGTAAGGAGCATCAGCATGAAGTACTACCAAATCACGAAGTTCGACCCGCAGGTCACTGACGCCTTCGTTCGTCTGGCGATCGACCAATACTTTCATGAAAAAAAGTATGGCTATCGCACAAACGATCTTGAGACATTGGCAGCAATTGCATTTCTGCATCTGCATGGATATCCCGTCGAATATTCGAAAGTCATGCTCATGGAACTTATGGCCATTGTTGATAAGACCAAGAAGTATCGAACCCCGAATCGAGATCGTGATTACGCATTGCTGGACAACTGGCATCGCGATCTTAAACACGGGAAACCGAAACAGAGTATCGAGCAGCTTCCAGCCAAATTGAACTGTGAATGGGAAGGAGAAGACCCTGCGATGGGCTGCTTTGTGATGCTAGGTTGGGCAAAGGAAGAACTGAATGAATGGTTTGAGGACGAAGACTTGGGCACCCAAGCTGCTGCAATGCTCGTGAACCAGCTTCGCACACTTGCAATGGGGCAACTGACACATCAAAACGATCACATGTTCATGACTGTGCAAGACCTGGAAGTGGTGTGTATGCATGCAATTACTAGGCTCTTGCGAGGGAGGATGCATCATTTTGATGCTGAAGCTTACAAAGCAATCAAGGTGCTCATCACGATGAGCCAACTTATTTTCAAGCTTCGAAATGGCATGAGCCTTCGACTGAAAACCAACATCACCGATTCTGGCGTTATCCAGATCAATCATGCAAGTGGTACCACCACTGCTAACGAAAGCAACTAAGGAAGAACCATGCAGACGCATCCAAACAATCACTACAACCCGCTTGTCGGAAACATCTTGATCCAATGGATTATCTCGAACATCCCCGGCATGGAGCTGAAGATTGAAGCCACCATCAGCACCTTGTCTTATCTCACCGCTCGGTGTGTCGAACTTCGATGCATGAAAAACCGTACTTCTGGAGGTTGAAATGAGTGCGACCGTCATGCTCCCCGCTCCGTCCTGTCAAGTGAGCCTGCTTCTGACGAACTGGTTCCTCGACTTCTATTACTCCGGATTGATGTTTCGGGATAAGCATTCCAATGAAAAGCTGTTTGCAAACTTCGCTTACTTGGCTCTCAGTGGCTCAGATGTAGAGGTTCCACCCGATGCCTACTACGTCATGGCTTCCTGCTGTACCCGCAACTTCAGCCCGATTGAACATCAGTTGGAACATGAAGCTCAAGTGATCAAGGAATGGCTCATGAGCGCATCACTGATCGAAACCTAAAATGAGGCAAACTGAAATGCACACAAACAATCATCAAGGCACTTTCGACAAACTTGGCCTTGCGACCATGCGCAAATGGTCCAAAGAGATCATCCAAGAGCAAACCAGTTCGCCCGAGCACAACCATCCTTGGGCTGATGTCGCCTTGGTTCTTGGCTATCTCAATGCCACCGATAAGGGGATGGGTCCTAAGGTGTTCGTGCATGAAGAATTGTTTCAGCGCACGGCCCTGTACTGCATGCTTCGGTTTATGAAAGCACCAGATCAGCGAGTTCACGGCAGCGAGCAAAACTGCGCAGCTCATGCGCTCAATTTTCTGACTCGAGTGTGGGAAAAATCCCGCAAAAACCAGACTAAGTAAGGTCAAGAATATGCTCTTCGCTTATTGCGCCAACATCCCTCGCAACACCGTGATTGCGTCTTCTGTCGAAGACGACTCACGCATCGATGAGTTGATGGACTTTTTGCACACCCACAATATGCTTGATCACTACGCCAAGAGCAGTGGATTGGACATGGCACAGTGGGAAGCGAGCAAGAAAGCCGCGCGAGACATCCAGTCAGCGTTTGCCTGCGATGTGTCCAATGGCATTTTTGAAGCAGACACGCAGGAGCAGCATGAATCGTTGATGCGGCATCTGCACAGGCTGCATAAATTTGGAATGCTCGATCACCAGTCGATGGCCTGCGCTGAAAATTCTATTGTCTGCAAGGATTCTGCCCCGGCCACCCCATCGCTGCCCATCGATGCGCCAACACCGGCGCAAAGTCCATTGCCGACTGCGCATACCCCGGCTCTGGCTCCAGTTGCTGCAGTGACCACGATCCTCACGCCGGAGCAGATGCGAGAGGAAATCATTCGAGACATTAAGTCCCGCTACAACTCTGGTATCCCTCTACGCCTGAGCGATGCGCTTGTGCATTACTGCGCACTTGTCAACCGCAAGGTCTCCAAGGATGAGCGATCACGCATCAAGGTTTTGAGTGAGCACATCGGCGATCTTTTCCTCCACGACTATTCAGATACGCACTTCACCAAATACAAGAACGCGCAGATGTCGGAGCGCGATGTCCGGACCCTTGACGAGCAAATTGCCTTGGTGCGCAGGATCTACAAGGTGCTCATAGAGCAGCGTGTCTATTTCGGCATGAACCCGCTTCAGACATGGAGGCCGTCTGTTACTGCCAAATCGCGCAAGCTCAAGGCAGCAAGCTCTATTGTTACGGTTGATCGCATTGCGAGCGTATTTGGCTCCAAGGCATTTGCAGATTTTGGTCGGTCCCATCCAGCCTACTATCTCATCATCATGACCGCAGTCGTTACGGGCATGCGTATCACCAGCATCTGCCGTCTTCAAAGTGCCGACCTGCTGGTCACCTTGGATGGCATTCCTGTCATCGACATTTTCCACATGGACAAGACGCTCGCCGGCAAGCGTCAGGTTCCTATTCCTCAGGAACTGTTCACGGCTTTGAAGACATTCCTCGAAATGAACGATGGCTTTGGAATTGATGATCGCGGCGAAAAGGGTTGCTCTGACGCAATCCGAGATCTCAACGAGGATTTTTTCAAGCTCAACCCCAAACTGTCCCACACTGCACTCACGCCACATGGCTTGCGCACATCGCTGAACAACTACTTGATCAAGAATTGTGTTCCGATGGACATCCGCTGTGCGCTGCTTGGCCACTCATTGGGGCATGTGAACAATCGAGCCTATTCCTCAGGTGTTCCGACACCAGTTCTGGTCGCTGGCCTTTGCGGCCTGCAAGACAAGATCTTGGCCGGGTTGAACTTCGACCAAGACATTGCGCTTGAAGCCGGTTACCTCATCGCGGGCAGCACGCATCAGCTCCATCATTGTTCACCACCAATCTTGCAATGATCGTTTGTTGCAGCTAGGCTAGGCCTGAAGCAAGCTCCCTGAGTAAACCCTCAGTGCCATTCAAAGCCCATGTACTCCAAGATGGCCAATTGGTGCTTTCCAATGCGATCGGCCAGAGTTTCGACCGATGGTGTGCGCGCATAGATGCCCGTTGTCATCGTCTCGTCCACATGCCCTAGCACTGCGCCGCAGATGTACTGCTCCACACCCTCGCTCAACAGGTGGTTGTTGAACGATTTTCGGAAGGCGTGGAAACTCAGCTTGGGCACGGCATCTTCCAGCCTGTGCTCTTTGAGAAAGGCGCGGATCGGCTTGTTCACGGCGTCAGAGTACCCTTTGCCGCCGTCACGCTTTGTCAGGCCAAAGCTGCCATGTTTGCGGAGGTGGCTTTTGAGGGCATCGAATAGCTTTTGCGGCACAGGGATGTCGCGGTTGCCCGCGACCGTTTTATCGGCGCTGATGTCGATATATGGCGTCCCCTTCATGGAGACCTTCAACTCGTCGGGCCCCAAGCGCGCAAGGCTCGATACCCTCATACCGGTTACAAGGCCGGTCATCACGATCAGGTAGATGCTTGGCTTTTGTTCGCGGAGCTTGGCGAACCGGCTGTCGCCAAAGATGCGCTTGAGATCGTTATAGGCAATGGGCTTGGTGCCGCTTTGCCGACGCTCACGCTTGCTGACCAGATTTTTGCCGGAGGCCGGATTGGCACCATTGAACTGGCCCTGCTTTTTGAGGTGGTTGATGACCGCTCGCAGGAAACCGATCTTGTTGTCTACGGTCCGCGCATCGTTGCCCATGGTTGTGCGCAGGTGCACGATCAAATCGCTGACATCGGCCTCTGTCAGCCTGCGGATGTCGCGGTTCTTGAAGTACGGGGTGAGCTCTTTGGCATAGGTGGTGTAGTCCACTTTGGTCACCTCGCCGATGCGTCGCACGGAGATGTATTGACCAAAGACCCTAGCCATCTTGAACTTGTCCGCATCCTCCAAGGCCTTTTTGGGGGCAAAAAGGCTGGGCAGGGTGTGTGCCTGCCTTGCTACCGTTTGGGGCTCAATAGGTACCACGAGTTCTACGGTTTCCCCTGCCATCAGCGCTGGCACAGTTGCTGGGTCTGGGCACGAGATATTTGCCATGGGTGCCAGAGGCATGTGCAATGCCTGCGGGTCAGAGGACTGCGCATGGGGCACATGGACCCACTGCTGCGCTGGAGCTGCGGCCATGCCGCGTCCCCAGCCTGTGCTGGGCACAAGGGCAGCGTTGTAGGCCATTTGACCCATGAGCTGCATGGCTCGCAATTTGGCGAGATTGGGATCAAGCGTGCCAAGGGATCGCTTGATTTGCCTGCCTGCGACACGCAGGTGCAGGACGAAGGTATTGTTTCGTTTGTAGATGGGAAGGGTCAGGGCCATGGTTCAGATCTGCTACCAAATCTGCTACCAACTCGAAAATCACTCTACGGACTCCAGAAGGAAAAAAGCCTTCTAAATCAATGACTTAGAAGGCTTTTTATCTTTTGGCGGAGTGGACGGGACTCGAACCCGCGACCCCCGGCGTGACAGGCCGGTATTCTAACCAACTGAACTACCACTCCTAGTTGGTTGTGACTTTCGCCATGCTGCCAAAGCAACCTGACCAAGTGCCACAAAACTTGGCGACCCTACGGGGATTCGAACCCCGGTACTCACCGTGAAAGGGTGATGTCCTAGGCCTCTAGACGATAGGGTCATAACCTGGACTGTTTCTTTCGAAACGTTCGACACATTGGTGGAGGTAAACGGGATCGAACCGATGACCTCTTGCATGCCATGCAAGCGCTCTCCCAGCTGAGCTATACCCCCATTTGGTTCACCACATTGCTTTCGCTTTTGTGTTGCACCTCGTTGGTGTCGAGACTCGAATTATAGACAGGTTTTTCAGCGTTTTGCAATCCTGCTCAAAACTTTTTCTCTTCCGCACAAAAACAGGACCTGATCGACCGAAGGCGTCTGCGGCGTACCCATGACCAGCACACGCACCGGCATGGCCAGCTGCGGCATCTTCAGGCCGGCTTCAGCCAGCACCTCTTTGAAGGCGGCACTGATCGCAGATGCTGTCCACTCCACGTTCTGGAGTTTGGCCGCCAGCAGATCCAGTGCAGGCACCACCGCGGGCGTCAGATGCTGCGCCAGGTCTTCGGCCTTAGGCTGCACATCTTCGTAGAAAGCACGCACCCAGCCGGCCAAAGCCACCAGCGTATCGCAGCGGTCCTTGAACAAACCGCAGATGCCGATCAGCCGCTCATCGGTCACCAGGCCCTTGAGGTGAGGCTGCACCCGCTGGGCCAGCTCGCCATCGGGCATGGCTTTGAGGTGTTGGGCATTGACCCACAACAGCTTGGCCGCGTCCCACTGCGCCGGGCTCTTGGACAGGTGCGTGCCATCGAACCACTGCACCATCTGTTCGAGGCTGAAGATTTCGTCGTCGCCATGGCTCCAGCCCAGACGGGCCAAGTAGTTGTTCATGGCTTCGGGCAGGTAGCCCGCCTCATCGTAGTTGGACACCGCCACGGCGCCACGGCGCTTGGACAGCTTCTGACCGTCGTCGCCCAGGATCACGGGCAGGTGTCCGAACTGCGGCAACGCAGCGCCCAGCGCACGGTAGATGTTGATCTGCCAGGGCGTGTTGTTGATGTGCTCGTCACCTCGGAACACATGGCTGATGGCCATGTCCCAGTCGTCCACCACCACCGCGAAGTTGTAGGTTGGCACGCCATCGGCACGCTGGATGATCAGGTCGTCGATTTCGGTGTTGCTGATGCTGATCGGGCCCTTGACCAGATCGTCCCAGCTCACCACGCCATCGACCGGATTGGCAAAGCGGATCACAGGCTTCACACCCTCGGGAATGGGCGGCAGCACCTTGCCTGGCGCAGGACGCCAGGTGCGGTCGTACAGACGCTTTTCGCCACGCGCTTCCTGCGCGGCCTTCATGGCTTCCAGGTCTTCGGGTGTGCAGTAGCAGCGGTAGGCGGTGCCAGCGGCCAGCATCTGGTCGATCACGGCTTGGTAACGCTGAAGGCGCTGCATCTGGTAGACCGGGCCTTCGTCGTAGGCCAGGCCCAGCCAGTGCATGGAATGCAGGATCTGGTCCACCGAATCCTGAGTGGAGCGGGCCACATCGGTGTCTTCGATGCGCAGCACGAACTCGCCGCCGTAGTGGCGGGCATAAGCCCAGGAATACAGCGCAGTGCGGGCGGTGCCCAGGTGCAGGAAACCCGTCGGTGACGGGGCAATGCGGGTACGGATCTTGGTCATGCTAGTCAAAGGGTGTCCAGGCCACGCAGCAGGTCGGCCTTGAGATCATCCAGGTGTTCCAGCCCCACGGCCACGCGGATCAGGTTCTGCTGGATGCCTGCGGCCAGGCGCTGTGCTTCGGTCAGGCGGCCATGCGAGGTGCTGGCCGGTTGCGTGATGATGGTTTTGACATCGCCGAGATTGGCGGTCACCGACAGCAGCTGCGTGCTGTCGATCACGTGGAAAGCATTGCGACGACCCGCTTCGGGCGTGTCGCCGACCACGTCAAAGGACACCACCGCCCCACCCAGACCGGACTGCTGGCGCATGGCCAGCGCATGCTGCGGATGGCTGGACAAGCCGGGGTAGTACACACGCGCCACCTTGGGATGCGTCTCCAGCCAGGCAGCCAGCGCCAGCGCACGGGCGGACTGCGCTTCCATGCGGATGCCCAGCGTCTCCATGCCCTTGAGCACCACCCAGGCGTTGAACGGCGACAGGCTCATGCCTGCGCTGCGCATCACCGGGATGAAGACTTCCTTGACCAGTTTCTCGCTGGCACACAGGGCGCCGGCCACCACGCGACCCTGGCCGTCGAGGTACTTGGTGCCCGAATGCACCACGATGTCAGCACCCAGGCTGATGGGGCGCTGCAGTGCAGGCGTGCAGAAACAGTTGTCCACGGCCAGCAAGGCACCCGCGTTGTGCGCGATGTCGGCCAGGGCGCGGATGTCGCACACCTCGGTCAGCGGGTTGGTGGGCGTTTCGGCAAACAGCAGTTTGGTGTTGGGCTGCACCGCCGCCTGCCAGGCCGCCACATCGGTCTGCGGCACAAAGGTGCTCTGCACGCCGAACTTGGCGAACTCGGAACCGATCAGTTTGAGCGTGGAACCGAACACCGACTGCGAGCACACCACGTGGTCACCGGCCTTGAGCAGGCCCATGCACAGCAGCAGCACGGCCGACATGCCGCTCGATGTGGAGATGCAGGCCTCGGCGCCTTCCAACGCAGCCAGGCGCTGCTCCATGCTGGCGTTGGTCGGATTGGTGAAGCGCGAATAGATGTAGCCGTCTTCCAGACCCGAGAAGCGGCGCGCCGCCGTCTCGCTGTCGGGCTGGGTGAAGCTGGACGTCAGGAACAGCGCTTCCGAGTTCTCTCCATACTGGCTTTTGTCAACCGCGGCGCGCACGGCCAGCGTGTCGATGTGCAGTCCTTCGGGTAATTTCTTTGCCGTCATCACTCACTCCGATGCCTTATTCCGACGCATTGGGCAAGGCCAGACGCGAGTTGTCGGCATCACCCTCTTCCACCTTGAGGCGGTTTTCATTGATGCGCACGATGTCGTCGGCTGACACGTCGCCGGTCACGTACACGCCATCAAAGCACGAAGCGTCAAAGCCATGCAACTTGCCGACTGTGGATGCTGTGCGTGCACTGGCCACTGCCGATTTCATCGCATCCACGTCCTGGTAAATCAGGGCATCGCAGCCGATGATGTTGCGGATTTCCTCGACGCTGCGGTTGTGCGCCACCAGCTCTTCCTTGGTCGGCATGTCGATGCCGTACACATTGGGAAAGCGCACGGGTGGTGCAGCACTGGCCATGTAGACCTTGTTGGCCCCTGCATCGCGCGCCATCTGAACGATTTCCTTGCTGGTGGTGCCGCGCACGATGGAGTCATCCACCAGCAGCACATTGCGCCCCTTGAATTCGCTGGTGATCACGTTGAGCTTCTGGCGCACCGATTTCTTGCGCACGCCTTGGCCGGGCATGATGAAGGTACGGCCCACATAGCGGTTCTTCACAAAGCCTTCGCGGTAGGGAATGCCCAGCAGGTGCGCCAGCTGTGTGGCGCTGGGGCGGCTCGACTCGGGGATCGGGATGATCACATCGATGTCGCTGGGCGGCACGGTGGAGATCACACGCTTGGCCAGCGTCTCACCCAGATTCAGACGCGCCTGGTACACCGAAATGCCGTCCAGCGTCGAATCGGGGCGGGCCAGGTAGACGAATTCAAAAATGCAGGGATCCAGCTGAGCGCCTTCGGCGCACACCTCGCTGTGCACGTGGCCTTGCAGGTCCACAAACACCGCCTCGCCCGGCGCCACATCGCGTTCGAACTGGTGCATCGTGCCCTCCAGGGCGACCGATTCGCTGGCCAGCATCACCGTGCCATCCTTGCCCCGCCCCATGCACAGCGGGCGAATGCCATGCGGATCACGAAAAGCCAGCAGACCGTGGCCGGCAATCAACGCGATCACCGCGTACGAGCCCTTGATGCGCTGGTTAACGCCACGAACGGCAGCGAACACATCGGCCGGCTTGAGCGGCAGGCCGCGCGTGGTCTTTTCCAGCTCGTGCGCGAGCACATTGAGCAGCACCTCGGAGTCGCTCTCGGTGTTGATGTGTCGGTGGTCGATCGAAAACAGCTCGGTCTTGAGGGCCTGCGCGTTGGTCAGGTTGCCGTTGTGCACCAGCACCAGACCAAAAGGTGCATTCACATAAAAAGGCTGGGCTTCCTCTTCACTGAAGGCGTTGCCCGCCGTGGGGTAACGCACCTGGCCCAGGCCGCAGTTGCCCGGCAGCGCGCGCATGTTGCGGGTGCGAAAAACATCACGCACCATGCCCTTTGCCTTGTGCATGAAGAACTTGCGGTCCAGTTGCGTCACGATGCCTGCGGCATCCTGACCCCGGTGCTGCAGCAACAGCAGGGCGTCATAAATCAGTTGATTGACCGGCGTGGCGCTGACCACCCCCACAATTCCACACATAGTTCAACCCATTCCGTACGTATTGATAAAGATAGAGATCCTGGCTGGGTCTCAAGGCAGATAGGCCTGCAAGGTTTGCGGCAGCACAGGCTTGATGCCAGCGAGCAGCAACTCGAGCACAGGGGTCATGTGCGACTCACGCCACCAGGGCTCGCTGCGCATGCCCACCAGATGCACCACCACAGCCAGCACCAGCAAGACCACCAGCCCCCGGGCCAGCCCAAAAATGCCGCCAAGACTTCGATCCACCGGCCGCAAACCAGCCGTGGAAACCACCTTGCCCAGCAACCAGGACACGACAGCCGCGGCCAACATGCTCGCCACAAACACCAGCACAAACGACAGGGCATAACGCACCTGGACAGCTGCCTCACGCCAGACAGGCAACCAGCGCGCGACGTCGTCGGCCAACCACTGGGCAAGCACAAAAGCCGCCACCCAGCCTGCCAGCGACATCAATTCATGCACCAGGCCACGCCAGGCGCCAACGACCAGTGACAGCAGCAAAATGCCGCCCAGGACGCCATCGGTCAGCGGCAGGCCCATGTCACAGCGCGATCACGTTGGCCTGCAAATCCAGCTTGCGGATGCGGGCAGCCGCCTTGTCGGCCTCGGCTCGGGTGTCAAAAGGCCCCACCCTCACCCGGGTGGTGCGCTTGCCGTCCTTGCCCTCCACAGACTGGATGTAAGTCTTGAGGCCAGCGTGTTCGAGTTTGCGACGCACCTCACGCACCTTGTCGGCGTCTGCAAAAGCCCCCACCTGGACAATCACCTTGCCGGGATCGGGGACAGTACTTTTGCCTTCGAGCAAAGCCTTGGCTTTCTGGCCGTCCGCAGCGGACTTGGCGCTGTCGATGGTTTCTGTCTTGGCTACGGGTCTGGCTTGCGGCACCGGCGCTGCAGCCGAAGGAGCGTTGTCCGGTTTGCCAACTGTTTCAGGGACAGCAGCGGCCTGGGTAGCTGGGCTGCTCACCAACGGCGTTACCACCTCCTCTTTGCCCGGCTCCAGGCTGGCCTGGGCCGGTACGGGAGAAGATGACACCGACGATGAGGCCGCAGGCAGCAAAGGTTTGGCAGGAGCCTGCGCAGCAGGCACCGATGCACCCGCCGACAAAGGCGACGTGCTGTTGCGGTCTGGGATCACGATGGGGGTATCGACAGCCACCGGACGCGGCTGGGAGTCAAACAGCAGAGGGAATGCCACCACCGCAATGAACACCAGCACCACCGAGCCGAACAGACGGTGACGTGCCCTGCGGCGCAGAACTTCCATGCTTTCGCCAGGCGCAGCGGCAAGGCCTTCAGTGGCAGCCTCGGGAGCTTTGCCCGGGAATCGGAACTTGAAAAAGGCCATGGCGAGGGTGTTCAGGGGCTCAGGTGTTTGGCTTGCAGACGGGGAACGCCGTCCTTCAAGACACCACCCACTGTGTAGAAGGAACCAAAGACAATGATTCTATCAGCCGGGTCTGCCGCAGCGACCGCAACCTGCAAGGCCGCCTGGGGGTCGGCATGCACGCTGGACGCCACGTCCTTGCGGGTGTTTTGCGCCTGCCAGGCCTGTTGCAAATCCGCAGCCGATGCGGCCCGCGGCAGGGGCAGGTCGGTGAAATACCAGCGGTCCACCAGCGGCCCCACCCGCTGCAGCATGGGCTGCAGGTCTTTGTCGGCCATGGCGCCAAAGACGGCGTGGGTGGTCGGGTAAAAACCCATCGCGTCCAGGTTTTCGGCCAGCGCGGCCACCGAATGCGGGTTGTGCGCCACATCCAGCACCAGCACAGGCTGGCCCGGCACGATCTGGAAGCGTCCTGGCAGCTCCACCATGGCCAGGCCATTGCGCACGGCCTGCGCCGTGACCGGAATGCGGGTACGCAGCGCGTCCAGCGCCGCCAACACGCCCGAGGCATTGACCAGCTGATTGGCGCCGCGCAGCGCCGGGTAGGCCATGCCGCTGTAACGACGCCCCCGACCAGCCCAGGACCACTGCTGCTTGTCTCCCGAGAAATTGAAGTCACGCCCGAAGCGCCACAGGTCGGCCCCAATCGCTTCGGCGTGCTCAAGCACGCTTTGCGGCGGCACGGGGTCGCTCACCACCACCGGACGACCCGCTCGCATGATGCCGGCCTTCTCGCGCCCGATGGTCTCTCGGTCCTTGCCCAGGATCGCCATGTGGTCCAGATCGATGCTGGTGATCACGGCGCAGTCGGTATCAACGATGTTGACCGCATCCAGCCGGCCGCCCAAACCCACCTCCAGAATGACCGCATCCAGATCCGCACGGCTCATGAGCCAGAGGATGGCCAGAGTGCTGAACTCGAAATAGGTCAGGCTCACCGTGCCGCGGGCGGCGTCCACGGTGGCAAAAGCCTCGGCCAGCGTCTCGGCCGAAACCGCCTGTCCGGACAGGCGGCAACGCTCCTCGAAATGCACCAGATGCGGCGAGGTGTAGACCCCCGTGCGGTAGCCTGCCTGCAACAAAATGGCCTCAAGCATGGCGCAGGTCGAGCCCTTGCCATTGGTGCCAGCCACCGTGATCACCGGACAGGCAAAGCGCAACGCCAACCGATCGGCGACCTCGCGCAGACGCTCCAGCCCCATGTCGATCGTCACCGGGTGCAGGCGCTCACAGAAATCCAGCCAGTCTTGTAAAGTCTTCATGGTGGGCAATTGTCTCAAACGCCCTTTTCCCTTCCCGAACCCCTATGAAAAAACCGATCGTCTACGGCATTCCCAACTGCGACAGCGTCAAAAAGGCCCGCGTCTGGCTCAGCGAACAAGGGCTGGATTACGATTTTCATGACTTCAAGAAAAAGGGCGTGCCCGAAGCGCGCCTGAAGCACTGGTTGCAGGCCTGCGGCTGGGAAATGGTGCTCAACCGCAAAGGCACCACTTGGCGCCAGCTGGACGCCGCCACGCAGTCCGCCGTGACCGATGCGGCCAGCGCGGGTGCGCTGATGCTGCAGCAGGCGAGCGTGATCAAGCGTCCGGTGATCGATTGGCCATCAGGCACGACCACGGTGGGCTACCAGCCTGAAAAATGGCCGGCTTGAGCCGCCGGGACTTACCGTTCTTTACACACCACACCCTTCAGCTGTGGCAAGCGCTCGCTAAACTTGTGGGTCCACGCCCCCAGGGGAAATCGTCATGAAAACCATTGTCCTGTCTTGCACACTGCTTGCCACCTGTGGCCTGGCCCAGGCCCAGGACATTGGCCAGGTGCTCTCGCGCAGTGCTGTCTATCAGCAGGTGGCCATGCCGCGCCAAAGCTGCACCCAGACCGCCAACACCAACGCCCCGACCAGCGGCGCTGGCGCTCTCTCGGGGGCCGTCACCGGGGCTGTCATCGGCACCATCCTCGGCGATGGCCGAGGTGCCGGCGCTCTGCTGGGCGCCATGGGCGGTGCCATTGTCGGTGATCGGGCAGAAAGCAACGCCAACAGCCAGCCCGTGACCACTTGCACCACACAGACGGTCATGGAAAATCGCTTGGTGGGCTACAACGTGGTCTACGAATACGCAGGCAAGACCTACAACGTACAGCTCCCCCAGGATCCAGGCCCCACGATTGCGCTGCAGATCGCACCTGCAGGCCTGCCTGCCTCAGCCCAGCCCCCTGCGGCCGCACCGGCGGTGGTGGTCAGCCCACCCGCTGTGGTCTATACCCAGCCCTCCATGGTGTACGCCCCGCCACCAGTGATCTACGCCCCTGCCCCCTATTACCGCCCCTGGCCGGTCAACACCAGCATCCACCTCGGCTTTGGCTGGTACGGTGGCGGCCACCGCCATTGGCGCTGAGCCACGGGTCTGGCTGTGGCGCCGGCTTTTGGCTGGCCTAAAATCCCGGTTTGACCCATTGCAGGGGCCATTGTGGCCCCTGCCTGTTTTTTGCGGCCTGGCCGCGCCTGAATGCCCCACACCATGACCACCGAAAAAATCGACGGCGTTTCCGTCACCACCAAAGCCAATGTTTACTTTGACGGCAAGTGCGTCAGCCACAGCCTGACGAAAGCCGATGGCACCAAGCTGTCGGTGGGCGTGGTGCTGCCTGCCACCTTGACCTTCAACACCGGCGCCCCCGAAATCATGGAATGCGTGGCTGGTTCCTGCGAATACAAGCTCGCCGGCACCGACGCCTGGGTCAAATCCAGCGCTGGCGAAAAGTTCAACGTGCCTGGCAACTCCAGCTTCGAGATCCGCGTGACCGAGGCCTACCACTACATCTGCCACTTCGGTTAATCCCATGTCCACCATCCTGCAAAACCTGCCCAAAGGGCAAAAAGTCGGTATCGCTTTCTCGGGCGGTCTGGACACGTCTGCCGCCCTGCTGTGGATGAAGAAAAAGGGTGCCATGCCCTACGCCTACACCGCCAACCTGGGCCAGCCCGACGAGTCTGACTACGAAGAGATCCCGCGCAAGGCCATGGCCTATGGCGCCGAAAAGGCCCGCCTGGTGGACTGCCGCACCCAGCTGGCGCATGAAGGCATTGCCGCCATCCAGTGCGGCGCCTTCCACATCTCCACCGGCGGCATCACCTACTTCAACACCACGCCACTGGGCCGCGCCGTGACCGGCACCATGCTGGTGGCCGCCATGAAGGAAGACGACGTCCACATCTGGGGCGACGGCTCAACCTTCAAGGGCAATGACATCGAGCGCTTCTACCGCTACGGCCTGCTGACCAACCCGAGCCTGAAGATCTACAAGCCCTGGCTGGACCAGACCTTCATTGACGAGCTCGGCGGCCGCAAGGAAATGAGCGAGTTCCTCATTGCCAACGGCTTCGACTACAAGATGAGCGTGGAGAAGGCCTATTCGACCGACTCCAATATGCTCGGCGCCACCCACGAAGCCAAGGACCTGGAGCACCTGAATTCGGGCATCCGCATCGTCAACCCCATCATGGGCGTGCAGTTCTGGAAGCCCGAAGTCGAAGTCAAGGCCGAAGAAGTGTCGGTGCGCTTTGAAGAAGGCATCCCGGTCGCCCTGAACGGCGTGGAATACGTCGACCCGGTCGAGCTGTTCCTCAAGGCGAACGAAATTGGCGGCCGCCACGGCCTGGGCATGAGCGACCAGATCGAAAACCGCATCATCGAAGCCAAGAGCCGCGGCATCTACGAGGCCCCCGGCATGGCGCTGCTGCACATCGCCTACGAGCGCCTGGTCACCGGCATCCACAACGAGGACACGATCGAGCAGTACCGCATCAACGGCATCAAGCTCGGCCGCCTGCTCTACCAGGGCCGCTGGTTCGATCCGCAGTCCATCATGCTGCGCGAGACCGCCCAGCGCTGGGTCGCGCGCGCCATCACTGGCACCGTCACGCTGGAACTGCGCCGCGGCAACGACTATTCGATCCTCAACACCGAGAGCCCGAACCTGACCTACGCGCCCGAGCGCCTGTCGATGGAAAAGGTGGAAGATGCGCCGTTCAGCCCGCTCGACCGCATCGGCCAGCTGACCATGCGCAACCTCGACATCACCGATACACGTGCCAAGCTGGGCGTGTATGCGCACACCGGCCTGCTGACCACGGGCGAAGGCCCGAGCATCTTCAAGCTCGAGGGCAGCAAGAAGTGATCCGCTGATCGCTTAGCTCTGAACGGCCTCCTTGCGAGGCCGTTTTTTTTCAAATCACCACCGGCTCCGGCTCCAGCCGGATGCCAAAGCGCTCGTACACGCTGGTCTGAATCGCGCGGGCCAGGGTCATCACCTCGCCGCCCGTGCAGGGGTGCTCGGCGGTGCCGCGGTTGACCAGCACCAGGGCCTGCTTGTCGTAGACCCCCGCGTGGCCCACGGTCTTGCCTTTCCAGCCGCAGGCGTCGATCAGCCAGCCGGCGGCCAGTTTGATGGTGCCGTCGGGCATGGGGTAGTGCACCACCTTGGGCTCGCGGGCGATGATGTCGGCGCACTGTTCGGGCGTGACGGTGGGGTTCTTGAAAAAGCTGCCGGCATTGCCAATCACGGCCGGGTCGGGCAGCTTGGCGCTGCGGATGGCGCAGACCCAGTCGAAGATGGTGCGGGCGTCGGGGTTGGCGTTGCCCGTCTCGGCCATCTTGCGTTCCAGGTCCAGATAACCCAGCTCGGGCTTCCACTTTTTGGGCAAGGCCAGACGCACCCGAAGGATCACGGCACGGCCTGCCAAACCGAGGTCTTCGGGGCCATGGGAGGCATGCTTGAACACCGAATCCCGGTAACCAAAGCCGCACTGGGCATGGTTGAGGGTGAATACCTCGCCGGTAAACAGGTCCATGGCATCCAGCGCGTGGAAGCGGTCCTGTAGCTCGACGCCATAGGCGCCGATGTTCTGCACCGGCGAAGCCCCCACCGTGCCTGGAATCAGGGCCATGTTTTCCAGCCCCGGCCAGCCCTGCTCCAGCGTCCAGCGCACCAGTTCGTGCCAGACCACGCCGCCGCCGGCCTCAATGATCCAGTGCCTGTCGGTTTCACCCGCCAGGCGAAGGCCCGGCACCTCCACCTTGAGCACCAGTCCCTTGACGTCGCCGGTCAGCACCACATTGCTGCCGCCGCCCAGCACCGTGCGGGGCAGGTGGGCCAGCCGGGCGTCCTGCAGCACGGCACGCAGATCGTCCTCCGAGCGCACCCGCACCAAGGCCTCGGCACGGGCGGCGATGCCGAAAGTGTTGTAAGGCTGCAGGGGGACGTTTTGCTCCAGGATCATGGGAGAATTGTCGCATTCCCAACCTTTGATCCGTTTTCAGAACATGCCTTCTTTTGACACCGTCTGCGAACCCAATATGGTCGAAGTCCGCAACGCTGTGGACACCTCCGCCAAGGAAATCGGTACCCGTTTCGACTTCAAAGGGACGTCTGCCGCCATTGAACTCAAGGACAAGGAAATCACCCTGTACGGGGATGCCGAGTTCCAGCTCACCCAGGTCGAGGACATCCTGCGCAACAAGCTGACCAAGCGCAATGTGGACGTGCGCTTTCTGGACATCGGCAAGGTCGAAAAGATCGGCGGCGACAAGGTCAAGCAGGTGGTCAAGGTGCGCGAGGGCATTGCCACCGAAGACGCCAAAAAGATCACCCGCATCATCAAGGACTCCAAGATGAAGGTGCAGGCCTCCATCCAGGGCGATGCGGTGCGCATCACCGGTGCCAAGCGCGACGATCTGCAGGCGGCCATGGCGCTCTTGCGCAAGGAAATGGCCGAGCTGCCGCTGTCCTTCAACAACTTCCGGGACTGATTCTTGTGGGAGCGCGCCCCTGCGCGCGAACAGCCTTCGGCCGCAGGGACGGCCTCCTACAAAAACAAAACAAAAAGCCTGCTGAAATTTCAGCAGGCTTTTTTGCTTGCGCCCCGCCAAAGCGGGACACAAAACATCACTTCTTGGCTTTGTTGTAGTTGGCGATGCCGTCGGTGATTTCTTTCTTCGCCGACTCGATGCCCTCCCAGCCCAGCACCTTGACCCATTTGCCTTTTTCGAGGTCCTTGTAGTGCTCGAAGAAGTGGGCGATGGCGTTGCGGCGCATGGCATTCACGTCTTCAATGTCCTTCCAGTGGTCGTACATCGGCAGGATCTTGCTGGTCGGTACGGCAATCACTTTGCCATCGACACCGGCCTCGTCTTCCATCATCAGGATGCCCAAGGGGCGGCAGGGCACCACCACGCCGGGGAACAGGGCGTAGGGGGTGATGACGAGCACATCCACCGGATCACCGTCACCCGACAGGGTCTGGGGCACATAACCGTAGTTGGTCGGGTAGTGCATGGCGGTGGTCATGAAACGGTCCACGAACAGGGCGCCGCTTTCCTTGTCGACTTCGTATTTGATCGGGTCGGCGTTCATCGGAATTTCGATGATCACGTTGAACGCATCGGGGGCCTTGCTGCCGGGGGTGACGTTGTCGAGGGACATGGATTTTGTCTCGTGAAAAGGTTGAGGGGAATCAGAATGACTGGGATTAACCCTGATTTTACTTTCACAGGCCTTGCGCCCTTGGCCCCCCCGACCCTTTAATGGTTGCGTTGGCCAATCGTGCTCCGAGAAGGCAGGACGAGGAAGCAACGCCGTGGGGATGTCGCCACAGCGTTGCATCCCCGATCTGCGACAACCATCGAGGAGAACTCACGATGACAAGCAATTCGGCGCTGATGTTGGCGCTCGTTTGCGGCCTGCTGGCCGTGGTTTACGGCATCTGGGCCAGGGGCTGGATTCTGGCCAAGGATGCGGGCAATGCCCGCATGCAGGAAATCGCCGCTGCCATCCAGGCCGGTGCTGCAGCCTACCTGGCCCGTCAATACAAAACCATCGCCATCGTCGGCGTGGTGCTGGCGGTGCTCATGGGCATCTTTCTGGACAGCGTCACGGCCATTGGCTTCGTGATCGGCGCCGTACTCTCGGGTGCCTGCGGCTTCATCGGCATGAACGTCTCGGTGCGGGCCAATGTGCGCACTGCGCAGGCAGCCACGCAAGGCATCGGCCCGGCGCTGGACGTGGCTTTCCGGGGCGGGGCCATCACCGGCATGCTGGTGGTGGGTCTGGGCCTGCTGGGCGTGAGCGGGTTTTTCTGGTTCCTCACAGGCAACGGCAACCTCACGCCTGACAAAAATCTGGCCGCCCTGCTCAACCCGCTGATCGGCTTTGCCTTCGGCTCCTCGCTGATTTCCATCTTCGCCCGTCTGGGCGGCGGCATCTTCACCAAGGGCGCTGACGTGGGCGCCGACCTGGTCGGCAAGGTGGAAGCCGGCATCCCCGAGGACGACCCGCGCAACCCGGCCGTGATCGCCGACAACGTGGGCGACAACGTGGGCGACTGCGCCGGCATGGCGGCCGACCTGTTCGAGACCTACGCGGTCACGCTGATCGCCACCATGGTGCTGGGCGCCTTGCTGGTGGCTGGCGCCCCCGCCCAGGCCGTGCTCTACCCGCTGGCCCTGGGCGCGGTATCGATCGTGGCCTCCATCATTGGCTGCTTCTTCGTCAAAGCCAGCCCAGGCATGACCAATGTGATGCCGGCGCTTTACAAAGGGCTGGCGATTGCCGGCGTGCTCTCGCTGATCGCCTTCTATGGCGTGACAGTGTGGCTCATGCCCGACACCGCCCTGGGCGCTGCCGGCAGCCAGCTCAAGCTGTTCGGCGCCTGCGTGGTGGGCCTGGTGCTCACAGCCGCGCTGGTCTGGATCACCGAGTTCTACACCGGCACGCAGTACAGCCCGGTCAAGCACATCGCCCAAGCGTCGACCACCGGCCACGGCACCAACATCATCGCGGGTCTGGGTGTGTCCATGCGCTCGACCGCCTGGCCGGTGATCTTTGTCTGCGTGGCCATTGTGGTGGCCTACAACCTGGCCGGCCTGTATGGTGTAGCGGTGGCCGCCATGTCCATGCTGTCGATGGCCGGTATCGTGGTGGCGCTGGACGCCTACGGCCCGATCACCGACAACGCGGGCGGCATTGCAGAGATGAGCGAGCTGCCCTCGAGCGTGCGCGACATCACCGACCCGCTGGACGCCGTGGGCAACACGACCAAAGCCGTGACCAAGGGCTATGCCATTGGTTCGGCCGGTCTGGCTTCGCTGGTGCTGTTTGCCGACTACACCCACAAGCTCGAAACCTATGGCAAGGCGATCAGCTTTGACCTGTCCGATCCGCTGGTCATCGTGGGCCTGTTCATCGGCGGCCTGATCCCCTACCTGTTCGGCGCCATGGCCATGGAAGCGGTGGGTCGCGCTGCCGGCTCGGTGGTGGTGGAAGTGCGCCGTCAGTTCAAGGAGATCGCCGGCATCATGGAAGGCACGGCCAAGCCCGAATACGGCAAGGCGGTCGACATGCTCACCGGCGCGGCCATCAAGGAGATGATCATCCCCAGCCTGTTGCCAGTGGCCGTGCCCATCGTGGTCGGTCTGCTGCTGGGCCCCAAGGCGCTGGGCGGTCTGCTGATGGGCACCATCGTGACCGGCCTGTTTGTGGCGATCTCGATGTGTACCGGCGGCGGCGCCTGGGACAACGCCAAGAAGTACATCGAGGACGGCCACCACGGCGGCAAGGGCAGCGAAGCCCACAAGGCGGCCGTGACCGGCGACACCGTGGGTGACCCCTACAAGGACACCGCTGGTCCGGCCATCAACCCGCTGATCAAGATCATCAACATCGTGGCCCTGCTGATCGTGCCGCTGGTGGTGAAGTTCCACGGGGGCTGAAAGACCCCACTCGCATCAGGCCCGCTCCGGCGGGCCTTGTTTTTATGGGAGCGCGTCCCTGCGCGCAAAGGCCTTCGGCCGCAGGGGCGGCCTCCTGCAAAAACCTCCAGCGCCTTTACTGGTACGTCTGCGGCACAATTGGCTGTATGTCCGAACGAGTCATCCCCCTGGTCGATCAGCGCCACCCCAGTTTGCCGCTGCCCGCTGCTGCTGCCACGGGCGAACACCCGCTGGACCGGCTGCAGCGCCCTCTGCACGACCTGCGCATCAGTGTCACTGACCGCTGCAACTTCCGCTGCAATTACTGCATGCCCAAGGAAGTCTTCGACAAAGACTATGCCTACCTGCCGCACAGCGCCCTGCTCTCTTTCGAGGAAATCACCCGGCTGGCGAATGTGTTTGTGCAGCGTGGTGTTCGCAAAATCCGCCTGACCGGGGGCGAGCCGCTGCTGCGCAAGAACATCGAAATCCTGATCGAAAAGCTCGCCGGCCTGCGCACGCCCGACGGCCAGCCGCTGGACCTGACGCTCACCACCAACGGTTCCTTGCTGGCGCGCAAGGCGCAGAGCCTGAAAGACGCCGGCCTGCAGCGCGTGACCGTCAGTCTCGATGGACTGGACGACACCGTGTTTCGCCGCATGAACGATGTGGACTTTCCGGTGGCCGAGGTGCTCGAAGGCATCGAGGCGGCCAAGGCGGTGGGCCTCGGTCCCATCAAGGTCAACATGGTGGTCAAGCGGGGTACCAACGACCACGAGATCATCCCGATGGCGCGGCACTTTCGCGGCACGGGCGTGGTGCTGCGTTTCATCGAATACATGGATGTAGGTGCGACCAACGGCTGGCGCATGGACGAGGTTCTGCCCAGCGCACAGGTGATTGAACGCCTGCAAACCGAGTGGCCACTGGCCCCGCTGCAGCACACGACCAGCGGCGAAACCGCCGAGCGCTGGGGCTACCTCGATGCACAGGGGCAGCACGACCCGGCGCTGGGCGAGGTCGGCGTGATCAGCAGCGTGACCCAGGCCTTCTGCGGCGACTGCAACCGCGCCCGGCTCTCGACCGAAGGCCGGCTGTACCTGTGCCTGTTCGCCAGCCAGGGCTACGACCTGCGGCAGCTGTTGCGCGAAAAGGCCGCCAGCGACACCGAGATCGCCGGTGTGATCGACGCCATCTGGCAAGGCCGCGGCGACCGCTATTCGCAGCTGCGCAGCGCCATGCCACCCGACACCGGCAGCGCCCCGGTGCGCCGCGTCGAAATGAGCTACATCGGAGGCTGAATTGGCACAAGCATCGGAAGGCGTGACCGCCCTCATCCTCGCCGGCGGCCGCGGCTCGCGCATGGGCGGCATCGACAAGGGCCTGCAGAATTTCCGCGGCCTGCCGCTGGCCTTGCAAACCCTGATGCGGCTGCAGCTGCAAAGCCTACCGCCGCAAGAGGTCCTGATCAACGCCAACCGCAACCTGGCCGCCTACGAGTCGCTGGGCGCTGCCGTCTGGCCCGACACGCTGGACGGCTTTGCCGGGCCACTGGCCGGCTTTCTGACCGGGCTGGAGCGCTGCGAAACGCCGCTGCTGCTCACCGTGCCCTGCGACACCCCCCTGTTCCCGCTGGACCTCATCGAGCGGCTGCACGCGGCGCTGATCGAGCAAAACGCCGATCTGGCCATGGCCGCCGCCCGCGAAGAAGACGGCCAGGTGCGGCCGCAGCCGGTGTTCTGCCTGCTGCGCATCGAGCTGCTGGACAGTCTGGTGGCCTTCACCCAGAAAGGCGGCCGCAAGATCGACGCCTGGACCGGCCAGCACCGCTGCGCCATCGTACCGTTCGACCAGCCGCAAGACGCGCCCGAGGCCTTCTTCAACGCCAACACCCTCGAAGAGCTGCAAAAGCTCGAATCGCTATGAGTGCCCCCACACAGCAGCCTCACGACAGCCTGCAAGCCATCGCTGAACACCTGCAGGGTTACGACCCGCAGGCCCTATCGGCCGCTCATGTGAACGCTTTTCTGGCCGAACTGGTACAGCCGGTGCGCGAGACCGAATCCGTCTCGCCCATGCAGGCGCTGGACCGCATCCTGGCCGAAGACGTGGTCTCACCCATCAGCGTGCCCCCGCACGACAACTCGGCCATGGACGGCTTCGCTTTCCGCGGCAGCGAGATGCAGACCGGACAAGCCACACGCTTGCGCGTGGTGGGCACGGCGCTGGCCGGCAAGGCCTGGGCGGGCTCCTGCGGCGCGGGCGAATGCGTGCGCATCATGACCGGGGCCATCATGCCCGCGGGGCTGGACACCGTGGCACCGCAGGAGCTGGTGCAGGTCGATGGCGAGCAGGTCGTGATTCCAGCGGGTCTGCTGCACACCGGTGACAACCGGCGACTGCTGGGTGAAGACCTGATGGCTGGCCGCCCGGCGCTGTCGGCTGGCACACGGCTGACCCCCGCTGCCTGTGGCCTGATCGCCAGCCTGGGCCTGCCGCAGGTCAAGGTCTGGCGTCGGCCACGCGTTGCGTACTTCTCCACCGGGGACGAAATCCTGAGCCTGGGCGAGCCCCCGCGCGAAGGCGCGGTCTACGACAGCAACCGCTACACCGTGTTCGGCCTGCTCACACGCCTGGGCTGCGAGGTGATCGACCTGGGCGTGGTCAAGGACCAGCCCGAACTGCTCGAAGCCGCCTTCCGCCGAGCCGCAGCGCAGGCCGACGCCGTCATCACCAGCGGCGGCGTGAGCGTGGGCGAGGCCGACTACACCAAGGCCATGATGAAAAAGCTCGGCGACGTCGCCTTCTGGCGCATCGCCATGCGCCCCGGCCGCCCCATGGCGGTGGGCCGTCTGACCGCGGGCGGGCATTCGGCACTTTTATTCGGCCTGCCGGGCAACCCGGTCGCGGTGATGGTGACTTATGCCGCCTTCGTGCGCCCCGCCCTGCAAAAGCTCATGGGCTGGAACGCCCCACCCCAGCCCATGCTGCGCGCCCGCGCGGTAGACACCATGCGCAAGAAACCCGGCCGCACCGAATACCAGCGCGGCATCGTCGAGCGGCGGGAAGACGGTGAGCTGTGGGTGCGCCTGACCGGCAACCAGGGCTCGGGCGTGCTCAGCTCCATGGTGCAGGCCAACGGCCTGATCGTGCTCGGTCACGCGCAGCCCACCGTCCAGTCGGGCGACTGGGTGGACGTGATGATGTTTGACGGGCAGCTGTAAGGCCGGACTGCCTCAGGCGTTGATGTCCGCCGCGTCGGTCTGCGGCGGATACTCGTTGGCCACCGCCTTGTTCGGCCCGGGCACCGCCTGACGCGCGAACAGCGAGTACATGGTCGGCACCACAAAGATGGTCAGCAGCGTGCCCAGGCTCATGCCACCCACGATCACCCAGCCGATCTGCATGCGGCTCTCGGCGCCGGCGCCCTTGGCAAGCGCCAGCGGCACCGCGCCCAGCACCATGGCGCCGGTGGTCATGAGAATCGGACGCAGGCGCTGGCTGGAGGCCTGGATCAGCGCTTCCTTCATGGCCATGCCATGCTCGCGCAGCTGGTTGGTGAACTCCACGATCAGGATGCCATGCTTGGTGATCAGGCCCACCAGCGTGATCAAGCCGATCTGCGAGTAGACGTTGAGCGATCCCCCGGTGAATTTCAGGGCCAGCAGCGCACCGATCATGGACAGGGGCACCGACAGCATGATCACGAAAGGATCGACAAAGCTCTCGAACTGCGCTGCCAGCACCAGAAAAATGAAAAACAGGGCCAGCACGAAGACGATCACCAACGCACCCTGGGAGTTGCGGAATTCGCGCGAGGTACCGTTGAGCTCGGTGGTGTAGCCCGGCTTGAGCACCTGGGCCGCCGTGGCGTCCAGGAACTTCAGTGCCTCGCCCAGCGAATAGTCGGGCGCCAGGTTGGCGGTGATTGAGACCGAGCGGCGCTGGCCGAAGTGGTTGAGCTCACGTGGGCTCACGCTTTCGCGCACCTTGACCACGGCCGACAAGGGGATCATGGCGTCGTTCTTGCCACGCACGTAGATGTTGTCGATGTCTTCGGGCGTGTTGCGGCCGCTGTCCTGCACCTGCACGATCACGTCGTACTGCTCGGCGTCTTTTTTGTAGCGCGTCACCACCCGGCCGCCCAGCATGGTCTCGATGGCACGCGCCACCGCGTCCACGCTCACACCGAGTTCGGCGGTCTTGGTGCGGTCGACCTCGACACGCAGCTCGGGCTTGTTCAGACGCAGGTCCACATCGGGCGAGAGGATGCCAGGGTTCTTGGCGATCTCGTCGAGCATCTGGCGCGTGACCGCGTTCAGGTTCTGGTAGCTGTCGGAGGTCTGGATCACGAAGTTGACTGGTCGCTCGCGAAAGCCCTGGCCCAGCGAGGGCGGCGTGATCGGGAACGCCATCACGCCAGGCAGGCCACCGAATTTTGGGGTCAGCTCGCGGGCAATCTCCAGCGTGGTCTTCTCGCGTTTTTCCCAGTCCACTGCCCGGTAGATCACCGATCCCTGGGCCACCGTGGGGTTGCCGATGTTGGCAAACACACGATCGAATTCGTTGTAGCCCTCGCCCATGCGCTCGAGCACCTTGGCATAGCGGTCGGTGTAGTCCAGTGTCGCGCCATCGGGGGCAGTCACCGTGGCCAGCAGCACGCCACGGTCCTCGAGAGGGGCCAACTCCTGCTTCATGGTCGGGTAGATGACGGCGATCGCCACGCCGCTGCCGGCCATCACCAGCAGCACGAGCCAGCGCGCGCGCGTCAACACCCAACCCAGCACGCGGGCATAGCCGTCGGAGAGGCGGTTGAGCCAGCGGTCCATGCTGCGGTCGAACCAGCCCGGGTTCGGGTTGTGCCGCAGCAGCTTGGCACTCATCATGGGCGAGAGCGTCAGCGCCACAAAACCCGAGACGATGACCGAGCCGGCCAGCGCCAGCGCGAATTCGGTGAACAGCTTGCCGGTGCGCCCCGGGGTGAAGGACAGCGGCGCAAACACCGCGGCCAGCGTGAGCGTCATGGCCACCACGGCAAAGCCGATTTCGCGCGAACCCTTGATGGCTGCGGAGAACGGGTCCATGCCCTCTTCGATGTGGCGGTAGATGTTCTCCAGCACCACGATGGCGTCGTCCACCACCAGGCCGATGGCCAGCACCAGTGCCAGCAACGTGAGCGTGTTGATGGTGAACCCGGCCAGCGCCATCATGGCAAAGGTGCCGATCAGGCTCACCGGGATGGTGATGATGGGGATGATGGAGGCGCGAATGGTGCGCAGGAAAACGAAGATCACCAGCGCCACCAGGATCACCGCCTCGACGATGGTCTGGAACACACTCTTGATGGAACGGTCGATGAACACCGAGTTGTCGTTGGCCACCGTCACGGCAAGGCCTGGCGGCAGGTCGGCCTGAAGGCGCGGCATCATCTCGCGCACCCCTTTGGACAGCTCCAGCGGGTTGGCTGTGGCCTGGCGGATCACGCCAGCCGAGATGGCAGGCTGACCGTTCAGACGCACAGCGCTGCGCTCATCGGCAGCACCTTCCTGCACCCGCGCCACGTCCCGGATCTTGACCGGAAAGCCATTGACGGTGCGGATGACGATGTCGGCGAACTGCCCCGGCCGGCTCAGGTCGGTCTGCGAGGTCACAGTGAACTCGCGCTTGCTCGACTCGATGCGTCCGGCCGGCAGCTCCAGGTTGCTGCGGCGGATGGCGTCTTCCACATCGGCCGGCGTCAGCCGGTAAGCGGCCAGCCGCTCTGGCTCCAGCCATACGCGCATGGCGTACTTGCGCTCGCCATAAATGCGCACATCGGCCACCCCGGTCACGGTCTGCAGCCTTGGCTTGACGATGCGGTTGACCAGGTCGTTGATCTGCAGCGGGTTCATGGTCTCGCTGGAGAAGGCCAGCCATATCACCGGGAAGGCGTCGGCCTCGACCTTGGCGATGACCGGCTCCTCGATCGCCTGCGGCAGGCGGTTGCGCACGCGCGAGGTGCGGTCGCGCACTTCGGCGGCGGCCGTGTCGGCGTCTTTTTCGAGGCGGAACTTGACCGTGATCTGCGACTGCTCGGCACGGCTGATGGAGGTGATCACATCCACCGCGTCGATGCCGGCGATCGAGTCCTCCAGCGGCTTGGTCACCTGGGTCTCGATCACCTCGGCAGAAGCGCCGGGGTACTTCACGCTGACCGTCACTGTGGGCTCGTCGATCTTGGGGTACTCGCGCACCGACAGGCGGTCAAAGCTCACGGCACCGACCAGCAGGATCAGCAGCGACATGACCACGGCCAGCACCGGCCGGCGGATGGAGATTTCGGCGAGCTGCATCTCAGCCTCGCTGGCAGGGGTTGGGGCCGCTCAGGGCTGCGGGGACTGTGGCAGAGGCCGCTGCGGGCCTGGCCGCCGGTCGTTCGGACGCCGCGACAGGGGGTGCAGCAGGTGCAGAAGAGGCTGCCGCCGGTGCGCTGGCACCCGCCGCCGGGCCCCGGCCCGCGGCCAGATCCACCACACGCACCGGCGTGCCGTCCTTTTGCAGGCGCTGGTGGCCGGCAGTGACCACCGTGTCATCGGCCTCCAGGCCTTCGGTGATTTCCACCTTGCCCGGCTGACGCACACCGGTCTTGACGGCCACACGCTGGGCCACCAGGGTGTCGGGCTTGTCGCCAGGCACCACCTTGACCACGAAGGTCCGGCCGCCCTGCGGCACGATGGCTTCTTCGGGCACGGTCAGGGCGTTTTCGCGCACACCAAAGACGGTGTTGACGCGGGCGAACATGCCCGGGCGCAGCTGGCGCTGGCGGTTGTCGATGCAGCCGCGCACGCCGACCGAGCGGCCATTGGCGTCGATCAGCGGGTCCACAGCCTGCACCAGCGCGGTGAAGGGCCGCCCAGGCAGCGCATCCACGTTCAGCTGGGCTTTTAGCCCTGGGCGGATCTTGCTCTGGAAACGCTCGGGCAAGCGGAAGTCCACCAGCACGGCGTCGATGTCCTCGATGTTGACGATGTCGGCACCGTCCTTGAGGTAGTCGCCCACGCTGACTTGCTTGAGGCCGGTGACGCCATCAAAAGGCGCCACGATTTTCAGTCGCTGCTGGGTGGCCTGTGCCAGCTCGAGTTTGGCCCGGGCCACGTCCAGCGCAGCCGCGCTTTCATCCACCGTGCGCTTGCTGATGAAGTTCTGCGACACCAGGTCCTGGTTGCGTTTGTGGTTGGCTTCGGCGATCGACATCTCGGCTTTGGCCTGGGCCACCTGCGCGGCCTGCAGCTGGTCGTCCAGCTGCACCAGCAGCTGGCCCTTGCTCACACGCTGGCCTTCGGCAAACAGGATGGCCTTGACGCGTCCAGCCACTTCAGGGCGCAGCATCACGCCCTGGCGCGAACGCAGGCTGCCCACCGACTGGACTTCGTCCACCAGCGTGAGCTGAGCCACCTTGGCCACCTCGACTGCCGGGGCCCGCTGGCCGCCCGCAGCAGCGCCGGAGGCCGAAGGCGCTGGCGCCGGGGCGGCGCCGGGCGCACTGGCTGCGGGGGATGCAGAAGATGCGGTATGGGGCTGGCGTTGCATCCACCAGGCGGCGCCAGAGGCGATGGCGATGCCGGCAACCGCCACGAGGGCATATTTCTTCTTGTAGGCCATGAACTGTGTCTCGACTGCTGATTCGGATAAACAGTTCGGCAATGTAACAGTCCTGACCGTTTTTCAGCATCCTGAAAAACCAGCCCGATCAAGGCCAGCGCAGGTTTTACCTGCGGTTTACAAATCAGCGACCCAGCGCCTTGGCCACGCCCTGGTTAGCCAATGCATCGGCCCGCTCGTTGCCCGGGTCACCGGCGTGGCCCTTGACCCAGTGCCATTCGATGCGGTGTCCCGAAGAGGACACCAGACGGTCCAGCTCCTGCCAGAGGTCCACGTTCTTGACCGGTTGTTTGTCAGCCGTGCGCCAGCCCTTGGCCTTCCAGCCGTGGATCCACTGGGTGATGCCCTGGCGCACGTACTGGCTGTCCAGGTACAGGGCCACATTGCAGGGCCGCTTGAGCGCCTTGAGCGCTTCGATCACGGCGGTCAGCTCCATGCGGTTGTTGGTCGTATTGAGCTCGCCGCCAAACAGTTCCTTGACGTGGGCGCCAGAGACCATGCGCACGCCCCAGCCCCCAGGGCCGGGGTTGCCCTTGCAGGCGCCATCGGTGTGAATTTCGACAAGGTTCAGGGCGTTTGGGGCGGTCAAGACAGGCTTTCGTTTTTCGAACGGGCACGGGTGCGCATGGGCGCTTCGATCGAGGCTGCAGGCGCGGCAACAGCGGAGCGCGATGGTACCTTGCGCCAGGTCCGTCCCTGCAGCAGGCGGCCACCGGGCACCCGTTTGGTGGCCACGATCAGGTACACCCCGCCCAGCACCGGGCACCAGCGCCGCCCCACCGCATCCAGCCAGGACCAGCGCTGCACCCAGCGCTCGCTGCGCCAGGTCGGCGTCCAGCCAGCAAAGTGCTGCAGTTGCACCTCAAAGCCCAGCAGGTGCAGCCAGTCACGCAGGCGGTGCGGCGCGATCGGCTGCACCAGCCAGGGCGCCAGGCCGTCCTGGGCCGCCTGCCTCTGCTGACTTCGCAAGCTCTGGCCCCAGAGACTCCAGGGGTTGATGCCGACGATGCAAACGTGCCCCTCGGCGATCAACACCCGTTCGACTTCGCGCAGGCAGGCGTGCGGATCGGCCGAACGCTCGAGCGTGTGGGGCAAGACCACCAGGTCGAGTGATTCGGCCGCCCAGGGCCAGGCCCGGCTGTCAAACGACAGATCGGGGGTGGGTGGTGCGTCATCAAATTCCTGCTGTGCCAGCCAGCGGTGCGGCATGCGGTTGGTCTGCAAGGCGTCAAAACCCGGCCAGCCGGCCTGAACCGCGTGGTAGCCGAACACATCCGCCAGACAGGCATCGGTCTGCGCCTGTCCCCAGGCCAGCAGGCGCTGCGCCGTGGGTTCGCCCAGCGCCTGCAGCCAGGGCGCCGCCGTGGGGGGGGTTTTTATAATCCTGGTTGCCATGCGCTTGACTCCACTGCCCGCCTTTGCCGACAACTACATCTGGCTGCTGCAACACCAGCAGCGGGTGCTGGCGGTTGACCCCGGTGACGGGCAGGCTGTGCTGCAGTGGCTCGCACGCGAGCCTGATCTGCAACTCGACACGATTCTAGTCACCCACCACCACGCCGATCACACCGGCGGGCTGGCCGAACTGGTGCAGGCCACGGGGGCCCGCGTGTTCGGTCCGGCGCTCGAAAAGCTGCCGGTGGACCACACCCCGGTGGCCGGGGGTGACGAAGTCAGCTGGGGCCCGCTGCGCTGGCAGGTGCTGGATGTGCCGGGCCACACCGCAGGGCACATCGCCTGGTGGGCACAACCCGAAGGCGAAGCGCCCATCCTGTTTTGCGGCGACACCCTGTTTTCGGCCGGTTGCGGTCGCCTGTTTGAAGGCACGGCCGCCCAGATGCTGGCTTCACTTGACCAGCTGGCACAGTTGCCCGCAGACACGCGGGTGTGCTGCGCACACGAATACACCCTGTCTAACCTGTGCTTTGCCCGTGCGGTGGAGCCTGACAACCTGCCACTGGCTGCCTATGAAAAGCGCTGCCAGACCCTGCGTGAACAAGGCTTGCCCACGCTGCCTGCCCGGCTGGGCCACGAACTAGACATCAACCCTTTCCTGCGCAGCCGCACTCCAGCAGTTCGCGCAGCCGTCGAGCGCCACACTGGTACTCCGGCCTGTGATGACACACAGGTTTTTGCGCAATTGCGTGAATGGAAGAACGGATTCAAATGACTTTTGCTATTTGTACACGCCCAGTGCGGCTGGCCTGCATCGGCCTGGCCATGGGCTTTTCACTGTGGCTCACGGGCTGTGCCACGACAAGCCAGGGTCCGGAGGTGTCGGCCCAGCCAGCCACGGTCGCTCCACAAGCCCCTCAGGCATCTCCCAGCCCAAACGATTTGTCCGTGAACTTCAAAGCCCAGGGCAACCTGGGCTTGCAGCCGCCCACCGACATCTGGGAGCGCATCCGCCGCGGCTTTGCCATGCCCGATCTCGAAACCCCCCTGGTGCGTGATCGCGAGCAATGGTATGCCGCGCGACCTGATTACATGCTGCGCATGACCGAACGCTCGCGCCGCTACATCTATTACATCGTTGAAGAGCTTGAGCGGCGCAACATGCCGACCGAGCTGGCCCTGCTGCCCTTCATCGAGTCGGCTTTCAACCCCGAAGCCGTCTCCAGCGCCAAGGCCGCCGGCATGTGGCAATTCATGCCCGCCACCGGAAAGTACTTCGACCTCAAGCAAAACATGTTCAGGGACGAACGGCGTGACGTGCTCGAATCCACCCGCGCGGCACTGGACTACCTGCAAAAGCTCTACGACATGTTCGGTGACTGGCATCTGGCACTGGCCGCCTACAACTGGGGCGAGGGCAGCGTGGGCAAGGCCCTGGCACGCAACAAGGCCCGTGGCCTGCCATTGAGCTACACGGACCTGCAGATGCCCAACGAAACACGGTATTACGTGCCCAAGCTGCAAGCCGTCAAAAACATCGTGGCCCAGCCGGAGCTGTTCAACGTGCAACTGCCGATGATCCACAACCACCCGTTCTTCAAGAGCGTGGCCATTGAGCGGGACATCGATGTGACCATGGCTGCACGGCTGGCCGAAATCAAACTGGAAGACTTCAAGGCCCTGAACCCGCAGATGAACCGGCCAGTCATCCTGGCAGCTGGCACCCCCCAGATCCTGCTGCCCTGGGACAACGCAGCGGTCTTTGAACGCAATCTGCAAGCCCATGCCAACCGGCCACTGGCCACCTGGACCGCCTGGACCGCCCCCAAGACCATGAAAGTCGACGAGGCGGCACAACAGGTGGACATGCCTGCAGCCCTGTTGCGCTCGGTCAACAGCATTCCCAACGGCATGCTGCTCAAGGCAGGTTCGACACTCCTGGTGCATCGCAAGGGGGCGCTGGACAACGATGTGAAAGAAAGCACAGCAGACAGCGCCCAACTGAGCCTGGCCCCTGAAGTCATTCTGCGTCGGGTGCTCATCCATGCACGCAAAGGCGACACCCTGGCCAGCCTGGGCGCTCGCCATGGCGTCACGGCGGGCAATCTGGCGAGCTGGAACAAGCTGTCCACTGCTGGCGCCCTCAAGAACGGTCAAAAACTGGTCATCTTGGTGCCCAGCCTGCCTGCGCGCAGCAATACCAAGCTGGCAGCACGGGGCAAATCACCGTCCACCCACAAATCAGCCAAACCGGTCAAACAAGTGGCGCAGGCCGATCGGCCTCGCACTCAGCGCTGACCGCCTGCTCCAGCTTCAGCCCTTGGCTCGGGCCACAAAAGCATTCGTGAATGTACGGGCCAGCAAATGGCGGTGACTGGGCGCATGGCTGGCCACCCGCGCATGGGTGCGCCAGGCATTGAACACCGCCTCTTCCTGGATCTGGCCATCACGGGCATAGGCGTCACGCAGCTTGTTCAAGGCCCCCAGATACACCGCACGGTCACCGATCCATGGCGCCACTGGCACCGTCTTGAACAGGTCTGTAGGACCGGCAGTCTGCAGCCAGCGCAACGCCTGCACCACCCCACTGGCCAACACCATGGCGACCTGCGGATGGCGCGACAGGAACTCTTCCCGGGCCATCAAACACCCCCCCGGAAGGACGCCTCCGGCCATCTGCTGGACACCCGACAAGGTTCGGGCTTCAGAAATAAGGCGAATTTCTCCGCGCTGTTCCAGCCAATGCATCACCGGATCAGGATTGCACAGCGCATCCACCTGCCCTTCCCACAAAGCCCCCAGGGCCGACGCCGATGTACCCACCTCCACAAATTGGACATCCTGCGGCTGCAGACCATGCCGCAAGAGCCACAAGCTGGTCATCCAGTGGGTGCTGGACTCCAATGCCGACACCCCGATCCGTGCCCCCTTGATGTCTTGCCATGACCGCGGCGCCACCCGCCCCGTCGCGACACCCAGACTGAGCATGGGCGTCGCATTCATTTGCGCAAAGGCTTGAAAAAAATGACCTTTGTATTGCAGCTCGAACAGGTGCTCGAAGGCCCCCGCCAACACATCGGCCTTGCCCTGCAGCACGCTGGCCACACCTGCCGCGCCCGACTCGTGCGAAACCAGGTTGACCTGCAAGGACTGTTGCCTCAAATAGCCAAGCCGCTCGGCCAGCACCAGGGGCAGGTGGTAGAGGCTGTTGCGCGCCGTCAGCGCGACTGTGACCTGACGTGGTTCAGGGGCAGCTGCGGCCAGGCTAGGACAGGACAGCCAGGCACCGGTGGCCAGCGCCATCGAAAGCATACGCCTGCGCTGTCTGTCCATGGTGTTGCTGCACGCCTCCTGCCGTTTTGCTGCTGAGGCAAGCATAGGCAGGCCCCAGACGGCGCGCATCAGGAAAGCACCCGAGGGGGTTTCCACTTAAGGGAAAAAATCTGTATCGCCGTGTAGAAGCCAGGCTCAGCGGCGATCCACCAACGCGTGGGCAATGGTGCCCAGGTCGACGTATTCGAGCTCGCTGCCCGCCGGCACACCGCGGGCCAGCCGCGTGACTTTCAGGCCACGCGCCTTGAGCATCTCCGCGATGACATGGGCCGTGGCTTCGCCCTCGGCGGTGAAATTGGTGGCCAGAATCACTTCACGCAAATCGGGCCCACTGCACCGTTCACGCAAGCGGGCCAGGCCAATGTCATTCGGTCCAATGCCGTCCAGCGGGCTGAGCTTGCCCATCAACACGAAATAGAGACCACGGTAGGTGCCCGTGCGCTCGATGGCTGACTGGTCAGCCGGGGTTTCCACCACGCACAACTGACCCCGGTCGCGCTGTGGATCCGCACAGGTATCGCAGATGTCGTGTTCGGTGAAGGTGTGGCACTGGCTGCAATGTCGCACCGCAGCGACTGCGTGGCTGAGCGCCTGCGCCAATGTGGTGGCCGCCTGACGATCATGCTGCAGCAAATGAAAAGCCATCCGCTGCGCCGACTTGATGCCCACCCCCGGCAGGCCCTTGAGGGCCTGCACCAAAGCGGCAAGTGCGTGGGTGTCGGCCATGTGCGCCGGATCAGAAAGGCAGTTTCATGCCGGGCGGCAGGCCGGCAGTGAGCTTGCCCATCTTCTGCTGCGAGACTTCTTCGGCCTTGCGCAAGCCGTCGTTGAAGGCAGCGGCCACCAAGTCTTCAAGCATGTCCTTGTCATCGGCCAGCAGGCCAGGGTCGATGTTGATGCGGCGCACCTCGTGCTTGCAGGTCATCAGCACCTTGACCAGGCCCGAGCCAGACTGGCCCTCGACCTCGATGTTGGCCAGTTCTTCCTGGGCCTTCTTGAGGTTGTCCTGCATGGCCTGGGCCTGCTTCATGAGGCCGGCGAGTTGTCCTTTGTTGAACATGATGTCGTCTTTCTGTCGGTATGTGAATCAGAGCGGCTGGATGCTGCCGGGCACGATCTTCGCGTCGAAGTCGCGGATCAGCGATTGCACCAGCGGATCGTTGCGGATGAGTTCGATGGCCGCGTCCATTTTGGCGGTGGCGGCCTGGGCGTTGCGCCTGGCGGGGCTGTCGGTCACGGTGCCCTGGCTGACCTGCAAGCGCACGGCATGGCCTGCGGCGTGCAAGGCGGCCTGCAGGCGTTCACAGGTGGCCGGGCGGGCCAACGATTCGCTGTCCACACACAGGCGCCAGACATTGCCTTCACGCGCGAGCAGTTGCGACTGCAGGGCCAACTCGCGCACCAGCGCAGTGATGGCTTCGGCCGCTTGCAGCTGGCCCACCACCTGGGCCCAGACATCGCCTTCGGGCGTGGGCTGGAAGGGCGCTTCGGGGCGCTTGAGCACTTCGGTACGACTGGCTTCGGCCGGTGCTGCAACAGTCACCGCCTCGCGCACGGGCAGGGACTGCACCAACGCGACCTCGGGCAGCTGCGCAGGCATGCGCTCGGGCACGTCCTCGAAAGCTTCCCAGGGCGGCAGATCGTCGAAAGCCGGGGCTTCGCCCACATCGTCCTCAGCTGCATCCGAAGGTGCCATGGGCGGTTCGACAGGGCGGGCTGGCGCAGCGGAAGGGGGCGCCACGGACGCGGGGCGTTGCAACGATTGCGCA
>Ga0255211_1000056_pt1 | contig 39502 bp, 50 predicted proteins | sample Miss_Yuk_RepB_8d_FD_183036 | JGI IMG/M metagenome (GOLD analysis project Ga0255211, IMG submission 183036) | Freshwater microbial communities from Mississippi River, Louisiana, United States - Miss_Yuk_RepB_8d | ecosystem: Environmental > Aquatic > Freshwater > River | place: USA: Louisiana...
TGGGCAGCAAGTGGCTGTCCAGACCCAAATCGGATCGGCTTGCGCTGCCAAAGAGCCGGAAAGCCGCGATTTCAGACGCAGGCTGCGCATCTACACCTTTGCCGGCGAATAAAGCAGACCTTCCCTAAGTGGGAAATCATCAAGGCCACGGCCCGCACCATCAAGACGGTTGCCGAAGGCGCAGCGGGCAACATCCTGGGGGAACTGGCGAAGTCTCACGTTCAAACGCTGCTGGCCCTTGCTGCTGGCGCTGCTGGGGGCTGAAGGCCCGTTGCCAGTCAGTTGCCAGTGCAGGGCACACCCTTGCACTTGATTGCAGCCGGAGAAGACGGGGGATGTTGCAGGGCTGCAACTGACCGAAGGGGCAGGGCACCACGGCCCGACCTATCCGGGGACATCCCGCCAAAAACTGGCAAAGGACTGGCAACGAAGCCACCCGGAGACAGGAAAGAAAAAAGCACCTAGCGGCTTTCGCTGCTAAGTGCTTGATTCATAAGCCGAATTTGGCTCCCCGTTCCGGGCTTGCTGCGAATCACGATGCGGGTGGCGATTCCGAGGGTTCACGGGCTTGGCGCGGACCGTCGGGCGGCGGCCTGACCGAGTGCCAGGGGGGCAAATGTCAGTAGGGGAACTGCTCAATCGTGCTCCATGCGGCGTGGGCCGTGCTGCAGGAGCGTGCGATGGGCAAGACCTTGGTGCAGAACAACGGATTGCTGCCGAAGGCGGTCGGGGGCCGTTGGGTCCTGCCTGGCGAGTCCGTGCTCCTGGAGGATGACGCGGCACGCCAAGGCGCGGTCGACATTCGCTTCCAGCGGGCGGTCGGTGGAGGCGTTCAGGCCGTTGCGGGCGACACCGGGCAGTTGTTCGGGCTGCTCCCGTACGACAAGGCGGCTGCCGCTGAGGTACTCCTGTCGGGTGATCGCAAGGGCGGCAATCTGCTCGTTGACTGGGGAACCTGCAGCATCGGGGCTCCGACGGCCGGCTGGGTGGTGACGATCGACCCATCGCGCACCTACTGCGGCAGGCCTTCGCTGAAGGTCCACACCAATGGAGTCGCGCCGTCCGGCGGCACGACCCTGGTTTGCACGATCACGCTGCCGAATGCCACCTTTCTCGGTGGCTCGAAGCGGCTGCTGCTGCCCGTCGCTCCCGGTGACAAGGCGGTGGCCGGAGATGACAACAAGCAGATCCAGTTGTGGGCAAACCTCAGCGCTGGCTCCACCCACCGGATGATGTCCTACCTGTCGGCTGGGTCTGGATCGGATGGCGACTGGTTGCTGGCTGGGCCTTACAGCGCCGATGCTTCCGGTAGCGGGCACGTCACTGGCACCGAGCAGTGGGCCAAGCTGCGCTCTGAGGATGTCACTTCCATGCGTTTGGTCATGACCTGCGCGGCCGGTGGCATCCCGGTGGAGTCTGCTGTGGCCATCGGTCCCCTGATTGGGGACGCCTGGACGGCTCCGACGCTGACCATCTTCGCCGACGGCAACTACAGTGGTCAGTACAAGTACCTTCGGTCGCTTCTTGCGCAGTACGGTCTGAGGGCATCGCTGGCCACCATCCCGTACTGGATCGCCGAAGGCCGCGCCGGCATCATGACTGCATCCCACATGGACGCGATGATCGGGGACGGCCACGAGGCCATCCACCATACCGGCCTGGCCGGCCCAGCGGGCAACGTCGATGTGGGCTGGGACAACACCGTCAAGTACCCAGACGGCCAGGAGTACGCGCTGGTCAAGGCGGACGTGGAGGCAACCCAGGCCTACTTCCGCGCCCGCGGCTGGACCGCTGGCTTGGGGTACGGGGTGGTGGGGTTCACGTCCGGACTGTCGGGTAGTCAGACCATCCTGCGGCGCCGCAACATCATCCGCGGGCTGCGCGACGGTGGCCTGCGCCATGTCCGCCAACTCGGCGGCTACACGCAGTCCCACTTCGAGCACGCCGATCACGGCCCATTGGTCAAGCAGGTCACGACGATGGTGCAGACCAGCGTGGCTTACCCCACTGTTAGCGTGCAGGCCCTGGTCGACAAGCTGCTGCTGCGCGGCGGCTGGACAGGCATCACCTACCACGACCTTGTCTTGACCGGCGAGTCCGGCAACAGTCGCAACGTCGACGCGGTCGCTGCCGACCTCGACTACATCGGGGCCAAGGTACGCAGCGGAGATCTACGCGTTCTCCCCATGAGCGAGGCGATCCCCGCCTTGCCCGCACCGCGCTGATCCCGTTCGTTCAACTGCAGGGTCTGCCGCGGCCACCGCGTCCTGGCACGCGCACGCCACCCCCCACCCCTGCAAACGTCACCCCTGCGTGGCCGACCATGTGGTCACCATGCAAACCCGCCTGTTGTCTCCTCGGCTGTGGAAGGCCGTTCGTGCAGCGCGGCTCCCGGGTGGGCCGCGCCGCATGCTTCTTTCCGCTGACGGCGGGGCGCCGGGGCTGGTGCGCTTCCTGTCGCTGCCGGTGCAGCTGGCCGACGGGGCGCGCAGCTCGTGGGTGACGGTGACCCGCACGGGCACCTTCACCGATCCGCGCTACGGGCAGTTCGACATCACGCCGGCCATGCTGGCGCAGATGGTGGCCAACTTCGACGCGCGCGTCCTGGGACAGGACGTGTTCTTCGACGTCGCCCACAAGCCCTCGGACGGGGCGGCCTGCCGGGTGTTGCGCCTGGCCGTGGACAACGGCCGGCTGCGCGCCCTGGTGGAGTGGACGGACTTCGGGATCGATGCCGTCAAGAAGCGGGGCTTCACCTACCTGTCGGCCGAGTACCACGAGGACTGGCGCGACAACGAGCAGGGCGACGCCCACGGCTGCGTGCTGCTGGGCGCCGGGCTCACCACGCGCCCCGTGATCAAGCACCTGGACCCGGTGACGCTGAGCCACGACGGCCAGGCCGACCCCGACGACGAGCCGGCCAAGACCGCCATCCACCCCTCCCTGATCAAGACCCTGACCCAGGAGTCCGCGATGAACAAGCACCTGAAGACCCTGCGCGAGAAGCTGCTCGCCCTGGGCCTGACCGAAGCGCAGGCCCAGCCCATCCTGGACGCCGCGCTCAAGCAGCTCGAAGCCGCCGCGGCCGACGAGGCCAAGTGCCTGGCGCTGGTCGACACCTACACCGCGGCCGGCGACGTGCTGGCCAAGCAGGTCAAGACCCTGGCCGCCGCCGCGCCGGGCGGCCCGGCCCCCGTCATCACCCTGCAGGTGGGCGGCGGTCTGGACCAGGCCGCCGTGGGCGCCGAAGTGGCTCGCCTGCTGGCCGCCCAGGCCAAGACCCTGGCCGACGACCAGGCCGCGCTGGACGGCAAGGTGAAGCTGCTGGGCGACACCGTGGCCGCCAGCCAGGCCCTGGCCGACGAAGCGAAGACGGCCATCGTCGACGAGCTGAAGCCCCTGGTCACCAAGGAGCTCAGCGACGACCAGATCAAGCGCCTGGCCGAGTTCGCCATCAGCAAGCACACCGCCGTCAGCGCCGCGCAGCAGCTGGCCACGCTGGGCTACCGCCCCGCCTCGGGCTCGGTGCACATCACCGTCGACTCGGGCAACCAGATCAAGGCCCTGCAGCAGCAGGTGGACCGCCGCCTGGGCTTCGACGTGCTGCCCGCCGTGCAGCGCTACGAGCGCACCGGCGGCGTGCTGCTGGCCCACAACCAGGCCTTCGCCGAGAAGGCGCTGGCCCAGTTCGACGCCCTGCACGGCGCCCGCCTGGCCACCGAGCACAAGCTGCTGGCCGCCGGCAGCGGCAACAGCGGCGACGTGGCCGTGCCCGCCATCTTCGAGCGCACCGTGCTGCGCGAGGCCCTGTACCAACTCACCGGCCTGAGCTTCGTCAACGTCGGCACCGTCGCCTTCGCGCCGGTGGTGCAGATCCCCTACAGCTACCGCGACACCACCGGCGCCGGCACCGGCCAGGTGCGCGTGTACGAAGGGCAGGGCATCCCGCGCGCCGGCGTCATCCAGACCTTCGAGGAAGCCCGGCCCATCCCGCAGAAGCTGAGCTTCAAGCTCAGCAACGAAATGCGCTACCTGCTGGGCGGCGGCGCGATCGACTTCGACCCGCTGGCCGAGAACACCCGCAACGTCATCCGCATCGTCGGCGAGGACACCGACGCCCTGATCCAGAACGAGGTGCTGCGCTCCAGCGACGAGGCCCTGACCGCCACCACCACCGACACGCTCACCGCCCAGGTCAACGGCACCAACAAGATCTTCGTCACCACCCAGTTCCCGGTGGTGCGGCCGCGCCGCGTGTTCGACCTCAAGGGCGTGCAGCAGGGCGCTACCGCCAACGCCATCACCGTCACGCTCAACGGCACCGCGCGCACCGAGTACGTCAGCGGCACCGCCCTGGCCGCCGGCCTGTACTGGGTGCTGGACTACAACCTCGGCGAGATCCGCTTCGTCAACGAGGCCGGCGTGCTGCAGACCCCCACCAACGGCTGGGCGCTGACCGTGGCCTACACCTACACGCTGAACGTGGCCCGGTTCAACCTGGACGTCGGCGCCTCGCCCGACACCATCAACGCCGTCTACGACCGGGTGCTCAACTACATCGGCGGGCGCAAGGTCGTCGTCGAGAACGACCGCTACTACACCGCCAACATGCTGCTCATGAGCGGCGCGGTGGACAACGCGCTCGGCCAGGCCACCACCTTCACCGCCAACGCCTCGCGCCCCGGCACCGGGCTCAGCGCCGACGGCAGCGTGGGCACCGTCAAGGGCATCCCGGCCTTCAACACCCGCGCGCCGGGGCTCAACACCGGCGACCTGCGCATCGTCGTGGGCGAGCGCGGCAACACGCGCTTTCGCATGATGAAGCCGTTCTCCATGAACGACCTCAGCGAGGCGCGCGACAGCAACGGCCTGTTCGTCGGCGCCAAGGAGAACTACGGCGAGCAGTTCGTCGTGTGCATGACGCCCACCCAGCGCAAGAACGCCAACACCAGCCTGGTGCTGTACAGCGCCACCGCCCGCGTCGCCCGCGCCAGCTGACATGGCCAAGCGCTACATCCAGAACGACACCGCCCACACCCTGTTCGTGGGCGGCGTCATGATCGCCCCCGGCCTGGGCCGCGAGGTGGACGAGCTGTACCTGCCCGCCGGCCACCCCGCGCCGGATGGCACCGAAGCCGGCGCCGATGCCGGGGCCGGGGCCGACGCCCAGGGGCAGCAAGGCGGCGCACCCGACCACGACGCCAACCTGCCCGACCTGCTGGCCCAGCCCCTGCGCACCCTCGTGCCCACCCTGGCCGACTTCAGCGACGAGACCCTGGCCGGCCTCGACCGGCTGGAGAAGGCCGCCGCCGCCCCGCGCGTGAGCCTGCTCAACGCCATCGGCGCCCTGCAGCTGCAGCGCGCCCAGCAGCGCGCCGGCGGCGAGCCCACCTGAGCCCGGGCCCGCCGCGCCCCCACGGAGACCCCGATGGCCGGATCCATGAGCGAGGCGGACCTCATCGCCGACCTGCAGCGCTCCCTGCACGACGCCGCCAGCGTGTTCAACGCCCCGGCCGACGCCGACTGGAAGCGCATGCTCGCCACCGCGCTCACCGCCATGCAGGCCAAGCGCCCGCGCACCCTGCTGGGCCAGGTCAGCCTGGTGGCCGACGAGCCCGTGTACCCCGTGCCCGCCAGCGACTTCGCCGTCTACAAGACCCACGTCTGGGGCGCGCGGCCGCCCAAGCCCTGGGCCCAGGGCTACCCCGGCGCGCTGCCGCGCGTCAGCGCCGTGCAGTCCGGCGGCGCCTGGCAGCTCGTGTTCGACCCGGCCCCCACCTGGGCCCACATCAACGCCCACGGCAGCGCCTTCAAGTTCTGGTACTTCGGCCGCCACAGCGTCGGCGCCACCGCCGGCGACGCCACCCTGGCCGACGCCGACCGCCCCCTGCTGCTGCTGCGCGCCCAGGCCGAGGCCATGCGCGAGCTCAGCATGCGCAACATCAACAAGCCTACCCAGCTGCGCGACGGCTACAGCGGCACCCCGCGCAACAGCACCCCCGCCGCCCTGTACCGCGAGCTGCTGGCCGAGTGGGAGGCCGCCCGGTGACCGCCGACCCCCACGGCGCCCAAGCCGCCGCCGCCCACCTGCGCCGCGTGCAGCAGGCCGTGCGCGCCGAGCTGCAGCGTGCCCTGGCCGAGCTGGCCCAGCGCACCGCCGCCCGCATGCGGCAGGAGGCCCCCAAGGCCCTCAGCACCCTGGCCAACAGCGTGGCCGCCACGCCCGACGACCCCGCCGGCCTGGCCTGGCTGGTGCGCCCCGCCGCCGACTACGCCGCCTGGGTCAACCGCGGCCGCCAGCCGGGCAGGGGGCTGCCGCGCTACTTCGACCCCGCCGCTGCCAGCGCCGTGGCCTGGCTGGAAGCCCGCATCGGCGACACCGCCCGCGCCCTCGCGCCGCGCTGGCGGCCGGGGCGCATCGGCAGCGCCACCCGCACCCAGGCCGAGCTGGCCCTGCGCGACCGCTACATCGCCTGGTCCCGCCACGTGCGCCGCCACGGCATCGCCCCCAACCCCTACCTGGCCCGCACCCGCGACGCCATGGCGCGCCCCGTCGCCGACGGCCTGGCCGCCGCCGTGCGCCGCGGCCTGCAGGCCGCCGCCGGGCCCGCCGCATGACCGCCCCGCGCGAAGCCCTGATGGCCGCCGCCCAGGCCTCGCTGGCCGCCGCGCTGCCCGCGCGCCAGGTGCTGCGCGGCCTGCAGGACCCGGCCGCCCTGGGCGACGCCGCGCTGCTGCAGGGCGTGGTGGCCCTGGTGGCCGAAGGCACCGACGGCTGGACCGAGCACACCGGCCGCGAAGCCGAGTACGGCACCCTGCGGCTGGCCGCCGTCGTCTACCTGCGCGTGCCCGACGGCGCCACCACCGCCCAGCTCGAGCAGGCCGAGGCCGCCGCCGAGGGCGAACTGCTGGCCTGGTGCCAGGCCGCCAAGCCCGAGCCGCTGGACGCCGTGTACCCCCGCGCCGCCCAGTACAGCCGCGGGCTCGAAGCGCCCTACGGCTGGGTCGTCCTCACCCTGGAGGCGCTCTATGTCTGACCCCACCACCCAGCCCGGCGCCCTGCACGGCCTGCAGCGCGTTGCCGACGAAACCAGCCTGTGGCTGGTGTTCGCGCTCATCGGCGGCAGCGGCGCCAGCATGCTGGCGCTGGGCATCCTGCTGCGCAGCAACCAGGCGCTCACCCTGCGCGTGGTGGCCGGCACCCTGCTGCACAGCGCCGCCTGGGGCGCCGCCGTGTTCCTTCTGAGCTACGGCAAGGCCAGCGACGACCTGCCGTTCCTGCTCGGCCTGAGCATCTTCAGCGGCATGGGCGTGGCCAGCTTCATCGACCTCGTGCTGCTGCTCGTCAAGCAGCGGCTGGGCGTCAGCGTCACCCTCAACCCGCCCGCCAAGGACACCTGATGGCCAAGACCAGCCCCAGCGCCGCGGCCCCCGCGCCGGCCCCCGCCGAGCCCGCCGACGCCGCCGCCAGCGCCACGCCCGACACCCCGCTGCCCCTGCCGGCCAGTGGCGGCTGCTGGGTGCGCAACCCCGACGGCAGCCTCAGCCCCGACCCCGCCGAGCACCCGCCCCAGCCCGGCCCGCAGGAGTGACCCGCCATGAAAGACGCCCTCAAGGTGCTGCTGTGGAAGCCCGAAGCCACCTACAACGTGGACCCCGTGCCCACCAACCTGGCCAACGTCATCGTCGCGCAGAACATCGAGATCAACCCCCTCGAGATGGACACCGACGACTACACCCCCGTGTCCAACACCTTCGGCAGCAACGAGAAGATCGTCGGCGCCGTGTGGTGCAGCATCAAGTTCGACGTGCTGCTGTGCGGCGGCGGCACCCCCCAGGGCACCGCCCCCAACCACGGCCCCCTGCTGCGCGCCGCAGGGTGGGCGCAGACCATCAGCGCCGGCAACAGCGTCACCTACAACCCCATCAGCACCGGCGAAGAGTCGGGCGCCATGTACTACTACATGGACGGCGTGCTGCAGAAGATGCTGGGCATCCGCGGCAGCGTCAGCGAGACCTGGGAAGCCCGCAAGGCCCCGCGCCTCACCTTCAGCGGCCTGGGCCTGAACGTGCCCATGGTCGACGCCGCCATGCCCGTGCCCACGCTGCCCAGCATCCCGCGGCCGCTGGCCGTCAACAAGGCCAACACCGCCCTCACCATCGGCGGCTACGCCGTGCGGCTGAGCAGCCTCAGCCTGAACCAGAACAACGACGTCCAGTACCGCAACCTCACCGGTGTGGAGGACGTGCAGATCGTCGGCCGCCAGATGGCCGGCAAGGCCGTCATCGAGCTGCCCAAGGTCAGCGAGAAAGACTTCCTGGGCGCCGCCGGCCTGTGCACCCTGGCCACCCCCGTGGCCATCAGCCTCGTGCACGGCGCTGCCGCCGGCAACGTGCTCACCCGCAGCCTGCCCCGCGTGCAGCTCATGAAGCCCCGGCCCCGCGTCGAGCGCGGCATCGTCATGCTCGAGTGCGACCTGCACATCGCCCGCAACACCGGCAACGACGAGATGAGCCTCGTCTACACCTGAGCCGCCCGCCATGACCGAGCCCGCCAGCCTGCCCACCGCCCCCTTCGTGCTGCGCATGCCCGCCGCCTTCTGGTGGACCGTGCGCGTGCCCGTGCCCACCGACAACAGCTACCTGCTGGCCACGCTGGACCTGCAGTTCCGCCCCCAGCCCCAGACCCGGCTGGACCAGTACCGCGGCCAGGGCCTGGCCCCCGGCCAGAGCGTGCCCACCGAGCACGAGATCTGCCACGAAGTGGTGGCCGGCTGGCGCCACCTGCCCGACGAAGCCGGCACCCCCCAGCCCTTCAGCCCCCAGGCGCTGGACGCCCTGCTGGCCGTGCCCGCCGTGCGCGCCAGCGTGGTGGCCACCTACCTGTTGGCCATGCAGGGCCTGGCCGCCCGAAAAAACGCCTAGCGGCCGCCCGCCGCTGGGTGCACCAGCGGCGCGGCGGCCGGCCCCGCAGCGCCCCCGGCGCCGACCTGCAGCGCATGGGCGTGCCCGCCGACGAGGCCCAGGCCTGGCTGGCCGCCCAGACCCCCGACGACACCGCCCCCGGCGACGACCCCGACGCCCCCGGCACCAGGGATGGCGACGAGTGCGGCAACGAGTGCGGCGACGACAGCGGCGACATCTGCGGCCAGCCCCCCGGCGCCCCGCTGGCCGTGTGGCCCGAGAACTGGCCCGTGCTGCGCGTGTGGATGCGCCTGCAGACCCAGTGGCGCGAAGCCACCTGGCTGGGCCAGCCCACCGGCGTGCTGCTGGGCCTGCGCTACCAGGCCGCCGGCGCCGTCATCGCCCGGTGCCTGCGCGGCAGCAGCCCGCAGGCGCAGGACACCGTCTTCGAGCAGCTGCAGGAGATGGAGCACGAAGCCGTGCAGGAGAGCGCCCGCCATGCCCAGTAGCAGCCAGATCGACGAAATCGGCATCCGCCTGCGCGCCGACGGCGTGGTGGAGCTGACCAACGGCATGCGCCTGTCGGCCGACGCCGTGGCCCAGCTCGGCCAGCGCCTGGACCAGGCTGCCCAGCCCCTGGCCCGGCTGGAGGCCGGCGGCACCCGCACCGCCGCTGCCGTGGCCACCGTGCCCGGCGAGCTGGCCCGCCTGGTGGCCGGCCTGGCCACCGGGCAGGCCGGCCTGGCCGGCACCGCCCTGGCCACCGGCCAGCTGCAGGGCGCCCTGGCCGGCCTGGGCCCCGCCGGCCAGCTGGCCGTGGGCGCGCTCACCCCCGTGGCCGCCGCTGTGGCCGCCCTGGGCGTGGCCTATGCCCAGGGCAGCGGCGAGCAGGACAAGCTGCACCGCAGCCTGGTGGCCACCGGCAACGCCGCAGGCACCACCCTGGGCGAGCTGGTGGCCATGGCCCAGGGCGTGGACGCCGTGGTGGCCACCCAGGCCCGCGCCACCGACGTGCTGGCCGCCCTGGTGGCCACCAGCACCGTGGCCGGGCAGGACCTGCGCAAGTTCACCGAGGTGGCCCTGCAGGCCGAGCGCGTCACCGGCCAGGCCGCCGAAGAAATCGTCAAGCAGCTGGCCGAGCTGGGCCGCGCGCCCGTGCAGGCCTCGGTGCGGCTGAACGAGAGCACCCACCACCTCACCGTGGCCCTGTACGAGCAGATCCGCGCGCTGCAGGAGCAGGGCCGCATCAGCGAAGCCGCCAGCCTGGCCCAGAACGCCTGGGCCGACGCCACCCGCACCCGCACCGCCGAGCTCGAGACCCGCCTGGGCCTGCTGCAGCGCGGCTGGCACACCCTGCGCGACGCCGCCAGGGACGCCTGGGACGCCATGCTCAACGTGGGCCGCCCCGCCACCCTGGAAGAGCAGCTGGCCACCGCCCAGAAGCAGCTGGCCGAACTGCCCGAGCCCCGCCGCGGCACCAACGCCGTGGTGGGCCAGCAGCGCCGCGACGCCCTGCGCCAGCACGTGGACGACCTGCGCCTGCAGATCTACCTGCAGCGCGAGGCCGCCGCCGCCGACAGCGCCGCTGCCGACGCCACCCGCCGCCACATCGACGAGCGCGAAAAGCGCCAGCCCCGCGCCGGCGGCGCCGGCCGTACCGCGCGCGACGAGCCCGAGCGCGGCTGGTCGGCCTACCGCACCTGGGGCGACGCCGGCCGCGCCGAAGTGGCCTGGCCCGACCAGCAGGCCCGCCAGGCCGAGCGCGCCAAGGCCATCGAGCACACCGCCCAGCTGTCCGCCCGCCAGGCCGACGCCCTGGAGCGCGAAGCCGCCGCCCTTGCCAACCACACCGCCGAGATCGGGCTGGACGCCGGCGCCGTGACCGAGCGGCGCCAGGCCCTGCTGGACGAGCAGATCGCCCAGGTGGCCAGCCAGCTGGCCGTGGTGGAAGGCGCCGCCGCTTACGACCAGCACACCCAGGCCCTGCAGCGCCAGCTGGCCGCGCTGGGCCGCCTGAAGGCCCTGCAGCAGGAAGCCGCCGACAAGACCATGGTCGAAGGCATCCGCAAGGCCCGCGCCCGCCAGGAGCAGGAGGACGCCGCCGACGCCCGCCGCCGCACCGAGCGCCTGTCCGACAGCATCGAAGAGGGCATCCTCAACGGCTACCGGGCCGGCCGCTCAGCCAGCGACATCTTCCTGGCCGAGCTGAAAGCCCAGTTCGCCCGCACCGTGCTGCGGCCCATCATCAGCCCCGTGGCCCAGGGCATCAGCGACCTGCTGGGCAACCTGGCGCGCGGCCTGGGCCTGGGCGGCCAGGCCGCCGGCGCCACCAGCGCAGCCAGCTTCATGGCCGACGCCAACACCATGGCCGGGCTGTTCCACAGCGGCGGCGTGCCCGCGGCCGACGGCGCCGCCGCCACCCGTGCGCTGCCCGCCAGCACCTGGGCGGGCGCGCCGCGCTTTCACACCGGCATCGGGCCCGACGAAGTGCCCGCCGTGCTGCAGCGCACCGAGGGCGTGTTCACCGCCGGCCAGATGAAGGCCCTGGCCCCCGTGGCCAGCCTGGAGCGCGCCGCCGGCGTGCGCATCAACTTCTCGCCGGTCTACAACATCGACGCCCGCACCGACGGGGCCCAGGTGTTGGCCCTGGTGCAGGGCGTGTCGCGCCAGGCGCAGGCCGAGCTGCTGGACATGATGGACAGGAGGATGGCCTGATGCCGACCGAACGCGTGGAGATCACGACCGAGGGCGCCGGCCTGCGGTTGCAGCTGGTGATCGAAGTCGACTTGCTGCGTTGCCCAGCAGCGCAGCGTCCTTCGCAAGACGACCTGGAATGGCTGACAGCTTCGGGTCGGATAGAAGCGCTGGCTGCGCGAGAAGCCGCCGGGCTATTGATGCAAGCTCGGCGGCAAATCGCTCAAGTTCTTCAGCTGGTGACAACGGAGTGCTCCTTCGCCAAGCTGCCCGGTGAGAACCCGGTGACCCCGATGCTCAACGCCCGGTTGGGAATGGATGGCCGCGGATGCCTGCCCCCATTGGCCGACTGGCCTCAGTCGAGCAGTGGCCCTGCCTAAGCGTGGCGAGGCCAAGCGGCGGCCTTCCGCTGCCTGGACTCGCCTGTCGGTCAGCGCCTGGCAGCGCGCCAGCCCAGCAGCATCGGCGCCAGGCCCGCCAGCAGCAGCACCTGTGCCGGCAACTCAGGAACTGCGGTGACGCTCACGTTGTCCAACCCTGCGTAGTAGTCGCCAGTGGGGGTCCGATTGAAGAAGGCGATTTCAGTCAACGCAGCCTGCGCGGTGAACCGATGCGTGAAGTGGCGCCAGTTGACCGCGTGGAAGGAGACATCCGGGTTCGTGAACGTCTCTACCTCCTGACCATTCAGGGCCAGTGCCACAGCGCTTGGCAACGTGAATGCTTGGTTGCCGGATCCATCCGCATTGCCGAGCCAGAACCCGATCTCGTAGCTGACGCCTGCAGTCGTCGAGAGAACTTGGGCAACGCCAGCGCTTGGGCCGACATTACCAGCTCCCGTCAGGTCAACGCTGCTGAATCCGGACTGAGCGTTGAATCCGACGTTCGCCTCGAAGTAGGTCGTGTGCAGGACCGTCACCGCATTGCCCAATGGTCCTCGAACTTCCCATCCTGGGAAAGCTTGGCCGCCCTCGTAGTTGTAGTTCAGGTGAGGTGCCGTTTGGGGCGTCTCGAAGTCGCCGTTGACGAGCAAGTTCTGCGCTTCGGCTAGTTGCATGCCGAAGACCAGGGCAAGACCAAGGATTGACTTCATGGAATCGTCCATTCAGATGCGACAGGTGAAGCCCTGCTGGGCAATTTGCTTGCCGGCGCGACCATGGTTCTAGAGCTTGTGGCTCGAAGATCACCGAAGGCGATGGGCTACCGCATTGCGCCGGCGCAACCTCAAGGCCAGCAACCCAACGCCTCCGGCCAAAAGCAGCCAAGACTGGGGTTCGGGCACCGCGCTGATCGCGAAGCGGTCCATCTGCACGTAGTCGCTGCCGTCGTTCCAATCGGCGTTGACGTAGATGCGGGTCACGTTTGCCAGCACGGCTTTGAACTGGGCCGCCGTTGGAGTGCTTCCGCCGCCCGTGGGGCCGCCGCCAATTTGCCAGCCACCGTCCTGCGGGCTCAGGACCGCGGTAAAGGTCTCGAAGTCAACGTTCGATGGTTGTCCTGCATACCAGTGAAGCAGCGTGGTGCTCGATCCGATTGCCAGGACAAAGCTATGCAAGGTATTCGAACTGAGGTACGCGCTGTACAGGTCGAACGTGACAGTCCCACCGTAGAACGCCAGCTTGTTGCCCGTGTACAAGGGTCCAGGCGCGGAGAACACAGTGGCGTCCCGTACATCAGTCGTCTGTAGGGCGCCTGCGTACCAGTCAGAGACTTGGCCACCCGAGCCGGTCACGTAGTCGCGTACCTTCCACTGCTCAGGCCCGTGGGTGAACTCGCTGGAGATGGTCTGGGCGGTGACGGATGTCGATCCGAGGGCGATGACGCATGCAAGCAGTGACTTCAACTTCACGGTATGCCTTTCAGGACTGAACGACGCGTGGGGATTCATCAGAGCGCTGCATAAGGTGGCACTAGCTAGACGACCTGCTCGAGCCTAGATTTGGCGCGGTCGAAGCGACAACCCCCCGGAATGAGTGCGCCCTTGACTTTGGCTGGCTCGCCCGCTTTCAGTGTTAGGGATGATGGCGCCTCGTCTTGATGTCAATCAAGGTTGGTGCCCTTCAGGCGACGGGGCGCGATCAACCCGGCCGCGGTTTGGCCCGTGGTGCAAGGGCGATGGACCGACGGCCGAGGGGCATGAAAGGGCGCATTGGTCGAATGCAAAGGGGCCGCGGCTTCTACGTCCCACAGGCCCCCGCCCGAGGGCGGTCAGCGTCTGGCAGTGCGCCAGCCCAGCAGCATCGGCGCCAGCCCCGCCAGCAGCAGCACCTGTGCCGGCAACTCTGGCACCGCGGAGATGGTGACGTTGTCGATCCACATGCGCGGGCCCACGGTCTCGTGCACGTGCAGACGCACCGCGTCTATCGCAGCAAGATCCAGCGTAGGTGTGGCCAGGGCCTTGGAGAACACCTCTGACCCATTGAGCGTACCCACGAAGCTGATCTGACCGCTGGCGAAGGTGGATTGGAAAACGTAGCTGCCCGAGGTCATCGGCAGTAGCCAGGACTGGCTGGAGCCGCCGGCCGTGATCAACACCTGCATGGCGGCACCCCAGTTGTAGCTGGCCGAACCGATGCTGGTGACGAAGAGGTCGCCACTCGAGTTCCTGAGCTTCACGCTGGAGAAATTACCCCAGTAGGTCTGGAAGACGCTGCCCTCCCAGTCGACCTGCACGTTGTTGACGCCCGGTGCAATCTGGATCTCGCGTTGGATGTATGCACCGCTGTCGAGCTGATCCGCGTAGAAGCGCCCATCGGCAAAGCCGAAATTCGTCTGGACCGTGGTTGCGTGGAGCGTCCAGCCGGCTGGGACCGCGTTGTCGTTGAAGTCGAGGCTGATGGACTGCGCCTGAGCGGCAGTGGTGGCCGCCAGAGTCAGCGTGGCACAGGCGGCAAAACGGATCGTGTTCATTCTTCCTCCCTCTGTCTGTGTTCCAACTTGGTGCGCGACGTGGCCCGACGGGCGGTACTACTTGCCTAGCAGGCAAGCCGAACGGCAATCCCGTGGGTCGCGTGGATCTTCCGCGGTGGCGTTGGTCTTGGCAACAGGCTCCGACCCCGTGCAAGTACGCAGTGGATTGGCGCCGTGATCCGATCGGGCTACTGCTGTGGAACGTGCCTGTGGCCAAGCCCGCCTGGAAGGCTTGCGCTGCGCGCATTGGCGACGCAAAGTCGCACCTCGGCAGCCGAGGCAGTGGCAGCCCTCTCTACTCAGTGAAGGCGCGCTGGACGCACGCGGGCGCCCGCGGCGCGATCGCCTCGGCTGCCACCGCGGGCGCAGCCGTTGAGCCACCCGGCCCCTAGGCTGGGCGCATGCACATCCGGCCCGCGTACGACCTGCCGCCCACCCCCTGCTGGTACTGCCCCGGCTATGCCGGGCTGACTGCCCACGGCACCGCCGCCGTGTGCCGGAGCGGCACCGCCCCCCTGGTGCGCACCGCGCCCGAGCTGGGCTGTTCGGGCTGGCGGCGCCAGCCCGGCGTGGACGACGAGCCCTGGGCGCCCGCGGGCTGGCATCCCTTGAAGCCCCTACCATCCGGCCATGTGTACGCGGTACATCACGCCGGAGGCGCTGGCGATCGAGCGGATGTGGCACGTGGGGCCGCGCCAGCCCATGCGCTGGGCGCACGACATGTTCCCGGGCTACCAGGGCGTGTTCATCCGGGCGGCGCGGGACACGGTGGCCCCGCAGCGCGAGCTGGTGGCAGGCCAGTGGGGGCTGATCCCCTGGTTCGCCAAGGAGCGCAAGCTCAAGTTCCTGACCGTGAACGCCCGCAGCGAGGAGCTGGCCAGCAAGGCCAGCTACAAGCACCCCTGGGCGCGCGGCCAGCGCTGCGTGATCCCGGCGCAGGCCTTCATCGAGCCCTGCTGGGAGACCGGCAAGCACGTGCCCTGGCTGTTCAACCGGGCTGACGGCGACCCCTGGGGCCTGGCCGGCCTGTGGAACACCTGGACCGACCCCGCCACCGGCGAGCAGGTGGAGAGCTACACCATGCTCACCCTGAACGCCGACGACCACCCCCTGATGCGCCGCATGCACAAGCCCGACCCCAAGCTGGGCCCGGACGAGCAGGACAAGCGGTCGGTGGTGCCCATCGAGCCCGAGGACGTGGACACCTGGCTGCACGCCCCGCAGCCCGTGGCGCAGGCGCTGGTGCGCCTGGCGGGGGTCGACGTCTTCCAGCCCAGCCAGCCGGGCTAGGCCCGGCGGCGCCGCGCGTCTACGGGCACCCCAGCTGGAACTGCCGCGTGCGGGCGTGGCGCCGCTCCAGCGTCAGCCTGTCTTGCGACGTGGCGGACTGCACCTGCCGGGCCGCCGCGTCCAGCGCCTGGATGTGCTGGGCCAGCGCTGCGCACTCGGCCCCGTGGGGGTGCTTGGGCGCCGGCCGCGCCACCACCGGCGGCGGCGCCTTGGCCAGGCGCTCGCCCTCGGCCTGGGCCGCACGGCCCATCTCCACCGCCTGCGCGAAGGGCGTGCCGTTGGGCACCGTGGTTTCGCGCAGGATGACGGCGCGCTGCTGGTGGCAATGCGTGTTGGACCAGAACTGCTGCCCGGCGTAGCTGCGGCACAGGAAGATGGTGTCGGCCGCCGCGGGGCCGGCCGCAGCCGCCAGGGCCAGCGTGGCCCAGGCCGCCGGGCGGCGCCACCCCTTCGTGCGGTGGCGGCCCCCCGATGGGGGCCCGCCGGCAGGGGATGCGAGGGGGCCGCCTTGCGGGTGCCCCCCCTGCGGGGGCCCACCAGCCGGCGCGGGTGAGGCGGCGGCGGTGGGGGTCATCCCTGCTTCTGGGTGGCGCTGATCCGCACCTTCTCGAACTCGGCCAGTTCCCAGTCGGCCAGCTCCTGCCCGGCGGCCCGCGCGCGCAGCGCCGCCACGGCCTGCAGGTAGTCGGCCTCGCTGTTGCTGGTGGTCCAGCGGTAGTTGATGCGGGCCTTCTGGGCGATCAGGCCGTCGATGGGGCAGTGCGGGGGCTTGCCGATGTGGCCGGCCACCCACATGTACTTCAGGTAGAGGTTGACCACCTTCTGCGCCACGCCGAAGCGCAGACGCACGCCGCTGAGCTTGTGCGCCAGCGCAGCAGGCAGGCCGGCAGGGAACTGCCGGATGTTGCCGACATGCTCAGCCTCTTTGACGTTGCCGGCGCGGTACTGCTGGCCCAGCAGCAGCAGCGCGTCGCGCAGGCTGCGCTTGATGGCATCGCGGTCAGCGGCGGTCGCGTTGGCGGTGTAGACCGTGGCCGCGGCGTTGCGCGTGCCCAGGCCGGCCATCAGCGACAAGGTGGCGAACTCGTTGTGGAAGAAGCTGTGCGCGTCCGCCTGGTTCAGCTTGCCGGTGTGGGGTTGCTCAGACATCGAACGGTCCTCCGAAGTGCGCAGGTGGCTGCTGCGGCATTGTGCGGCTGGAGCGGTTGGCGGGTGTGCAGGCCGTGGCGTCAAAGGCGCAGTGCAAGGCCGCTGGACCACTGCGCAATTCGTGGGCTAGACTGGCTGCAGGTGCTTGAAAACACCTTGTGCGAAGCGGCAGGCCGCCCCGAGAGTGCGGCTTTGTCGCGCCCAGACTTCACGGTTATGGGCGGATGCCCCTACCCGTAAGGATGGGGGCCCGGCTTCGCACGGGTTTTCAACATCCGCCCACCCAATCCGTGCTTGAAAACGCGGCCGGGTGGTTCTCTGTCTCGCGAAGGAGAGCCCCATGGCAAAGCGCACTGCGCCGGCCGTCCAGGCCGTGGTTCACCCAGAACCGGAAGCTGCCCCACAAGCCCCGACCTCGGCTGCCGGCTACGCCGAGCACATTGAGCTGCCGCCTGACCTGCTGGACGACAGCGGCGGCGGTGGGGGCGGTGGCCTGCCACCCCTGATCGACCACGACGAGTTCCGCCAGCTGGTGATGGACGTGGCCGACAGCCGCGACGCGGTGTGCGTGCTCAGCGCCTTGCTGCGAGGCAGTCCAACCGGGTTGCCTGATGCCCAGGTGTGCAACGGGTTGGGCACGTTGCTTGAGGCAGCTGATTCGAGGTTACGGTTGGCGTTGGAGACGCTGGGCGTTATGGCGATCGAGTTGGATGTTCGGGGACCATGAAATTCAGGGACGTGTTTGAGCACCCAAGCCCAAGAGGCCAGGCTTTCTGTTTATGGATTCATGGCCGAGACCAGATTTGCTAATGGCGGATCCCAAAGCTTTGTGACCACGTTTTTGGCAAATCTGGTTACCGTGTCAACCGCGCTTATGTAGTTGCTCGCGGAGTAGACTACTACGCTCTCCCCGGCATAAGTATTCGAGTCCTGCTCTGTCGGGGTCGGGTTGTTTTTGAGATAAGACTCCTTGTTGGAGTGCATGTTGCCCACAATTCTCTTGAAATTGACGAGATCGACTCTTGCTCCCTTCTCGATCTTGAAGAACCCCGGAATCACTGAGTCTTGATTCTCGTGTGTCAGTGTAGTTGTTGTGATGCTTTGAACCGTCGGGTGAAACTTGGCGCACTGTATGCTGACTCTGTAGAGTATTCTGTCCCTGACCTCTCGCTCAATTTCTTGCTTCGCGATCGCTGGGTGATTTGCGTTTAGTGCATCTGGGGGAATTCTGATCGGTTGATCCCAGTCGGATGGAAGAACTACGATCGGAGCACCGCGGTGTGTGACCCAGTGTCTGTAGGACTTCAGTAGGTGAAACCCGATTGAGGACCAATCAGACTGGATCGCGGCGATCAGAGCTGCAGCCTCACCATTTTTAATCTTTGACAATCTGCTCTTTAGTGAGCTTGCCGGATGCTTGTCGTTGGTCCAGTTGAGTTGGTTCTGATTGATCCCTGTTCCGGCGGCATGGTTGATCAAGAGCAAAGCGATGTCCAAGACTGTGGCTGACTCACGAATTGCTGTGTCGCCGCAGCGGATCATTTCCTGAAGCCCGCAGTCCCCCATGAATATGTGACCGTTCTTGACGTCTATATAGTACTTGGGATGACCGGGTCTCCATGGGTTCGTGTCGAGATCTGTCACTAGACCGCATCGTCGAGCCGAGTCGGTGGCGTAGTCCAAGTGATATGCAAGACTCGCAATGTACTCGCTGATCTTTGCGCTTCGCTCACCCGGCAAATTCACGGTTGAAGCTCTCAAGAGCGGGAATGGGTCGGTGTCTGTGGTCGAGAACATTTTGGGCGCCTTTACGTGAAACCCAAGAGTACCTGCGGCTCTCGTCGATCAAAGAGAAGTGGGGAATAATTCTGCAACTGAGCATGCTCACCCCACAAGTCAGGCATACCTGACCGGTCCACCCCGCCCCCCTGCACCTGTCAGCCACACCCCGGCACCCTGCGGGCACCATGCCCCAGGTGATCGACTGGCCCCTTGCTTTGCGCCCCCGCACGGTGGAGTGGGGGCTGGCGCAGTCGCAGGCCAGTGGGCGCAGCGCGTTCGACAACTCGGTGCAGGCCGTCACGCTGGGGGCGCCGCGGTGGGTGTGCAGCATCACCACCGGCACCCTGCGGCATGACGAGGTGCCCGCCTGGGAGGCGCTGATTGACCAGCTGGACGGCGCCGTCAACCGCGTGCGGCTGTGGGATTGGCGGCGCGAGGGCCCGCTGGGCCCGGCCACCGGCACGCCCACCGTGCGCGTGGCCGCGCTGGGCAACACGCTGCAGACGCAGGGCTGGGCGGCCAGCGTGGCCGGGCTGCTGCGCGCGGGCAGCTACTTCGGCCTGGGGGTGGGCGGCGAGCTCAAGCGCCTGGTGGCCGATGCCAGCTCTGACGCCCTGGGCCGCGCCACGCTCAGCTTCCGCCCGCCGCTGCGGGCCATGCCGGTGGTGGGCACGGCGCTGGTGCTGGTGCGGCCCACCGCCAAGTTCGTGCTGACCACCGCGCGCCCGCTGATGCAGCAGGAGGGCGCGCTCACCCGCGGCTGGACCCTGGCCTTCGAGGAGGACCCCTCGTGACGCTGGAAGCCGAGCTGGCGGGCCGCGGCCCGGCCTTCGTGTACCTGATCGAGCTGGGCTTTGCCAGCGGCACGCACTACGTGAGCAGCTGGAACCACGCCATCGACTGGGCGGGCCACACCTGGCTGGGGCTTTCAACGCTGCTGTCGGTGTCGGCCGTGACGGAGAGCGAGCGCCTGCAGTACCCCGGGCTGGAGCTGGGGCTGAACGTGGCCAACTCGGCCCTGCTGGCGCTGGCCCTGGGCAGCGTGGCCGAGTACCGCCGCCGGCCCATCACCCTGTACCGCGGCGTGCTGGACGAGCAGCTGCGCCCCGTGGACGCGCCCGAGCTGGCCTGGGCCGGCCTGATGGACCAGGTGCGCCTGGCCACCGGCAATGGCGAGGGCGACCCCGGCGGCCTGGTGCTGCGCTGCGAGCTGCCCGGCCGCGACGGCCGCGCCGCCCAGGGCCTGCGGCTGAACCACGCCCAGCAGCAGGCCCGCCACCCGGGCGACACCGGGCTCAGCCGCATCGAGCAGCTCACGGGCCAGCCCCGCCCCTGGCTGAGCAAGCGCTTCCAGCGCATCTAGCCCATGCCCACCCCCCGCCTGCCGGACTGGCCCCAGCGCCTGGGCGCGCTGGTGGTGCAGCGCCTGGCCGTGCCCTTCGCCTGGGGCCCCAACGACTGCGCCGCCTGGGTGGCCGATGCCGTGGCCGCCCAGCACGGCCGCGACACCCTGGCCGCGCTGCGCGGCCCGCGCCGCGGCTGGCGCCAGGCGCTGCGGCAGCTGCGCCGCATTGGCGGCTACCCGGCGGCCCTGGCCCGCGCCGGCCTGGTGGCCGTGCCGCCCGCCCTGGCCCAGCGCGGTGACGTGGTGCAGCTGGACCACACCGGCCCCCGCGGCGCCCTGGCCGTGTGCATGGGAGCCGATGCCTTGGCGCCCGCCGCCACCGGCCTGGCCGCCGCCTGCATGGCCCGCGCCGTGGCGGCGTGGCGGGTGTAGGCCATGCCGCAGCTGGTGGTGGCCGTGGTGGCGCTGGGCTCGGCCGGGGCGCTGGGCGCCACCGCGGCCGCGTGGCTGGCCACCACCTCGTTCCTGGGCATCAGCATGGCGGCCACCATCACCCTGGGGGCCACCATCTACGGCGCCGTCACCGCGCGCGAGGGCGCCCGCCGCGCCCGCAACCAGGCGCGCGACGCCTACAACGCCGCCCTGGTCGACCGCACCGTCACCTTCTCGGACGCCAACGCCCCCTGGCAGGTGGCCTATGGCGAGGCGGCCGTGGGCGGGCGCATCGTGGCCGTGCTGACCAGCGGCGACCGCGACCAGTACCAGCACGTGGTGGTGGTGTGGGCCGACCACGAGTGCGATGCCGTGCTGGAGACCTACCTGGCCGGCGAGCCCCTGGGCACCCTGACCGGCAGCGGCGAGCCCACCAGCGGCAAGTGGGTGAAGACCATCACCGACGCGCCCACCGACACCGTCACCATCACCGGCGGCGGCACCGCCACGCTGCCGCGCCCCGGCGCCAACCTGGTGGCGCTGAGCTACACGGTGTACTCGGGCGGCATCGCCGAGCGCGACGAGGCGCTGGGCCCCGCCGACTGGACGGCGGCCGGCAGCACCATCACCCTGGCGCCGGCCGTGGCGGCCGCGTGGGCGGGGCGCACCGTGCAGGCCACCTTCAACGCCCCGCAGGTGCAGGCCATGGTGCGCGTGCACCACCACCTGGGCGCCCCCGGCCAGGCGGCCGACGCCACCCTGCTGGCCGACTGCCCCGGCCAGTGGGCCAGCACCGACCTGCTGGCCGGCAAGTGCTACAGCGTGTTCCGCTTCACCCTGGACGAGCCCGAGCTGCAGGGCGGCCCGCCGCAGCTGAAAGTGCGCCTGCGCGGCAAGAAGGTGTACGACCACCGCACCGGCACCACCGCCTGGGCCGCCAACGCCGCCCTGTGCGTGGCTGACTTTCTGATGGCCGAGTACGGCAAGGCCCAGCCCGCCAACGCCGTGCTGTGGGCCACCGTGGACGCCGCCGCCAACGTGTGCGACGAAGCCCTGGCCAGCCAGGCCGGCGCCGCGCGCTACACCTGCAACGGCGCCTTCACCACCGACGCCGACACCGACCGCACCCTGGACGCCCTGTGCCAGGCCATGGCCGGCTTTGCCACCCTGGCCGGCGGCTGGGTGCTGCAGGCCGGCGCCTGGACAGCCCCGGTGATGGACCTGGGCGTGGCCGACATCGTGGGCGGCATCGAGGTGGTGCCGGGCCCCACCGCGCTGGACACCTTCAACGGCCGGCGCGGCAAGTTCTACAACCCCGAGCGCTTTGACCAGCTGACCGACTACACCCCCTACCAGAACAGCGCCTTCGTGGCCGCCGACGGCGGCGAGCTGTGGGGCGACGACATGAACCTGCCGTTCACCGCGGCCGACTGGCGCTGCGCCAACCTGGCCCGCATTGCCGTGGAGCGCCAGCGCGCCCTGCGCCTGGTGGTGCCGCTGAAGCTGCGCGCCGTGCGCCTGCGCATTGGCCAGCGGGTGACGCTGACCGTGCCCTGGCTGAACCTGGCCGCCGCCGTGCTGCGGGTGGAGGCCAAGCAGTTCACCCCCGGCGGCGCCGTGCAGCTGACCTTGGTGCAGGACGACCCCGCCATGTACGACGAGGCCGACGCCCCCGCCCCCCTGGCCCCGCCCACCGCCCCCGCGCTGGACCCCTTTGCCGTGGCCCCCGTGGCCAGCTTGGCCGCCACCAGCAGTGAGGCCGTGGCCGTGCGCGACGGCGACGGCACCGTGCTCAGCCGCGTGCGGCTGGCCTGGGCCCCGCCCGCCGACACCTACGTGCTGCACGGCGGCGCCCTGCAGGTGGAGCACCGCCCCGCCGCCGCCGACACCTGGGCCCGCGCCCCCGAAGTGCCCCCCACCGAAACCCAGTGCGACCTGCCCGGCCTGCCCGCCGGCCGCCTGCACGTGGTGCGCGCCCGCTGGCGCAACGCCCTGGGCGCCGTGGGCGACTGGCGCATGGTGACCGTGCTGACCCAGGCCCCCGGCGCCGCCAACGGCTACGGCCAGAACCTGCTGCCCAACAGCGACCAGGTGGGCAGCATCACCTGGGCGCTCGTCTACGTGCCCGCCGGGGTGGTGATCGGCGCGGGGCCCGTGCCGGCCCAGGGCTACGCCACCTGGACCACCGCCGACTGGGTGCTGGCGGGCGGGCAGACACGCAACGTCGCCATCCACCAGGCGGGCGTGGCGCCCGACGCCGGCGAGGGCAGCGGCGACGCCGCCCTGGCCGCCGTGCTGCACGCCAGCAGCATTGCCGCGGCCGTGCAGCCGGGTGACCGGGTGGTGTTCTCGTGCCACGCCGTGGCCAACCGCTGCCGGGTGAGCGCGTGGCTGGGCTTCTTCGACGCGGCGGGCAACGCCATCGAGTACCACGCCGGCGAGGTGTACGTGCCCGGCGCCGTCACCCTGGCCAACCAGCTGGCCAACTACCGCAGGGTGGCATCGGCCGTGGCCGTGGCGCCGCCGGGGGCGGCGGGCGCGCGGGGCTTTGTGCGCAAGTTCAACACCTTTGCGGGGCAGGCAGAGTCTTGGCTGTACCTGGCCGCCCCGCAGCTGGAGCGCGTGCCCCCCGGTGCCACCGGCCCCGGCCCCTACAACCCCGGCCCCCCCGTGGGTGCCCTGGCCCAGCTGAACACCGTGGGCACCACCCTGATCGACACCGACGCCGTGAACAGCACCTACGCCTTCTTCAACGCCGACGGCGTCTCGTACATCAACCCCGCCTACCTCTAGGCAGGCGCGCAGCAGCCCATGGCCCACATCACCGGCACCTTTGCGCACCCGCAGGCGGGCACCCTGGTGGTGACCTTCTCGGGCACCTTCTTTCAGAACGTGGCGCGGGACGCGGGCTTTCCGTCCACCGCCGAGGGGGTGGGCAACCTGCTGCTGCGCGCCTACGTGGGGCCCGCCGGCGCCGCGCGGCGCTACTGCGAGCCCATCGACCGCTACGCGCCCGTGTCAGTGATGGAGGTGGACTACCCCGGCGGCAACGCCAGCTGGCCCGTGGGCACCGAGGAGGTGGCCCGCAACAGCCCCACCGGCAGCGCCTACTGGGTGTACGGCCTGCGCAACCTGCGCCTGGTGCTGGTGCTGCGCAAGCGCTAGCAGCAGGGGCACAGGCCAGCAGCCATGCACAGCGTGTACGCCACCGACACCGGCCTGTTCACCGGCCAGCAGCTGGCCGGCCCGGCTGACTTTGTGGCCGCCAACACCCCGCCCGGCCACGCCACCGTGCCCGGCGCGCACGACCACCTGTGCCGCCGCGTGCACCTGCCCACAGGCACCGTGCAGCCGTGGCAGCCCCCTGCGCCCGCGCCCACCCCCTGGCACGGCTGGCAGTGGAACGAGGCCGCCGAGCGCTGGCAGCCCGTGCCCACCCTGCAGGCCCTGCGCCAGGCGCGGGTGGACGCCGTGCAGCACGCCATCGAGGCCGAGGAGGCCCAGCAGGCCCGCCCCCTGCGCGAGCTGGCCGTGGCCGCCGCCGCCGGCGCCCCCGTGCCCGCCGCGGCCGCCCAGCGCCTGGCCGAGCTGGAGAGCCGCATCAGCACCCTGCGCGCCGTGCGCGCGGCCCTGGCCGCCGCGCAGACCGTGGCCGAGCTGGACGCGGTGGCGTGGCCATGACGGGCCGGGGCATGGGTGACGAAGCGGCGCGCCTTCAGCCATGCCGCGCGGCGGGGCAGGGCGTGCCTACGATGCCGCGCACCATGCGCGCCAGCCCCAAGCACCCCCGCCCACGCCGGGCCCTGGCGCTGCTGTGGCTGCTGGCCCTGGCCGGGCTGGCTGCGGGCTGTGGTGGGGGTGGGGACGATGCGCCGGAGGCGGCGCAGGCGGATGTGGTGGTGAGGCCGCTGGAGTGTGCCGGGAGGGCTGGCGTGTGCAGCTGAAGGTGGGGCTGGTTGGATGCAGGCGGCCTGGCCCCAACCTTCACATCACGATCGCGGCCAAGAACGGGCCAATGGCCCCGCCGATCTTCCACAGCGCGACGACCGCAAGGATGAGCGGCACGCCGAGATCGATCACGCCGATGCGCAGGTACTGAGCCGCCTCAAGCGTCGTGTGCCGACGCTGCAATCGGCGAAGCTCGACAAGCAGCAAATCCAGGTGCTTGCTCGCCTCGGCCTGTGAACGTTGAGCATCCAGCCTCTGCTGTTCGGTGTAGTCGGCGTATCGGCCCGGCTCTGTCAGCAGGTGGTGCATGCCGATCAGATGCTCGCGAAATCCCAGGAGGAAATCGCGGTAGCCCTTGATGCCAATGGACTCCCGAGCGATCCACCAGCGGTTGAAGTCCGTCCACGCATGAGCCAGGAAGATCACCAGCGTGTAGACCAAGCCAACTGACAGCGCGCCGTGGAGGATGTTCGGCGCCCCCTCAGGAACCTCGATATCCAGCCAAGGCGTCTTATTGATCTTCAGGCCATAGACAGTCAGCAGTATCGAGGCGCAACTGGCGAACAGGAGATGGCCGCGCTTCGTCTCAGTCTCCTTCGTCAGCGGATCGCCCATCGCGAGCGTCGACAGACTGGCTTTCTCGGGGAGTTTTATCATGAATGTGGCTACATACCCAACAGGAAGCGCCTGCCAGTGATGAGGCCAAGGGTGCAGGCTTCAAGAAGTGCTCTCAAGTGCGCGATGCCCGATTAGCGAATGAGGCCCTGTCTGGCAGTTCGAATCTGGGGCCTCGGCATTGACCGAATCAAGCCCGTCTTTAGATGTCAGTCTGTTCCTCGGTCGTGTTGTCATTGTGCGCTGCAACTGCGGGGTGGAATCAATCTGAATATCTAGAAATAAAACCACAGCGTTGACCGAGTGGGGAGTCCCTGTATAGGGGTTAGGCGTCACCGCTCGCGCGGAATGCTGGGTGCGAATGACGCCAGTATGTTCGTGACTGCATCTGGGTAAGCTTGTGCCCAAATATTAGTAAACGCCGTTGCAACGGTTGCCTCGGTTATCAAGCCTAGGCGCTCACCCACCTGTGCAAACAACAGGTGGGAGTCCCTGTTAGTTGTTCGCACTGATTGGCAGACTTGCTTAACGTGCTCCGAATTCTCGAAGCGTTGAAGAAGCGCTACGCTCAACTTTCCTCCAATGGCGTCCCACGAAGACATTACTTCGTCGAAGACGAAAGCTTCAGGCGACTGCCCAGGAAGACGGAAAACCCCGCCAGAGGTGTCCTCGTTCTGCTTTGAGTCGCCATCGATCAGGCAGACGGAAGGGACTTTTGATGAAGGATCAAGCCGGTGGTAGCGATTGACCGAAACGGCAGTTCCGTCTCCTTCCATCCCGTGCACCTGTATGTGATCTACGGCGACGTTGCCGGCCTGTCGGAGAATAGCTTCGACCCACAATTTGGCAAACGGATCTTCTACGAAGATAACAAGGTTCGCCTCAATTTGACCGGTAATGGCGCGGAGCGACTGAATGTCCAGCTTTCCTTGGAATATTCGGTCCTGAGTGGCGACCCAGATCGCCTTCGAGGGGAGCGGCTTGAGCGCATCGTTCGAATGTGTGGTGAAAATAGCCTGCAGCTTCTTGCGTTCTGCAACCTCAATTAGATACTCGACCATCCTAACTGTGGCGACAGGATGTAATCCGTTCTCGATTTCTTCGATCAACACGAGGGCTTGATCTGCAGCAAGTTCGATCTCGGCAACCATTCTGATGATGCTTGATTCGCCCGCTCCAAAGTGGAACTCGGAGTAGCTCTTTCCGGCTTTGGTTCGTCCAGCCAATAGCGTAACTCGGCCCTTCGAGTCTATGCTCAGCCGGCTAAATCCGGTGACGTCTTTGCCAAGTATCCTCGAAACAGCTTGGCTTACCGGTTCCGTCAGGGTATGAACTTGCGCTTCAGGAACCTCAAAGGAATTAGACGCGCATCTGACGAGTTCGGGACGCTCGTTCGCTGGTACTGTTCGGGACACGCCAAAGAGAAGCACTTGGCGTTCGAGCGCGTCGCGGTTCCATCTTTGGTTGCGAAAGCTAGCTGTTCGTCGTACTGCATCTTTCTGACTCTGTTTGCGGTCAATGATTTCGTACTCGATTGACCAATCCTGCATGGTTTCATCGTACTTGCCGCTCTTTGCAAAGAACTGCTTGGGCGAAATGGACTTGTAGGCGCAACCTGCTGCGCCAAGCACAGTTGTCTTTCCTCCGCCATTGGGGCCGATGACCGCGGTGACGGGAAAGTCGAAGGAAACGGGTTCGTTCGAGAAGCCTCTGATGTGCTTCAGCACAACCTTTGGTAGGTACTGTCCGTAGTTCCGGTTTGCGGCTTTCTCCAGGAGACCGTTGATTGTGCTGTCGCGAATCTCGCTCTTAAATGCCATGGCTGAAGACTTTTCAAGGGAGCAGGGGATTGTGACGTCTAGACCTGTACATCGTGGGCGCTGTAGAACGCCATGAGCCCATAGATGCGCTCAACATAGACAATGAATTGCCCAAGGTTGGCCAAAATAACGCCCTTATCTAGATCGGGAATTATCTGCGGATGACCTACCGCATTTCGGGTATGCCGATAGAAATTAAAAGCGCCATCAATAAGTTGCTCAAGATCTTGTGCCAAAGGAAGCTCCTTTGGCTTTGGGCTCGCAGATTTGTACGATCGTTTGAACTCGTCGTACTTAACTGAAATCATCTTGTTGTTAACGCGCTGAAAGTAGCCCTCCCTGTTCTTGTCGTCCTTGATGCGATTTCCATAAGTTTCAATGAGCAAGAGAACTGCCTTCTCGCTGGCCGCGCCTAGCATGAATGCCGCACCAGCAGGGCTGCCCGCCTTGTAGCAACGAAGAGCCTCTTGAAAGAACCACAGAACCACTCCATCACAGGCAGGGACTCGCTCCTGTAAAGTTTGAGGAAACTTTTCAATCTCGGCAGGCAGCAGAATGCCTGGGGCGGCGGCCCCTGATTCGATACTGGATTTAAGTTCGGTAGCCCAATTCTTTAGTTCTGAATTGGCACCTTCCACAACCATTTTGCCTGAGTTGTAGACCAATACTCCAGCGCGATTCGCGCCTGACTTGACTAGAAATTTCGTGGCGTTTTGTATGTCGAGCTCTGCTTCGAAAACGTTGTTGCTCTTCAACGCTTCGCGTACGGCGTTGCAAATTTTTTCGTCGCCATTGGGCATGTGTGCGTCCGGGGTTAAATTGGTCTAACCTGCTGTATGCGACAAGCCGATGTCGCATAACACAGGGCTTGTCGCAATAGCAGTAACGCCCGATGCTGAGGTAAGTTTCTCAATCATCTCGGATTTCCTACTGCTGGCGGCATGCGAGTACGTGGCAAAGTTCCGCGATCAAAGCGGCAGCTGTTACACATTCTTGAACCTGCGCATCATCATGCCTATGGGTGATGGTCCGGGTTCCGTCCGGCCTAAATCAGTTTAGGGAAAGACGCAGTCGCGGTCACGGCCGGCGGTGTGGCGGTGACACCGCAAACGGCGGTTCGTTCTTTCAGCATGGGTTGAGGACTGAGCGGCTCCAGGGTGGCACCCCGCGCGCCAGTTCAGCGGCGCAGGAAGGTGAGCAGCGCCAGCTGTTGGTCAGGGGTCAGTGCGTCGTAGCTGGCGATGAGCATGCGGTGGGCGTCGGTGATGGACGCTGCGCAGGTTGCGGTACCAGTTCCAGCCATAGGGGGCACGGACGTGCCGGGTGCCGCGCGGCCGCGCGCCATGCTCTCCTCGAGCCTGAGCATGATCTCCTGAGCCAAGGGGCGGCGGTTGATGGCCGCCTCGCGTTCCAGCTCGGTGCGCAGTTCTGGTCTCAGCCGCAGGGTGAACGGCGCCTTGTGGGAGGACTTGGCGGTGTTCATCCCGGGGAGGCTGCCTGGAAGGGTGGGCCCGGTGTAGCCGCCGCGCGCTCAGCGCTTCAGGACCGTCAGTAGCGCCAGTTGCTTCTCGGGCGGCATCTGGTCCCAGATGGCCAGGATCATGCGTTGACCGTCCGAGAGCGGCTTCCCTGCAGGCCCCTCGCGGGAGACCTGCACCGTCGGCGCCACTTCACCAAGTCGCAACTCGGTGCGTACGTGGTCGACCTCAAGGCTCGCCTTGAGTCTGCGAATGATCTCGGCGCTCAGGGTCCTGCCGTTGATCGACGCCTCCCGCTCGAGTGCTGCACGCAGTTCTGGCTGCAGGCGCACGCCGGTCGGCGCGATGTCACGCACTCGCTCACCTTCGGGCTTGGCTGGTCTTCCCATGCCGACGACTGTATTTGTTCAACACGCTTGCTCGCTGTGTAGTAACGTGATAACGTTTGTTCACGTTATCTCGTAAGGCGCTCAGACATGAAGCAAGACCGAGAGCAGATGCTGGCCGCACGGGTTCCGAAGGACCTGATCCGGCAGCTGGAGCGCGCCGCAGCAGCGGTTGATCGCACTCGGAGTGCGGAGGTTCGGGTGCGTCTTGCGCACAGCCTGCAGACCTATCCGGTGCTGACTGTGCCCGTCGCTGGCTCGGTTCAGCAGGCGGAAAAGGTCTCCAACTCGTGATTCACGTATCACGAAACAACGCGCGGAGGTGATCATGACCAAGATGGATGGTGGCGGCGCTATGACGCTGCGCTTTCAGGATACCGACTTCGACGTGCTGGACCTGCACGGCCAGCCGTGGCTGAGGGGCCCGCAGATCGCGGGTGCCTTGGGCTACGGTGATGCGGGCAAGCGGGTGGCCGACCTGTACGCCCGCAACGCCGCCGAGTTCACCGCCGACATGACCCAGGTGCTGGAGCTGCCCACGGCCGGCGGCCGCCAGCCGGTGCGGGTGTTCAGCCTGCGCGGCGCGCACCTGCTGGGCATGCTGGCCCGCACGGCGGTGGCCGCCGCCTTCCGCCGCTGGGTGCTGGATGTGCTGGAGGGGCTGGAGCTGCCGCAGGCCCTGAAGCCGCTCAGCCACGCCACCCGGCTGGCCTACATGAAGGAGTGCCGGCTCATCGCCCGAGAGCTGAGCCAGCTGGGCGCCAGCGCGGCCCGGGCCTATGCCGAGCAGCTGCACGCCCAGTTGCGCCAGCTCAACCGCTGGGTGGGCCTGCCCACGCAGCCGCTGGACAAGCTGTGCCCGGTGCTGAAGCAGCTCCCGCTGGGAGACGGCGCGGCCTGACATGCCGCCACTGTGGCGCGGCCCCGCCCGCGCCGCCACTGACAACCCGCCCAGGAGACCACACGTGCCCAAGAGATACGCACTGCGGCGCCAGCACGCGCCCAATGTGTTTGAGGCCTTCCGCCAGGTGGTGATGCTGCAGGACGTGCACGCCCTGGCCGCGCGCATGGGGCTGCGCCCCGGCACGCTCTACAACAAGGCCGACGCGGGCGATGACTCGCACAACCAGCCCACGCTGCGCGATGTGATGCTGGTGACCGAGATCACCGGCGACACCCGCGTGCTCGAGGCCATGGCCGAGGCCTTCGGCCGCGCGCTGTTTGACGCCCAGGCCCACGCCAACACCAGCGACGAAGACCTGCTGGCCCTGCTGACGCGCATGGGCGCCGAGTCGGGCGAGTTCCACGCCGCGCTGGCGCGGGGGCTGGGTGAGCGGCACTTCACGCCCGCCGCGCTGGCGGCCGTGCGCGCCGAGGCGATGGACCTGGTGGCCGCGTTGATGACGCTGCTGCACCGGCTGGAGGGCTACGTTGATGCCGCCGAAGCCACCCGCTGACCCGCCGGCCACCCCACCGGCCCAGGCCCCGGCCCCGGCCGCGGATGCAGCCCCGGCCCCTGCCACGGGCACGGGCACGGGCACGGGCACGGGCAAGGCCAAGGGCACGCCCACGCCCGCGCTGCGGGTGGTGCCGCCGGCGCCGCTGCCCATTGAGCAGCGGCGGCTGCTGCACGGCATTCCGCCCGGGCATGTGCTGGGCGGGCCGGTGCTGGCGGCGCGGGTGGTGGCGTGCTTCGGGCCGGCGCTGCTGGCCATGCTGCGCAAGAAGGAGGCCGCCCATGCCGAAGCGCAACGCGCCCTGGCCCCCACCCTGGCCGCCGCGCCGGGCCCAGCCGCCCAGCCCGCAGCTGCCCCTGCCGCTGGAGCCCAGCGCCGCAGAGCTGCGCGCCGAGCTGCACCGCATCTGGCAGGGCCGGGCGTACTGGCGCCTGCGCTACCCCACGCTGCAGGCGCTGCTGGCCTGCCCCCGGCGCCGCCACCTGCTGACGGTGTGTGCCCGCCAGGCCTGGCGGGCCCGGCAGCGGGCGCAGCACCCGGGGCCGGGGCGGTAGCGCCCGCGGGGCAGGCCGGGCAGGGCGGGCAGGCCGGGCAGGCCGGGCCGGTGGCGCCGGATGGGCCGGTGCCGCCACCCGCGCCGGGCCCGGCCCGGGGCTGAGGTGGCCAGGGGTGCGGCCGGTGGTGTGGCCCGTGGTGCGTGCCTGGCTGGGCGCGCTGCTGTGGCTGGTGGTGTGGTTGGGCCTGGGCGCGGTGCTGGACACCGCGGGGCCCTTGCACAAGGGGGCTGGTGATGGACTTGTTGAAGCGGTACCTGACGGATGCGGAGCAGCGTGCGCTGCTGCAGGCGGCCCGGCGGTCGACTGACCCGCTGGCCCAGCGTGACCTGCTGTGGATGCGGCTGCTGATCGAGACGGGCGCGCGGGTGGCCGAGCTGGCCAGCTTCACCGCGGCGCAGGCCGAGGCGGCGCTGGCCACGGGCTGGCTGGCGGTGCGCGCCGCCCAGCGCAAGGCTGACGGCAAGGGCCGGCGCCGCGCGCACGAGTACCTGGTGACCGAGCCGGTGCGTGACTGCCTGCGCGGCCTGCTGGCCCTGCAGCGGCAGCACCCGGCGGGGCTGGACGCCACCGCGCCGGAGCCGCTGGTGTGGGGCCGCGGTGGCCAGGCGCTGAGCGTGCGCAGCTACCAGGCGCGCATGAAGCTGTGGGCCCGCGAGGCGGGGCTGGACGGGCGCATCAGCCCGCACTGGCTGCGGCACACGCGGGGCCGCAACATCGTGGCGCGCAGCCGGGCCAAGAACCCGCTGAAGGTGGTGCAGCTGGCGCTGGGGCATGCGTCGGTGGCCAGCTCGGGCGTGTACACGCAGATGGTGCGGCAGGAGTACGTGGACGCCCTGCACGCGGCCGCCGGCGGGCGCATGCGCAAGGCGGCGGCGCGCCGCGCGGCGGCGGCGGGGGATGCTGGCGCCGCTGTGGGGGCCGATGCGGGCACCGATGCGGGTGCCGGTGCCGGTGACGGTGCGGGTGCCGGCGCGGCCACAGCCGTGCGGGAAGGCGCGCCATGCTGAGCGAGCGGGACTACCTGGCGTCCCTGGTGGCGCTGTGGAACGTGGCGCAGGGCGACACGGGGCAGGCCGGGGTGTGCGCCCGTCTGCTGCTGGGGCTGTACAACGGCGCGCGCTTTCCGTTCGACCTGACGGACCTGCGCCGGCTGGACACGCCGCTGCTGCGCGCGGCGTTCGACGTGCTGGCGCGCGATGCCGCGTGCACGGGGCCCGAGGTGCACGAGGTGCTGAACAGCGCCTGCGGCCGGCGCGACTTCGGGCCGCGGCTGGAGCACATGGCGCACTTCTGGCGCCTGCGGGGCCGCTGCGCCCGCGAGGGGCTGAGCTGCCTGGGCGCCAGCCCGCTGCTGGTGCAGCTGCCGGGCCAGCCGGTGCTGGGTGCGCGGGCGGCGGTGGGCCCGGCGGTGGGGGCGGGGCGGTGAGCACGCCGTGCGCCGTGGCCATCACGCGGCGGCTGGCCGAGCACGGGGGCTGGCTGGGCCGCGGCGAGCTGGTCGCCGGCCTGGGCTGGCACGAGGCGGTGGTGGACGACGAGCTGGCCGAGCTGGTGATGGCGGGCACGCTGTTGTTCAACCCCCGGGGGCGGGAGTACCGGCTGGGCGGCACCTTGTGGGCGCGCCGGGCGATGCGCGAGCTGGTGCGCACGGGCGTGCGCCGCGCGGCGGTGATGGGCCCGGCCGCCGGCGGCGGGCAGGCGCATGTGGGCCTGGCCCAGCGCACGACGGCGCCGGACGGGACGGAGAGGCTGGTGATGGCGGAGCTGGAGGCGCCCTGTGGCGACCTGCCGGGCGCGCTGCGGCTGGCGGCGCTGGTGGACGCGTGGGCGCGGTGACGCGCCGCGCTGGATGGGAGCAGGAGCGATGCAGATCTTTGCCTTGGCGCCGCTGATGCGTGCGGCGCTGGACTTGCTGCTGGCGCGCCACCCGGCGCCGGTGGACGCGGCCGCGGTGGCCGCGGCGCTGGAGGTGCCGCACTGGGCGGCCGAGGCGGCGCTGGCCCGGCTGCAGGAGGCGGGCGATGTGCTGCCGGTGCCGGGCGGCTGGCGGCTGAGCTGCAGTGCGGAGGTGGCGCTGGCCTTGTCGCTGCCGGCCTGCCTGCGCGGGGCGGGGGGGCGGTGATGCAGGCCGCCCCCGCGCGCCGCGATGCGGTGTACCACTGCCAGGCCACGGGCTGCCAGCACGAGGTGCCGCGCAGCCACCTGATGTGCCCGGACCACTGGCGCATGGTGCCGGCGCACCTGCGCCGCGAGGTGTGGGCGGCCTGGCGCACGCTGTGCCGGCGGCCCAGCATGCACAGCTCGCGGGCCTACCAGGTGGTGCGGCGCGAGGCGGTGAACGCGGTGGAGGCGAAGTGCCTGCTGCGGCTGGCCCGCAGTGCGCAGGCCGCGCTGCCGCTGTTCTGACCCGAGGGCCCACCCGCCGAGAGCAACCCCGTGCGCCTGCAGGTGGCACCCCACGACCGCGCCGACCCCCCGATGACGACGAACCGCCCCTCTCTGGCCGATGAGATCAACGCGCGGGTGGACTGCGAGGACCTGGCGTACCGGCTGGGCCTGGAGCGGCCGGGGGACCGGGGCAATTTCAAGAGCCCGCACCATGCGGACAAGGCGCCGTCGCTGAGCACGTACAAGCGCGACGGCCGCAGCTTCTTCAAGGACTTCAGCCAGGACGTGGGCGGCGGGCCGGTGGACCTGTACATGCACGTGCAGGGCTGTGACTTCCGCGAGGCGGTGCGGGCGCTGGGGGAGATGTACCGCATCACCGTGGAGCTGCCGCGCGTGGCAGGCGAGCGGCGCGAGCGCACGAAGGTGGAGTGGATTGCCGACAACTGCCTGGCCAATGTGCGCGACGCGGGCAAGCGCCAGCAGCTGGTGGACTACCTGGTGGGCCGGGGCGTGGCGGAGCAGGCGGTGGCCCATGCGGTGGAGCAGGGCACGCTGGGGCTGAACGACTACGTGAACCCGAAGTTCGCGCCCGGGGAGGTGAACCACGGGGGGCCGGCGGTGGCCAGCATCGTGCGCACGCCGGACACGGGCACGGTGGTGGCGGTGGACATGCGCTACCTGGACGCCGAGGGCAATGGCGGGGTGAAGACGCAGAGCCAGGGCGAGAAGCTGGGCGCGCCGTGGTGCAGCGACTGGCGGCGCTTCCACACCGCGCGGCGGGTTTACGTGGTGGAGAGCGCGATCAATGCGCTGAGCGTGGACAGCTGCGCGCTGCCGCACACGGCGGCGGTGGCGGTGCGGGGCACGGGCAGCGTGGCGGGGATGGACTGGCGGCTGTTCATCGGCAAGCAGGTGGTGCTGGCCTTCGACAACGACGCGCCGCTGGAGCGGGGGCCGAAGGCGGGCTACTGCGCGGGGCTGATGGCGGCCTGGGCGGCGCACGAGGCGCTGATGGGCCTGGACGTGCCGGCGCTGATGGTGGACATGGAGGACTGGCTGGACGACGACGGCGAGCCGGTGAACGACGTGAACGACTACCTGCAGCTGCACGGGGCGGACCGGCTGGGCACGGCGCTGCAGAAGCTGGAGCAGTGGTTGATCCCGGGCATGCCGGGCAAGGAGCACCGGGGCAAGCCGCGGATCTGGCTGCCGTTCCATGACGCGCAGGTGTACTGGCGCTTCCGGGTGCGGCCGGACTTCACCAGCTACGTGGAGAAGTACGAGGCGGCGGCGGAGGACAGCGACGACGGCAAGGAGAAGCTGACGCTGGGCAATGTGTGCGGCTTCCGGGTGGCGGGGGTGAGTCGGGTGACGATTGCCAGCCCGACGAGCACGATGACGGGCGACAAGGACACGGCGCCGCACACGGTGTTTGCGGTGAGCGTGCAGGTGCCGCGCTACGGGACGAAGCTGCTGCGCCGGGTGGTGGCGGACGAGCAGCTGCACAACGTGGAGGTGTGGAAGAAGCTGGGGCCGGTGTTCTCGCCGCAGAGCTTCAGCCGGATGATCAACATCCTGGAGCGGGCGGCGGACATCGGGGCGCGCGATGCGGTGAACTTCGTGGGGCTGGCCTGGCGCAATGGGCGGCCGGTGGTGAACGAGGGGCCGGACTGCTTCTTCGTGGACCCGGCGCAGCAGTGCCCGTACAGCGCGCTGGTGTTTCCGGCGGGGCCGCGCAGCACGGCGCGGCAGGTGGTGGACGCGTACCAGGCGACGTTCCGCGAGAACGGGGTGCTGCAGCTGCTGGTGTGGGCGCTGGGGGCGCACCTGAAGGCGTTCCTGGGGTTCTGGCCGCACTTTGTGATGCAGGCGGACAAGGGCACGGGCAAGGACACGGTGATCAAGCGGCTGGAGCGCAGCATCGGGATGACGGTGTTCAGCCGGCAGAGCATGCAGACGGAGTTCCGCATGCTGACGAGCGTGAGCTACACGAGCCACCCGGTGGGCTGGGGCGAGCTGAGCGCGAACAAGCAGGACCTGATCACGAAGGCGCTGCACAACCTGCAGGAGGCCTACCAGTACAACCACACGCGGCGCGGGGCGGAGTTGAAGGACTTCCTGATCTGCGCGCCGGTGCTGCTGGCGGGCGAGGACGTGCCGGTGAGCACGCTGCAGGGCAAGGTGGTGCGCAACCACCTGGCGGCGGCCAACCGCGGGCCGCTGATGCCGGAGGACTTGCCGGTGTTCCCGGTGCGGCAGTGGCTGGAGTACCTGGCGGCGCTGCCGAAGGCGCGGGTGCTGGAGCTGCACGCGCGGGCGGTGGCCGAGATGCAGGTGAGCAGCGTGGGCGTGGACGAGGACACGGGGGCGCAGCGGATCCTGACGAACTACGCGGCGGTGCGGGCGGCCTGGGTGCTGCTGTGCGACTTTGCGGGGCTGGAGGTGGGGCAGGGCGGCTTTCTGCGCGACCTGACGGCGCAGATGAACGCGCACATCACGGAGACGAAGGGCGAGCGGCAGCCGTGGGTGTGGATCGTGGAGACGCTGCTGAGCGAGATCTCGCGCGGGACGTTCCGCTACCCGTTCGTGTTCGACGAGACGGCGGAGGAGGAGCCCTTCCTGGCGGTGCGGACGAGCCACGTGATGGACCACATCGCGCGGGAGCACAGCCTTCGGGACTTCTGGGACCAGCTGCCGATCAAGAGCGACCGGGTGTTCAAGCGGGCGCTGCAGACGGCGAATGTGCTGGCGGAGGACGACATCGAGCGCACCTGCAACGGCAGGCGCGTGGCGCACATGGTGGGCCTGAGCCTGCCGGCGCTGGAGCAGTACGGGCTGAGTGCGGCGCGCCCGGTGGACCCGAAGACGCCGACGACCTGAGACGCGAGGACGCAGACATGGACAAGCAGGCAACCCCCGCCCCGGCAGCAACGGCCGAGGACGACCCCGACGCGCCGGAGCGCGACGACGGCCCGCGCGACAGCACGCGGCTGAACTGGCTGGAGGCGCAGGGCCAGGTGCAGATCTACGAGTGGATCGCCGCGGAGCCGGGCGGCGCCAGCACCTACGAGCTGGAGGACGTGGACGGCACGACGATCGGGCAGGGGCCGGACCTGCGGGCGGCGATTGACGATGCGATGGGGGTGCGCTGAGATGGCCGGGGCGAAGGTGGACAGCCCGGCAGTGAGCAAGCCGGTGAAGCTGGAGCTGAACAACAGCGGGGCCTGGAAGACGGTGGCGCGCTTCGACGCTGCGGACGAGCAGCAGGCGGACCCGGCGATGCAGGCGGCCGAGCTGCTGCAGCGGGTGAACCCGCGCCAGGCCTGGCGCATTGCCACGGACGAGCCGCTGCCGCTGGTGCTGATGCGCCTGTGCGACGCGGCGACGGGCTGGGAGCCTGCCAGATGACCGCCCGGCGCAGGTACTGGACGCCGGCCGAGGTGGAGCAGCTGCGCCGCCGCTATGCGGACGAGCCGACAGACGCGATCGCGCAGGCGCTGGGCCGCCAGCTGCGGCATGTGCATGCGAAGGCGGTGACGCTGGGGCTGAAGAAGACGCACGAGGCGAAGTCGGCCGCTAGCCGCAAGGCGATGGCGGACCCGGGGCACGGTGGCCGGCGCAGCCAGTTCCAGCCCGGGCAGGTGCCCTGGAACACGGGGACGAAGGGGAAGGCGGGGCAGCACGAGAACTCGCGGGCGACGCAGTTCAAGCCGGGCGCCAGGCCGGTGACCTGGGTGCCGGTGGGCAGCTACCGGATCGACCCGGACGGCTGCCTGCAGGTGAAGTACTCGGACGAGCCGGGCAGCCCGACCAGGCGCTGGATGGGGGTGCACCGGGCGGTGTGGGAGGCGGCGCACGGTCCGGTGCCTGCGGGGCACGTGGTGGTGTTCAAGCCGGGGCGGTTCACGACGCAGCTCGAGGAGATCACGCTGGACGCGGTGGAGCTGGTGTCGCGGGCTGAGCTGATGGGGCGCAACAGCATCCACCAGATGCATCCGCAGCTGGCGGAGGTGTCGCGGCTGCGGGGGACGCTGAAGCGGGCGATCAACCAACGGGCGAAGGTGACGGAGGCGGCATGAACGAGGGCGAGCGCAAGACGATCGACGACCTGCGGGCCACGCTGTTCGCGACGCTGGAGGGCGTGCGCAACGGCACGGTGGACCTGGACCGGGCTCGGACGATCAACGAGATCGGCAAGACGATCATCGACACGGCCAAGGTGGAGGTGGACTACCTGCGGGTGACGGACGGCGGGGAGAGCGAGTTCCTGAGCAGCGCGATCGGCGCGGCGAACCTGCCGCCAGGGCTGCCACCCGCCGGCGCGCAGGACGGGCCGCGCAACGGGATCACCGGGATCGTGCGGCACCGGATGCGGGGGTGACCATGGCGGACAAGCTGAAGCGCGGGATCGCGACGGTGGAGGACCTGCGGGCGCGGGCCGTGCTGGACCCGGTGACGCTGTGCTGGCACTTCCAGGGGTCGACGGTGCAGGGGCATCCGCGGATCTGGACGCTGGACCTGGATGCGATGGAGAAGCGGGTGTTGTCGGGGCCGCGGGCGGTGTGGTTCATCGCGCACGGCACGCCGCTGCACGGGCTGGTGGCCTACATGGGCTGCTGGACGGCGGACTGTGTGTGCCCGGTGCATGTGCGCCGGGGCACGCGGGCGCAGATGAATGCGGCGGTGGCGCGGGCGGGGCTGCTGCCCGACCGCACGGGCAACGAGGTGATCGTGGCGGCGGCGGCGCGGGCGCGCGAGGCGGCCGGCCATGTGGACACGCCGGTGGAGGTGGTGCGGGCGGTGCGGCAGGCGGCGGGCACGGCGTCGGGCCGGGAGCTGGCCCGGCGCTTCGGGCTGAGCGAGACGGTGGCGCAGCGGATCCTGCGGGGGCAGAACTTCAAGCAGGTGGCGGCCTGATGCGCACACTGGGCATGGGGCAGGCCTGGGCGTGGTGACGCCGGGGTTGGGCGATGCGCAGGCAGGCGCGTTGGGGCATGCTGCACCAGGCTGCGGGTGACGCCCGCGGGGGCCGTAGGGCGCTGCTGCAGGGGTTGCCCGCGGGTGCACCCGATGGGGGGATGGGCCCCCTCCAACGGGTGCCTGACAGCTCTTACAGGACGGCGGCGCCGCCCCGTGGCTGCGGGGATGGGGCGGGCCGGACGCGGCTTCTAGACTGGGCTGAAACAGGCCGGCCGACGCAGGCGGGCCGCTTCAGTTGGACGTCAACGGGAGACTGCGCCATGCCGAAGATGCTGCCGCCACCGGCCGAGCTGGAAAGCCCGTTCATGGAGGAACTGGACGCGACGTTGACCACGTCGGCCCTGGGGATGCAGGCGCTGATGGCGCTGATGGCCGTGGCACCGGCGGACCACCAGGTGGGCACGCGGGCGCTGCATGCGCTGATGCTGGGGGTGGCGGACCAGTTGGGGCAGGCGGCGGGGGTGATGGGGGCGCTTCGGTCTGCGGGCGGGGTTCCGCGCGCGTCCTGACTGGACGCCAGGAGGCTGTCGCGGCCGTCCGGGCAGCCACCGATCCGCGGCAAGTGTCTTGTCCGGCAGTGCCGGATGGCTGGCCATCGTCAGCCCAACGGATGACTGGCTCATGCTGCGGATCGATGCTTTCCTCTCCGATCACCTGAAGGGGGAAGCCATGATCCGACTGTCTGCCGTTGTGTTCTCAGTTGCAGCGCTGGCGCTGCAGGGTTGCACCAGCCTGCCATCGGTCATCCGGGCGTCGAGCCAGATCCCGATCACCGTCCACAACAGCGGCAAGGAGTTGGCCGAGTCCGGAGCGGTCTACCTGTGGCCACCGCACTCCAGCGCGGCGATCGTTGATGGCAAGGGGAATCGGTGCATCCTGGCGGCGAGTGGGGCGCGCACGGTCGACGCGAGTTCGGAGGCGGCGCTGAAGATTGGAAAGGCGCTGGAGAAGATCGAGGGACTGGATGCCTCGATCAAGACCAAGCTGGTGGAGTCGTTCACCAAGATCTCCGCAGCGGACAACCACGCTGCGTTCGCAGACATTGCGTTGTTTCATCTTTGCATGCTGGACCAGAACGGGACCTTCCAAGCCGGTGATTCGGGCAAGTCGAAGATGATCATGGATGCCTATCTGAAGACGGTGGAGTTCGCCAAGTCGCTTCCCTGACGAGGTGCCATCGAGGACGCGGGGGCTTTGAGGGCCTCGAAGACTCTAGGTCCGGCGCGCCCCCCTGCACCTGTCCGACGCTGCAGGCGATGCTGCGGGCACGATGCGCAAGGACTGGTCGAAGCAACTGGACGAGGTGACGTTCCGGTGCGGTGTGTGCCGGCACACGTGGTCGGCCGCGCCTGACCTGGTGGAGGCGGACG
>Ga0255211_1000062_pt1 | contig 38110 bp, 38 predicted proteins | sample Miss_Yuk_RepB_8d_FD_183036 | JGI IMG/M metagenome (GOLD analysis project Ga0255211, IMG submission 183036) | Freshwater microbial communities from Mississippi River, Louisiana, United States - Miss_Yuk_RepB_8d | ecosystem: Environmental > Aquatic > Freshwater > River | place: USA: Louisiana...
CTGCCGGTGCGGCCGTCTTCGAACTTGACCACGGTTTCAATGAACTGCTCGGACTTTCCGCCGTACAGGCCGTCGATGAGGGGCTGGTACTTCTCGGCGATGAAACCACGGCGCACCTTGTTCGTGCGGGTGAGTTCGCCGTCGTCGGCATCCAGTTCCTTGTGCAGCACCAGGAAGCGGCTGACCTGGCTGCCGGCCAGCATGGCGTCTTCGGCCAGGTCGGCGTTGACCTTTTCCACGCAGTCTTTGATGAGTTCGTACACCTCGGGCTTGGCGGCCAGGTCGGTGTAGCCGGCGTAGGGCAGGTTGCGGCGCTCGGCCCAGTTGCCCACGGCATCAAAGTCGATGTTGATCATCACGCACACTTTTTCGCGGCCGTCGCCGTAGGCCACGACTTCCTTGATGTGCGGAAAGAACTTGAGCTTGTTCTCCACGTACTTGGGCGCGAACATGGCGCCGTCGTTGGCGCCGCCCTTGATGCGGCCCACGTCCTTGACGCGGTCGATGATTTTCAGGTGGCCGTGGCTGTCGATGAAGCCGGCATCGCTGGTGTGGTACCAGCCATCCTGCGTCAGCACTTCCTCGGTGGCTTTGGCGTTCTTGTAGTACTCCTTGAGCAAGCCAGGTGACTTGACCAGGATCTCGCCGTTGTCGGCCAGCTTGATCTCCACGCCCTTGCAGGGCACGCCCACGGTGTCGGCACGCGCTTCGTGGTCAGGCTGCAGGCAGACGAACACGGCGGTCTCGGTGGAACCGTAGAGCTGCTTGATGTTGATGCCGATCGAACGGTAGAAAGTGAACAGGTCGGGGCCAATGGCCTCTCCTGCGGTGTAGGCCACGCGCACCCGCGAAAAGCCCAGGTTGTTGCGCAGCGGGCCGTAGACCATCCAGTCGCCGAGCTGGTAGCTCAGGCGGTCGAGCAGGCCGACCGGCTTGCCGTCCATCAGCGCGGGGCCCACGCGCTTGGCCACATCCATGAAGTGGTGGAACATCTTGCGCTTGAAGCTGCCGGCGTCTTCCATGCGGATCATGACGCTGGTGAGCATGCCTTCGAACACGCGGGGTGGTGCGAAGTAGTAAGTGGGGCCGATTTCCTTGAGGTCGATGCCCACGGTAGCACCTGACTCGGGGCAGTTGACCACATAGCCACAGACCAGCCACTGGGCGTAGCTGAAGATGTTCTGGCCGATCCAGGCCAGCGGCATGTAGGCCAGCACGTCTTCCTTGTCGGTGAGCTTGTCGAACTCGGCGCCAGCCTGGGCGCGGTCGATCAGGGAGCGGTGGGTGTGCACCACGCCCTTGGGGTTGCCCGTGGTGCCCGAGGTGAAGAACATGGCCGCCACGTCGTCGGCCACGGCTTGCTCGGCTTCGGTGTGGAAAAACTGCGGGTGCTGCTGTGCAAACACCTGGCCGGCGGCGATCAGCTCGTCCAGCGAACCCAGGCCGTCTTCGGTGTAATTGCGCAGGCCACGGGGGTCGTCGTAGAAGATGTGCTGCAGCTGGGGGCTTTGCTCGCGCACCTCCAGCATCTTGTCCACCTGCTCCTGGTCCTCGACCACGGCAAAGCGCACTTCGGCGTTGTTGATCGGGAACACGCACTCGGCGGCCACGGCGTCCTGGTACAGCGGGATCGGGATCGCGCCCAGCGACTGCGCCGCCAGCATGGTGGCGTACAGGCGTGGTCGGTTGGCGCCCACCACGATCAGGTGCTCGCCGCGGTGCAGACCGGCCTGGTGCAGACCGCAGGCCACTTGCTCGACCAGTCGGGCCAGATCGGACCAGGACATGGTTTGCCAGATGCCGTATTCCTTCTCGCGCAGGGCCGGGGCCTGAGGGCGCTGCTTGGCGTGTTGCAGCAGCAGTTGGGGGAAAGTGGTTTGTGTCACTTCAGCAGTCTCCAAAATGACTTTCCGTGGAAAGCTTGTCAAATCTGCGACGATGCTAGGACCGGGTTTGACGCCAAGTTGTCGTTACGACGACAATTCAGGGAAGACCCCTAGCACGACTGACCCCTGGCTGACAAACCCATGAGCACGCTTTCTCCCTCGGTTTTCCAGCGTCGCCGCTCGGCGACCCGCGATGAGCTGGCACACATCCCCTGGCTGCAATTGCTCAGTGACATCGAGCGTGCCGAGGTGGTGCCTCGTATCGTGGTGTCCGATCCCCAGCCTGGCGATTACGTCTGTCGCATCGGCCGTCCGGTGACTTACTGGTTTGGCGTCGTCTCGGGTCTGCTCAAGATGAGCAGCGACAACGAAAGCGGCCAGACCATGACCTTCACCGGGGTGCCGCCCGGGGGCTGGTTCGGCGAGGGTACGGTGCTCAAGCGCGAGAGCTACCGCTACAACATCCAGCCCCTGCGCCCCAGTGTAGTGGCCGGGTTGCCGGTCGACACTTTCCACTGGCTGATCGACCATTCGCTGGGCTTCAACCGTTTCATCATGAACCAGCTCAACGAGCGGCTGGGCCAGTTCATCGCGGCGCGCGAAATCGATCGCCTGACCAACCCCGAGATCAAAGTGGCGCGGCACTTGGCGGCGCTGTTCAACCCGGTGCTGTTCCCGGGCGTGGGCGAGGTGCTGCGCATCACCCAACAGGAGCTGGCCTATCTGGCGGGGCTCTCGCGTCAGCGGGTCAACGAGGCCCTGCGTCGGCTGGAGCAGCAGCAGCTCATCCAGATCGAATACGGCGGTCTGCGCATCCTCGACATGGAGGGTTTGCGCCGCTCGCTGTTCGAGCAAAGCGGCGACAATCGCTGAACTTTTTCCCCAATCTCGCATGCCCAATCCCTCCCCCAAGACCCTGTCTGTTCGCCGTGTTCCCCGCGAGGAAGCCTTGTCGTCGCCAAGCGCCGGACCGGCCACTTCGCGCCTGAACAAGCGCATGGCCGAGCTGGGCCTGTGCTCACGCCGCGAGGCCGACGCCTGGATCGAACAGGGCTGGGTGCGCGTGAACGGGCAAGTGGCCGGCATGGGCATGCAGGTCACACCGGCCGACCGCATCACGGTGGACAAGGCGGCTGAACAGAAACAGCAGCAACAGGTCACCATCCTGCTGCACAAGCCCATGGGCTATGTGAGCGGCCAGGCCGAAGACGGCCACCAGCCTGCCGTGACGCTCATCCAGGCGCGCAACCACTGGAAGGGCGACCCTTCGCGCACGCGCTTCACGCCCCAGCAGTTGCGCGGCCTGGCGCCCGCGGGCCGGCTGGACATCGACTCGGTCGGTCTGCTCGTGCTCACGCAGGACGGTCGCGTGGCCCGCCAGCTGATCGGCGAAGACTCCGACATCGAAAAGGAATACCTGGTGCGCGTGGTCTGGCAGGGCCCGCAGGGCGAAATCAGCCAGGATGTGCAGGCCGTGTTCCCGCGCGAACAGCTGGCCCGCCTGCGCCACGGCCTGAGCCTGGACGGCAAGGCGCTCAGGCCCGCGCAGGTGGACTGGCAAAACCCCGAGCAGCTGCGCTTCGTGCTCAAGGAAGGCAAAAAGCGCCAGATCCGCCGCATGTGCGAACAGGTCGGCCTCAAGGTGGTCGGCCTCAAGCGCATCCGCATGGGCCGCGTGACACTGGGGCAGCTGCCGGCCGGGCAGTGGCGCTATCTGGCCCCGCACGAGCGGTTTTGAGTGCGCAGTCAAGACCTTCTCGGAAGTCAAGCTGCCATGGGTTGAACGGGCCTGGTTCAGGCGGGCCGCAGCGCAGGTCTTGTCAGGCTCCTGACGTACCTGCGCATGGACATGGCTGGTTTCTTGGTCCTGATTGTCGAGACAAACGACACCTTGCATGAGGTCTGACGTCATAATTTCGGCTTGGTTCGAAATACCTCGGCATGACAAACAGCGTTCGCGATTCTCTTGGCTTGTCCCGTCCTGTCCGCCTGCTTTGCAGCATTGCCGCATCAGCGGGCGATGCTCAGACAGCCGCGGGCCGCTGCCGCTATGCACTGTCGCAAGACCGGCGTTTGCAGTGGGTCGTCGCAGGCCATGCCGGTCAGGGAAGGCCTCAAGCGCATTGGGCGCAGGGCTTGCGCGCATTGATGGCTGGAGAGCTGTCAGCGCTCGTCTGGATGGCAGACGACTTGGCGCTGCACGACTTTCTGCTGGCAGACCGTGTGCAGGAATGGCAAGCGCAAGGCCTGTCCACTCTGGTGGCATCGAAGGACGGGCGAGAGGTCTTGCGCGTGCAGATGGCCTCGCACGTTCTCAAGTCGGATCTCGCAGACCGCACAGGTGCGGATCTGGTGCATGACGCTCGTGGCCGCATGGCCATGTCCGTGGCCGGGCAAGCGCTTGTGGATGCAGCCCCGCCCAGCCATGCGCCGCTGCTTCTTGTGACTGCCAGCCGCGCTGCGCCGCAACGCTTCTACACCCACACCGCACTGGGACGCTCGGTACACCGCCTGCGTGCGATGGGCGTGCCTTTGCGGGTGCGTGCAGCCTGCAGCAACCGTCAGGCGCTGGCTGAGGTCTACAACGCCGCCATCGACCCGGCTTTTGCCGACCACATCGTGGTTTTCGTCCATGACGATGTGGTGATTGAAGATCACTTCATCGGTGCCCGTCTGGAAGAGGCGCTGCAGCAGTTCGACCTGGTCGGGCTGGCCGGTAGCCGCCAGCGCGAACCGGGCCAGCCAGCCTGGCCGTTTCCGCGCCGTGTGGGCCAATGGGAACACCGTGAACGCCTGCTCGGCTGCGTGGGGCACGACACCACCGGTCGCACAGGCCGGGGCCGCAAGATGCGCAAGGTCAGCCACTTCGGCGCCACGCGCGGACCGGCGCAACTGCTCGACGGCTTGCTGCTGGCCATGCGCATGCAGACGCTGCTGGACCACCCGCTGCGCTTCGACCCCGCCCTGGCCTTCGACTTCTACGACCTCGACTTCTGCCGCCGCGCCGAACAGGCCGGCCTGCGCCCCGGGGTCTGGCCAATCGCCGTCACCCACCTCAGCGCTGGCGATTTCGACAGCCCCTCCTGGCGCCGCACCTACCCTGTATACCTTGAAAAATGGGGCGAAAGGCCCCCGGAGCACACCCCATGACCACCGTGGTTGCCGTTCGCACCCCGCAACACATCGTCATCGGCGCCGACACCCTGCTCACCCAGGGCGACACGCGGCTGCCGCACACCTACAACCTGTCGCAGAAGGTCTACACCGTCGGCCACAGCTGCATCGGCCTGTCGGGCTCGGTGTCGCACTACACCTCGCTGATCCAGGCGCTGCGCCACATGGGCGAGCACTGCCGCCTGTGGGGCGAAGACCAGGTGTTCGAGACCTTCACCAAGGTGCACAAGAAACTCAAGGACGAGTTTTTCCTCAACCCCAAGAAGCAGCCCGATGACCCCTACGAAGGCAACCACATCTCGGCCATGGTCGCCAACGGCAGCGGCATCTATGGCGTGTATGCCCACCGCGAAGTGATCGCCTTCGACCGCTTCTGGTGCAACGGCAGCGGCCGCGCCTACGCGTTGGGCGCCATGCATGCGCTGTGGGCTGAGCGCAGCGCCACCCAGCCCGGGCAGACACCGGATGCGCTGGCGATTGCCCGCGCCGGTCTGGCCGCCGGCATGGAATTCGACCGCGCCTCGGGCGGCGAGATGCGGCTGTGGCGCTTTGTGACCGGCGAGCAGGGCGGCCCCGAACTGATCGACAGCACAATCAGCGCATGAACACACCCGTCCCCAACTGCGTGATCCGCGTTCCAGCCAAGGACAGCTACAGCACCTCGGGCCCCACGCTCATGGGCCGGCAGTCAGCCAACGAAGGCTTCCTGACCTCGTGGTTCCGCCACAGCGGCCAGCGCGAGTTCTGGTGCCTGGCCCGCTTTCGTGACGAGGCGCAGGTGTTTGCCCGTATCGGCGAGCAGGTGCACCAGGGGCTGGACCCCAAACCCACCTACCGCTGGATCGCGCAGCGGCAGATCCACCGCGTGCGCGAAGTTGGCACGCTGTACGCACCCGGCCCGCAGGTGGCCGACCTGGCCTGGGTGCGCCGGCGCGACGCGCAGGCCCGCGCCCAGGACTTCAGCATCGTCGGCATGACGCACACCAGCTGCGAACTGTCCATCCAGGACGCGCTGGCCAACATGCTCACCGCCCCGGTCTACCCCTGGGACGCGCAGATCTGCCCCAGCGTGTCGGTGCAGACCATGGTGCAGCGCCTGCTGGACGACGAAGCCGCCTGGCTGCGCGAGCACCTGGGCGCCACACGGGTGATCTCGCCCCAGCTGCCGGTGCTGCCGCTGGGTGTGGACTGCGACGCCCTGGACCTGGATGCCGCTGACAAGGCCCGCCACCGCGCCCACTGGCGTGCGCGCTGGGCGCTGGCTGAGCAGGACGTCTGCGTGCTCTACATGGGCCGGCTGGACCTGCGCACCAAGGCCAACCTGCTGCCCATGCTCGACGCCCTGCAGCTGGCCGCGCAGCAGCTCAAGACCGACAAGGGCCCACGGCTGCACCTGGTGCTGGCCGGCTGGTTTGCCAGCGAATGGGACGAGACCACGCTGCGTGATGCCGTCATGCAGGCCTGCCCCGATGTGCGCGTGGTGTTCGAAGACGGCCGCACGCCTGAAGCGCGGCAAGGCGTGTGGCATGCCGCAGACCTTTTCACCAGCCTGGTCGACAACATCCAGGAAACCTTCGGCCTCACGCCCATCGAAGCCATGGCGGCCGGTCTGCCCGTGGTGGTGAGCGACTATGACGGCTACCGCGAATCGGTCCGCGAGGGCGTGGACGGTTTCCGCATCCGCACCTGGCAGCCGAGCGCCGGCAGCGGCGCCGAGCTGATGGACCGCCATGCCGACATGGCCCTGAACTACCGCGACTACGTCAGCCGCGCCAGCGCCTTCATCGGCATGGACATCGCGCAGGCGGCGCAGGCCTACGTACAGCTCGCCCAGGACCCGGCCCTGCGCCAGCGCATGGGTCAGGCCGGCCGCGAACGCGCCCGCAGCACCTACGACTGGGCGCGGCTGATTCCGCAATACGCGGCGCTGTTCGAAGACCTCGCCCGCCTGCGCACGGGCGCCAGCGCACACGACGCCGACTGGCAACACAGCGCGGGCGAAGCGCACGCCAACTGGGGCCGGCGCCACCCGCGCCGCAGCGATCCCTTTCATTCGTTCGCGCATTACCCCACGCAAACCTTGAATGGAATACTCACGCTGCACCCCGGACCGCTGCTGCCCACCAGCACCGAGGGCCGCGAAAAAGCCCTGGCCCAGCAACTCGAACGCCCGGTCTACGCGGGCATCCAAAACGAACTCGACACCCCGGCACTGCGCCAGCTGCTCGAAAAAGTCGCCGCGCAGCCACAAGGCCTGACGCTGCAGACCGACACCGAAGCCGCCGCTGCGCGTCATATCGGCTGGCTGATCAAGGCCGGGTTGGTGCAGGTTTCATCAAGGAAACAAGATGTTTTTTGAGCTGCTTGAAACCCACAAAAACGGATTCGCTGGCGAATGGTCCGACGCTCAGACCGCCGAGCTGACTGTCGTCATGCCATGCACCGATGTGGCTCAAGCCATCAGAGCCGCTCAGAGGATGGTCCGATTTGCCGGCATGCCGTTCAGAATGGTCATCATCAATGACGTGATCCGGCAAGGCTTCATCAAAACGGTCAATGCCGTCTCCAATCACCTGAAGCCCGAATACCTGGCCTACGTTGCTCAGGATTCGCTTGCTGGCAAAAACTGGCTGAAGATTGCGTTTGACACCCTCAAGGAAAACAACAAAAGTGTCTGCGCATTCAATGACGGTGTTTTCTGGGGCGGACTGGCTCAATTTGGCCTGGTCAGGGTGGCATTCACATCAAAGCACTACGGCGCCCACAATGTCTTCCACGACCAATACGTCAAACATCGCGCCGATGATGAACTGACACATCTGGCCAAATTAAACGACGAATACGTTTTTGCCAGAAATGCACTGCTGATGGAAGTTGATTACAGCCTGGCAAGGACTATCCATCCACCTGATCTTCAAACCTATACCCAACGAAAGATCATGCTGATGAATCAGTTCGGAAAGTCGAAGTGACGTACAGGCATCCGATGATTTTTCCCGTGTGAAATTGCTTTGCCGGCGATGAAGTCATGGTCTGGTTTTCATTCACCGGAAAGTTTCACAAAACGTCACCTTCCGATGAGTCCCGGGCGCACTGCAGCCTCACGTCACTTTTCCCATCCATGCCCTCGACATCGATTTTGAGAAGATGCGCGAGGGGGCAAATGAAGGTCATCCAGCGGCTTGAGCGGCATCGGCTCAAACCGGTCAGACAGGGTGGTGGCCGACAAGCCGGACTCGCTGGTTTTGAGGGGCTTGAGCAAGGTGCGCACCTCGGCACTCAAGGTCAGCGCCCCGGCATTGCGCTCCCTGGCCAGATCCAGCACCGGCACGTCGATCTGCCCGTGGACGGCGCCAACCGCCAGGTTCATGGCATGGCAATCCACCAGGCCATTGATCAGCAAGTTGGCGCACAGCTGGTAGTAGATCTGCCGCTGCGCTTCGAAGGCGTACACGCGCCCATGCACGGGCAGCACATGCAATCCGACGGGGACGGCAAAAGCCCCCAGGTTGGCCCCCGCATCCAAAATCACAGGATGGTCGATGCCGAGCAACACATGTTGCGCCAGCTTGAGGGTCTCGGCCTCCCATACCTGGCCACTGCGTCAACGGCGACTGATCATGTCAGGACCGTTGCCAAGCAGGTAGCGCTGGCCCTCAACCACATGGATCGCATGCTCAAAACGCTCCGCCATGGCACTCCCTTTCCTTCAATCAACGGCCCTGGATCAAGTCCATGTACGCCGGCAGCGCCCGTGTGCGGAAGTCGTAGCGTTCCACCACGGTGCGGCGTGCCGCCTCCCGCAGGGGCACAAAGCGTGACGGGTCGGCCAGCGCCTCACACACCGTGTCGGCCAGCTGAGCCGGGTTGAAAAAGTCGACCAGCAGGCCGTTTTTTCCATGTTCGATCACTTCGCGCACCGGTGCGGTGTCGGAGCCGATCACCAGGGCCTGCAGGCTCATGGCTTCGAGCATGGACCAGCTCAGCACGAAGGGCACCGTGAGGTACACATGCGCAGATGAAATACGCAGCAGCTGCACTAGCGTGTCGTAGGGCACGCGCGAGACAAAGTGCACCCTTGAGAGGTCGATGCGATCGCGCACCTCGTCCAGAAACAGCTGCTTGAAGCCCCTGGCCCCTGGCGGTGGTGAGCCGTAGCTGACCTCGTCGCCGCCCACGATCACCACCCTGGCCTTCGGCCGGCGCGCCAGGATCTCGGGCAGCGCCCGCATGAACTGGTGGTAACCGCGCATGGGCTCGAGGTTGCGGTTGATGAAGGTCACCACCTCGTCGCCGGCGCGCAGCACCACGCCGCCACGCGACAGGCGCACCCAGGCGCCGGGGTCGGGCTGCAGGCGGTCGGTCTGGATGCCGTCGTGGATCACGCGCAGGCGCTCGCGCAGCGCGGGCGGAAAGCAGCTCGCCTGCCACTGCGTGGGTGTGATGCCCGCATCGCAGTTGAGCAGGCTCTGCGCCAGATGCATGTTGCGCGTCTGCAGCCGTTCGGCGGTGCGCGGCGGCGCCGGGAACTCCGGGTCAAAGCCGACGTCGCCACCTTCAGCCTGGTAGTACAGCTCGCAAAAGCCCAGCAGGCGGGCCTGCGGCGCCACCTGGCGCAGGTAGAGCATTTCGCCCCAGCCGGTGTGGCCAAGCACCACGTCGGGCACCCAGCCCTGTGCGTGCATCAAGCGCACCACCTCGGCCACGGCCTCGCCGCGCAGCACCGCGGTTTCGGTGTTGACCAGCCAGGGGTGGGTGTCCTTGCCATTGCCGCGCGCGGGGCGGTAGGACCAGTTGCGCACGCCGGCCAGCGTGGTCTCCTGACGCATCGAGATGGCGCGCAGCTCATGGCCCGCTGCGATCAGCGCCGGCGCCAGGCCACGAAACTGCCCCGGAAAATTCTGGTGCACCAGCAGGATCTTCATGCGCAGTTCTCCGTGGCACCATGCGCATCACCTTGCACCTGGGTCTGGACATCGGTCTGCACCAGCCCCACCTTGGCCAGCCAGGCCGTGTTGCGCAGTGCCAGCGGCAGGCTCCAGCCCCGGGTGCGGGCCCAGTCCTGCAGCGCGGGGGCGTCGGTGGCACTGTCGGGCAGCGCCAGCCAGGCCTGCCCGAGGGCGGCCGCATCCGACAGGCGGTTGCCCACAAAGCTCCACATCGACAGGCCGCGCAAGGGCGCCAGCGCATCGGCCGTCTGCCCCGGTGTGCGCCAGACGCGGTGCGTGGCCGCCAGCGTGGCGCTGGGGTAATGGTCAAACAGCTGCAGCGGGTTGATGAAGGCCGCATCGCGCTGCGGCGCCGCCTGCGCGGGGCTGGCGGTCAGCTGCGCCAGCCGTTCGGCCTGCTCGGCCCAGAGCGCCTGGTACTGGCGCATCACCACCGACCAGTCAAAGGTCTGCAGCGCCCGCTCGCGGCCGGCCGCACCCAGGCGGTGGCGCAGCGCCTCGTCCTGCACCAGCCGCGCCAGCGCCTGCGCACAGGCCTGCACGTCCACGGCGGTGACCAGGTGCGCATGCGCGATGTAGTGGTCGTAATTGAGCCGGCCGTCTTCGTAGGCCTCGCTCGCCTGCTGGGCGGCCACGGGGTCGGCCGGCTGCAGCGTGGGCACCAGCAGGCCATCCACGCCGTCGCGCACCGTTTCGCGGTAGCCGTCCCAGTCGGACGCGATCACCGGCAGGCCGGCGGCCATGGCTTCGAGTGGCGTCAGGCCAAAGGTTTCCTGGATGTTGTCGGACAGCGACATGAACACATCGGCACTGGCGTAGGCCAGCCGCGTCACGCCGGCTTCGCGCCCGTCCATGCGCGTGACCTGAACGCCCGCCAGCTGCGCCGCCTCGTCAAAGCTCTGGCGCATGCCGTCATTGGCAAACCAGCCGCATTCCAGCACGCGCAGCCGCCGCCCCGTGCGCGCCGCCGCCCGCGCCACCGCCAGGTACATCGGCAACGGGTTGGCCTTGGCGTGCAGGCTCAGGCGGCCCACAAACAGCACCGCCACCTCGTCGTCCTGCAAGCCCCAGCGCGCACGGCCCTGGGCGCGCAGCGCGGCATCGGGTGTGAAGTCCTGCGCCTGCACGCCCAGCGGAATCACCGGCGTCATCGGCAGCTGCGGCTGCACCGCCACGCCCAGGCGGCGCGAGAGCCATTCGGTCTGCGCGTCCCAGACCTGCTGCGCCGCCTTGCGGACGCTCTGCGAAGTGCAGATCAGCGCATCGGCGGGCGTGAACGGGCCCTGCACATAGTCGGCGATCTGCGCCAGCACGCCCGACGAACTGATGGTGTGCGTGACACCGCACAGCGCCAGCGTGCCCGGCCCGCGCCGGTGGCGCTGCCAGCCCATGCGCGTGTTGATCGGCGCGGGGTAATACATCACGCCCTGCGGCCAGCTGGCCGGCTCCTGCACGCGCCGGTGCTCGATGCCACGCGTCCAGCCCGTCTCGCGGGCTTCGGCTTCGAGCACCTGCTGCTGCTCGCCACCACCATGCACCAGCACCAGCGGCCGGTCATCATCGCGATAAGCCTCGGCCAGCCCCCGCATGAAACCCCGCCCGGCCGACTGCCGCCCCATGAGCTTGGCGGTACGGGTCTGCACCGCATCGGGCGACAGAAAGACAGACGGCAAGATCGGTTTCATGTTTTCTCCAGCGGGCGATTATCTGACTGGCATTGCCCAAAGCCGACCTCAAAGTTGGTCGTGAATGATTTTTAAGAAATCTTTTTAAGAGGGAATGAATTCATAAAAATTACAAATATTGATTAAATCGATTTGGACTCAGGAAACTTTGCGCTGGATACGAGCTTGTCATGGCCCTTGAAAACCCGATCGACAGCCCCACATGGCGTCAACGCTGACGCCTTGAGGTGTCAGCCGATGTATTTACCGTCTCCGATGCACAGAACATGAGCAAACAAACCCATGCCTTCCAGGCCGAAGTGGCCCAACTCCTGAACCTGGTCACCCACTCGCTGTATTCCAACAAGGAAATTTTCCTGCGCGAGCTGATCTCCAACGCCTCCGACGCCTGCGACAAGCTGCGCTTTGAGGCGCTGAACAACGCCGCCCTGTACGAGGACGCACCCGAGCTGCAGGTGCGCCTGGCCTACGACAAGGACGCCAAGACGCTGACCATCACCGACAACGGTATCGGCATGAGCGCGCAGGAGGCGATCGACCACCTGGGCACGATCGCCAAGAGCGGCACCAAGGACTTCATGAGCAAGCTCAGTGGCGACCAGAAGGCAGACGCGCAGCTGATCGGCCAGTTCGGCGTGGGCTTTTATTCTGGCTTCATCGTCGCCGACAAGATCACTGTCGAGTCGCGCCGCGCCGGCCTGAAGGCTGAAGAGGGCGTGCGCTGGATCAGTGGCGGCACCGGTGACTTCGAAGTCGAAACGATCACCCGCGCCGAGCGCGGCACCAGCGTGATCCTGCACCTGCGCGAAGACGCGCTGGACTACGCCAATGCCTGGAAGCTCAAGGACATCGTCGGCAAATACTCCGACCACATCAGCCTGCCCATCCGCATGGAAAAGGAAGAGTGGAAGGACGGCGAGCTGATCGACCCCAAGGACGAAAACGGTGGCCGCAAGCCCGGCGGCATGGTCAAGACCGGTGAGTGGGAAACCATCAACCAGGCCAGCGCCTTGTGGACCCGCCCCAAGAAGGACATCACGGACGAGCAGTACCAGGACTTCTACAAGCAGATCAGCCGCGACTACGAAAACGCCCTCTCCTGGAGCCACAACCGCGTCGAAGGCAGCACCGAATACACCCAGCTGCTCTACATCCCGTCCAAGGCGCCGATGGACCTGTACAACCGCGACAAGAAGGCGGGCATCAAGCTCTACGTCAAGCGCGTGTTCATCATGGACGACGCCGAGGCGCTGATGCCCACCTACCTGCGCTGGGTCAAGGGCGTGGTCGATTCGGCCGACCTGCCGCTCAACGTCAGCCGCGAACTGCTGCAGGAAAGCCGCGACGTCAAGGCCATCCGCGATGGCAACACCCGCCGTGTGCTGTCCATGCTCGAAGACCTGGCCAAGCACGACAAGGAGCCAGTGCCTGGTGCGGACGGCGTGACGGACGTTCTGAGCGACGAGGACAAAGCCAAGCTGGGCCAATACACGAAGTTCTATGCCGAGTTCGGTGCCGTGCTCAAGGAAGGTCTGGGAGAGGACTTCGGCAACCAGGCGCGCATCGCCAAGCTGCTGCGCTTTGCTTCGACCCATACCGCTCGGGCTGAGCCTGTCGAAGCCCACCCTTCGACAGGCTCAGGGCGAACGGAACAACTCACATCGCTGGCCGACTACAAGGCCCGCATGAAGGAAGGCCAGGAGGCGATTTACTACATCACTGCCGACACGCTGGCCGCGGCCAAGAACAGTCCGCAGCTCGAAGTGTTCAAGAAGAAGGGCATCGAGGTGCTGCTCATGACCGACCGGGTCGACGAGTGGGCGCTGTCCTTCCTGCACGAATTCGACGGCACCCCGCTGCAGAGTGTGGCCAAGGGCGCGGTCGACCTGGGCAAGCTGCAGGACGAGGCCGAGAAGAAGGCCGAAGAAGAAGCGGCCGAAGCCTTCAAGCCGGTGCTGGCCAAGCTCAAGGAAGCCCTGAAGGACAAGGCCGAAGACGTGCGCGTGACCAGCCGCCTGGTCGACTCGCCCGCCTGTCTGGTGGTCAAGGACGACGGCGGCATGAGCCTGCAGCTGGCCCGCATGCTCAAGGCCGCTGGTCAGAAGGCGCCCGAGGTCAAGCCGGTGCTCGAAGTGAACCCCGAGCACAGCCTGGTGAAAAAGCTCGACGGCTCGGTGCACTTCCATGACCTGGCGCACATCCTGTTTGACCAGGCGCTGCTGGCCGAAGGCGGTTTGCCCGACGATCCGGCGGCCTATGTGAAGCGGGTGAACGCCTTGCTGGCCTGAACGGCTTGGCTGCGACCCCAAGGGCGCCCGTCAGGGGCGCCCTTTTTCCTTGGGGCGGTCACCGTGTCGCGCAGGTGCGCCATCCGTGGCTGCCCGCTCCCACAATCGGGCCCCATTGCACTGCGATCCCCTGGAGCCCCGAGTGAGCGAACTGACCATTGCCGACATCCGCGCACGCGCTGTCATCGCCCCCCTGCGCCGTCCCATCCGCACCGCTTCCGGCGCGATCGAGGCTTCGCCGCTGTTGCTGCTGGATGTGATCACCGAACAGGGCATCACGGGCAGCGCCTACCTGTTTGCCTACACGCCGCTGATGCTCAAGCCTTTGCACGCCCTGGTCGGGCAGTTGCTGCCCTTGCTGCGCGGTCAGGCCGTCGTACCGCTGGCGCGCCAGCAGCAGCTGGAACAGCAGTTCCGTCTGCTCGGTCTGCAGGGCCTGCTGGGCATGGTGGTGTCCACGCTGGACATGGCGCTGTGGGATGCATTGGGCAAGGCCGCGAACCAGCCCGTGGTGCGTCTGCTGGGGGGGCGAGCCCCGGCCGGTGCGGGCCTACGACAGTTGGGGCCTGGTCGATCCGGCGCGCGATGCTGCAGCGCTGGCCGATTCGGTGGAACAGGGTTTTCGGGGCATCAAGATCAAGCTCGGCGGCGCCGACCTGGCCCATGACCTGGTCACCGTGCGCGAAGTCCGCCGCATCGTGGGCGAAGACATCGCGCTGATGGTGGACTACAACCAGAGCCTGCAGCCGGGCGAAGCGATCCGGCGCATGCACGCGCTGGAGCCCTTTGCGCTGGAGTGGGTGGAAGAGCCCGTGGCCGCCGAAGACCTGCAGGGCCATGCCCGCGTGCGTGCGCAAACCCGCCTGCCGGTGCAGACCGGCGAGAACTGGTGGTTCCCGCGCGATGCCGAGCGCGCCCTGAGCGTGCAGGCCTGCGACCGCATGATGCCCGACCTGATGAAGATCGGCGGCATCACGGGCTGGCTCAGTGTCATGGGCCTGGCGCGGGCGGCGTCCATGCCGGTGTCCAGCCACCTGTTCATCGAAGCCAGCGCACATGTGCTGGCCGTCACGCCCACCTGCGACTGGCTGGAATTCATGGATTTCGGCTCGCCGGTGCTGCAGACCCCCAGCCGGATCGATCAGGGGGGCGTCATCGCCCAGGGGCCCGGCCTGGGCATCGTCTGGGACGAAGCGGCCGTGGCGCGGTATGTGGTGCCCTGAGGCGCGGCGCTACACCACGAGCGGGTCTTCCCGCATGGCCTCGATCTGCTCGTGCAGCATCTGGACCTGCGAGCGCCAGTAGTCGGGCGTGCCGAACCATGGAAAGTTGATCGGAAAGATCGGGTCGTTCCAGCGCCGGGCCAGCCAGGCGCTGTAGTGGATCAGGCGCAAGGTGCGCAGGCCTTCGATCCAGCCCAGTTCGCGCCGGTCAAAGTCACGCAGTTGTTCGTAGCCGTCGAGCAAGGCCGACAGCTGCAGCGTGCGCTGGCGCCGGTCACCCGACAGCAACATCCACAGGTCCTGCACCGCTGGCCCCATGCGGGCGTCGTCCAGATCGACGAAGTGCGGTCCTTCGTCCGGCGTCCACAGGATGTTGCCGGGGTGGCAGTCGCCGTGCAGGCGGATGGCGCGCTCGGGCAGTCCTTCCAGTGTGCTCTGCAGCAAAGGCAGCGCCGTCTGAAAGGCGGCGCGCCATTCCCTTTCCACTTCGAACGGGATGGCGCCGTGGCCCAGCAGCCACTCGGCCGGTTCCTGCGCGAACTGCGCCACGTCCAGGGCCGGCCGGTCAGCAAAGGGCCGTGCGGCGCCGGTGTTGTGCAGTCGGGCCAGAAAACGGCCAATCCATTCGAGCACATCCAGGTCGTCCAGCTCGGGGGTGCGCCCGCCGCGCAGCGGGCTGACCGCAAAGTCAAAGCCCTCGGCATGGTGCAGCGTGGCCCCGTCCAGCATCAAGGGTGCGACAGCGGGCACTTCTGCTGTCACCAGCTCGGCGGCAAACGTGTGCTCCTCCAGGATTTGTTCGGGTGACCAGCGCCCCGGGCGGTAGAACTTGACCACCACCGCGCTGTGACCTTGAACCGGTTCGTCGAGGTGGGCGCGGTAGACGCGATTTTCATAAGAGCTCAAGGCCAGCAGTCGGCCGTCGGGCCACAGGCCCAGACGGGCGAGGGCGTCCATCACCTTGTCGGGAGTGAGTGCGGTGTAGGGGTGTTGCATGGACGTCATGGGGGTATTGTCGGCGTGATCCCGAATGCTCGGGTATCAAATCGGGGCAGTAAGACTGCCGATTTGAACCTCTGTCACGCATAATCGGTCGCCATGGACAAGCTCAAGGCGTTCGAAACCTTTGTCTCGGTGGCCACCAAGGGCAGCCTGACGGCGGCTGCGCGCACCGAGGGCGTGGCGCCGGCCATCATTGGGCGCCGGCTGGATGCACTGGAAGAACACTTGGGCGTCAAGCTGATGGTGCGCACCACCCGGCGCATCACGCTCACCCATGAAGGCAGTGCTTTTCTGGAGGACTGCCAGCGCCTGCTGGCCGATGTGGCCAATGCCGAAGCCAGCGTGTCTGCGGGTGGCGTCAAAGCCAGCGGCCACCTGCGCATCACCGCGCCGGCCGGTTTCGGGCGCCGCCACGTGGCGCCGCTGGTGCCGCGTTTCCGCGAGCTGCACCCGGATGTGACGATTTCGCTGAACCTGAGCGACCGCGTGGTCGATCTGGCGGCCGAGGGTTTTGACTGCGCGGTGCGCGTCGGCGATCTGCCTGATTCGTCGCTGGTGAGTGTGCGCATGGCCGACAACCGCCGCCTGTGCGTGGCCACCCCCCAATACCTGGCGCGCCACGGCACGCCACAGCAACCGTCTGACCTGCTGCAGCACGCCTGCCTGACGCTGTCGAGCGATGCCTCGCAGACGCGGGGCTGGGCATTTCGCGTGCCGGACGCTGCGGGCGGGCATGAGGTGGTGCATCTGCGCCCCGGCGGACCGCTGGATTGCTCGGACGGGCAGGTGCTGCACGACTGGTGCCTGGCTGGCTATGGCATCGCCTGGCGCAGCACCTGGGAGGTGGAGTCGGAGATCCAGGCCGGGCGCCTGGTGGCGGTACTGGAGGACTTTGCCGCCTCGCCCAACGGCATTTATGTGGTGTTTCCCCAGCGCAAGCATTTGCCCCTGCGGGTGCGTCTGTGGATCGAGTACCTGCGTCAGCACTATGGCCAGTCCGAGTTCTGGCAGCGGGGCAGCGGCTGATGCGTTGTCGTCCTCGGGCTTGACCCGAGGACTCAGGCGGCTGGATTGCCCGGGCAAGCCGGGCAATGACACGGGGCGTACCCGCCTTACTTGGACTTCAGGCAGGAAGACATGAATGCCTTGCGTTCGTCGCCTTTGAGGCTTTTGGCCTTGGCATCGGCGTTGCAGGTTTTCATGCGGTTTTGCTGGCTGGGCTTGTCTTTGCCCGCAGGGTCAGCAGCCCAGGCCGATCCAGTGGTCAAAAGTCCTGCCAAGGCAGCAGCAGCGAAGGCGATGAGCGTTGTACGCATATGGTTCTCCCTGAAAGTTGAAAAACCTGCATCCGGTGTGCAGGCTTTTGCAGCCTAATGCAGAACGCTGTGTGGCGCCAGCCCCGTAAAATCCCGAAATGCTCTCAGCCAAACAAGAACTGCTCGCGGCCCTGGCCGCCGAGCTCGACAAACTCCAGCCCGGTGCCGGCGAACGCGCGGCTTTCGAATCCCCCAAAGTGGCTGCCCACGGCGACCTCGCCTGTACCGCCGCCATGCAACTGGCCAAAGGCCTCAAGCAGAACCCGCGCCAACTGGGTGAAGCCCTGCGCGAAGCGCTGCTGGCCACGCCCGCCTTCCAGCGCTGGGTGGACGCCATCGAGCTGGCTGGCCCCGGCTTCATCAACATTCGCCTGAAAGACGCCGCCAAGCAGGCCATCGTGGCCGAGGTGCTGCAGGCCGGCGAGTGCTTTGGCCGCCAGGCCAAGACCGGCCAGCGCGTGCTGGTGGAATTCGTCTCGGCCAACCCGACCGGCCCGCTGCATGTGGGCCACGGCCGTCAGGCCGCGCTGGGTGATGCGATCTGCAACTTGCTGGCCACGCAGGGTCAGGACGTGTACCGCGAGTTCTATTACAACGACGCCGGCGTGCAGATCAATACCCTGGCCACCTCGACCCAGCTGCGCGCCCGGGGTTTCAAGCCCGGCGATGCCGAGTGGCCCAGCGGTGAAAATGCTGCCGCCTACAACGGCGACTACATCCAGGACATCGCCAACGACTTTCTGGCCAAGAAGACGGTCAAGGCCGACGACCGCACATTCACCGCCAGCGGCGATGTGAATGACCTGGACGGCATGCGCCAGTTCGCCGTGGCCTACCTGCGCCACGAGCAGGATCTGGACCTGCAGGCCTTCGAGGTGAAGTTCGACAACTACTACCTCGAGTCCAGCCTCTACACCGACGGTCATGTGGACGCCACCGTGCAGCGCCTGATCGCCAACGGCAAGACCTACGAGCAGGACGGCGCGCTCTGGCTCCGGTCGACCGACTACGGTGACGACAAGGACCGCGTGATGCGCAAGTCCGACGGCAGCTACACCTACTTCGTGCCTGACGTGGCGTATCACATCCAGAAGTTCAAGCGCGGCTTCACCCGCGTGGTCAACATCCAGGGCACCGACCACCACGGCACCATCGCCCGTGTGCGCGCCGGCCTGCAGGCGGCCGATGTCGGCATCCCCCAGGGCTACCCCGACTACGTGCTGCACACCATGGTGCGCGTGATGCGCGGCGGCGAGGAGGTCAAGATCTCCAAGCGCGCCGGCAGCTACGTCACGCTGCGCGACCTGATCGAGTGGACCAGCAAGGACGCGGTGCGCTTCTTCCTGCTGTCGCGCAAGCCCGACACCGAATACGTGTTCGACATCGACCTGGCGCTGGCGCAGAACAACGACAACCCGGTCTATTACGTGCAATACGCCCATGCGCGCATCTGCTCGGTGCTGGCCACGTTCAAGGAGCAGGGGGGCGATGTGGCGCAGCTGGCGCGGGCCGACCTGTCGCCGCTGTCCGGCCCGCAGGCGCAGGCCCTGATGCTCAAGCTGGCGCAATACCCCGGCATGCTCACCGCTGCTGCACAGGACTTTGCGCCGCATGACGTGACCTTCTACCTGCGCGAGCTCGCTTCGCTCTACCACTCGTATTACGACGCCGAGCGCATTCTGGTGGACGACGAAACAATTCGTAAGGCGCGTCTGGCGCTGGTCGCCGCGACCGCCCAGGTGCTGCACAATGGCCTGCAGGTGCTGGGTGTCTCGGCGCCAACCAAGATGTGATGAACAGCATGAACAATCCACGGCGCCAGCGCGGCGGCACTTTCCTCGGTTTCATCCTGGGCCTGGTGATCGGTTTGGGCGTGGCGCTGGGTGTGGCCATGTACGTCACCAAGGTGCCGACACCGTTCTCCAACAAGAACCAGACCCGCTCGCCCGAGCAGGATGTGGTGGAAAGCCAGAAGAACAAGGACTGGAACCCCAACGGGGTGCTGCAGCCCAAGGCGCCGGCTTCGGCCCCGGTCGATGGCGCCGTCACACCCCTGCCTGCGCCCGCCACCGTTCCCGCCGCGCCTGCCGAGGGGGCACGCAAGGAAGTCAAGCCGGCGGTCAGCGCGGACCCGCTGGGGGATCTGGCCAAGTCCAAGGCCGCTGGTGCCGATACGGCGGCCGAGCCTTTCCAGTATTTCGTTCAGGTGGGTGCTTACCGCACCCAGGCCGAGGCCGACGCTCAGAAAGCCAAGATGGCCATGATGGGGCTGGAAGCCAAGGTGTCCGAGCGTGAACAGGCGGGCCGTACCGTCTACCGGGTTCGCCTGGGGCCGTTTGATGACAAGGCCGCGGCCGAGCGGGTGCGCACCAAGCTGGAAAGCGCTCAGGTGGACAATGCCATCGTGCGCATGCAGCGCTGAAGTTTCAAGGAGTTTTGGATATGAAACGCCGTTCATTTGCCACAGGCCTGGCGGCCTGTTCTGCCTGGCTGGTCCAAGGGGCTGCCTGGGCCCAGCAGGCTTTTCGCGCCGGCAAGGATTTCCTGTCCCTGGACCGACCCGTGCCCAGCGATGTGGGCGCAGGCAAGGTCGAGCTGATCGAGTTTTTCTGGTACAGCTGCCCGCACTGCAATGCCTTTGAACCAACGTTTGCACAGTGGGTCAAGAATGCGCCCAAAGATGTGGTGGTGCGCCGCGTCCCCGTGGCTTTCCGCGACGACTTCGCGCCGCAGCAGCGCCTGTACTACACGCTCGAAGCCATGGGCCTGCTCGACACGGTGCATGCCAAGGTGTTCCATGCTGTGCATGTGGAGCGTCTGCCCCTCAACACCGATGCCCTGATCCAGAGCTGGGTCGAAAAGCAGGGTGTCGACGGCAAGAAGTTTGCTGAGACCGCCCGTTCTTTCGGCGTGGCCAGCAAGGTCAAGCGTGCCGTGCAGCTGCAAAACGAGTTCCGGGTGGAGGGCGTGCCTTCGCTGGGCATTGCGGGGCGCTACTACACCGACGGTTCCCTGGCGGGCAGCATGGAGCGTGCCCTCAAGGTGGCCGAGTACTTGCTGGCTCAGGCACGGCAGCCCCGCTGAGACGGTGAATCCACAGGACGAGCCCGCCGAGTTCGGTGGGCTTTTTTTCGTCCTGGCCCCGGGCGGTGGCGCGGGCAGCGCCTACAATGCCGAATACAGCAAGATTCGTGCCCCATGAAATTTTCTTTTCTCGTTCCTGCCCTTGCGCTGTCTCTGCTGTCGGCTGGACATGCCCTGGCGGAACAGGCGGATCGCCTCAAACCCATGCAGGTCGAGGCCGACAAGATGCAGCACGACGAAGGTCGGCAGCTGACGGTGCTCACGGGCAATGTGCAGGCGGTCAAGGGCACGCTGGTGATGCGTGCGGCCCGCATGGAAGTGCAGCAGGACTCAACAGGGCAACAGGTCGCGCGCTTTTGGGCCGAACCTGGCCAGCGCGTGTTCTTTCGCCAAAAGCGCGAGGGCCTGGACGAATTCGTCGAAGGTGAAGCCGTGCAGGCGGTCTACGACAGCCGGCAGGACCTGATGACGCTGACGGACCGCGCCGAAATGCGGACCCTGCGCGAAGGCCGCGTGGCCGATCAGGTCCAGGGGCAGCGCATCGTCTACAACAACACCACCGAGGTCATGAACGTCGACGGCAAGCTGCAGGGCTCGGACAGCCGCCAGCGGGTGCGCGCCGTGCTGGCGCCCAAAGCTTCCGCTTCGGCCCCGGCCGTCGCCGTGCCGCCGCTCAAACCCAGTCCTGCACTCCCGCAAGGAGGCCGGCCATGAGCGAAGTCTCCAGCCTCGAAGCCCGTCATCTGCGCAAGGCCTATGGCAGCCGCAAGGTGGTGCACGACGTGTCCGTGCGTGTGGGCAAGGGCGAGGTGGTGGGTTTGCTGGGGCCCAACGGCGCCGGCAAGACCACATCGTTTTACATGATCGTCGGTCTGGTGCGCGCCGACGGCGGGCAGATCCTGATCGATGGTCAGGACGTGACCCGTGCACCGATGCACCAGCGCGCCCGTCTGGGCTTGTCTTACCTCCCGCAGGAAGCTTCGGTGTTTCGCAAGCTGTCGGTGGCCGACAACGTGCGCGCCATTCTGGAGTTGCAGGAAGACGAGAGTGGCCGTCCGCTGGGGCGCGCTGCCATCGAGCAGCAGCTCGATCACCTGCTGTCGGACTTGCGTGTGGACCACCTGCGCGACTCGCCCTCGATTGCCTTGTCGGGTGGTGAGCGCCGCCGTGTGGAGATCGCCCGGGCCCTGGCTTCTCAGCCGCGGTTCATCCTGCTCGACGAACCTTTTGCAGGCATCGACCCGATCGCAGTGATCGAGATCCAGCGCATCATCGCGTTCCTCAAGCAACGCGGCATCGGGGTGCTGATCACCGACCACAACGTGCGCGAAACCCTGGGCATCTGCGACCACGCCTACATCATCAGTGAAGGGCGCGTGCTGGCGCAGGGCACCCCCGACGTGATCATCGAGAACCCCGACGTACGACGGGTTTACCTGGGCGAACATTTCCGGATGTGAGTGGATGAAACCCAGTCTCTCGCTGCGGATGTCGCAGCACCTGGCGCTGACCCCCCAGTTGCAACAATCGATCCGGCTGCTCCAGCTGTCGACACTGGAGCTGTCCCAGGAAATCGACCAGATGCTCGACGAGAACCCGTTCCTGGAGCGGGCCGAAGAGGACGCACCCATCGAGTCGCTGGGGCTGGGCACGCTGGATGCGCGCGTGAGCCTGGGTGACCGGGTCAGCGAAGCCGCGCAGGACAGTGCGCCGCACGACGAAGCCCCTGAGTTCCGTGATGAAGCGGTGGACGGTGTGGCCGAAAGCTGGGAAGGCGACGGCAGTGTGGACTTCAGTCCGGATGATGGTGAATGGGGCGGCGAGGCCAAGGCGCGCACGAACAACAGCGAGGACGACACCGCCGATGCGGTCGAGCTGGCGCGAAGCCTGGGCTCGCTGACCGACCACCTGCACCGCCAGGCCTTGTCCTTGCGCTTGTCCGAGATCGACCGCGCCGCGCTGAAGTTCCTCATCGAATCCCTGAACGAAGACGGTTATCTGGAAGACAGCCTGGAAGCACTGGCGGCCAGTCTGGCGGGTACCGAGGACCTGGAGCAACTCGAAGAGCTGGTGCACCGCTTCACGGTGGCCCTGCGTCTGCTGCAATCGCTCGAACCCGTCGGCGTGGGTGCGCGCAACCTGGCCGAGTGCCTGCATCTGCAATGCCAGGACATGCTGCGCAAGCAGCCGGGCGATCCGGTTGCTGCCGTTGCCCTGCAGCTGTGCGCTCAGCCCATGGAGTGGTTGGCCAAGCGGGATGTCAAGCGCCTGATGGCCCAGACCGGGCAAAGCGATGCCGATGTGCGTGCGGCGCTGCAGTGCATTGCCCGGCTCGAGCCCAAGCCTGGGCGGCCCTTCATCCAGACCGAACAGAACATTGTTGTCCCTGATGTGATCGTCACGCCGGTGCGTCGGGCGGGACAGCCCCAGTTCCGGGTGCAACTCAATCCCGATGTGATGCCCAGGCTCAAGGTGCACGACATTTATGCCAATGCCCTGCGCGGCAGCAAGGGTGACAGCGCGCAGGGGCTGCAGCAGCGCCTGCAGGAGGCGCGCTGGTTCATCAAGAACATCCAGCAGCGGTTTGACACCATCTTGCGCGTGTCCAGTGCGATCGTCGAGCGCCAGAAGAATTTTCTGGTCCATGGCGAACTGGCCATGCGACCGCTGGTGCTGCGCGAGATCGCGGATGAGCTGGGCATGCACGAGTCCACCATCAGCCGTGTGACCACCGCCAAGTACATGGCGACACCGCAGGGCACGTTTGAACTGAAATACTTTTTCGGATCCGGCCTCGGCACCGACAGCGGCAGTGCTGCTTCCAGCACAGCGGTGCGTGCCCTCATCAAACAGTTTGTGGGCGCCGAGAATCCGAACAAGCCCTTGTCGGACAGCCAGATCTCCGACATGCTCAAGGAGCAGGGCATCGATTGCGCACGCCGCACCGTCGCCAAATACCGCGAGGCGCTCAAGATCGCGCCCGCCAACCTGCGCAAGGCGCTCTGAGAAAACGACGTGAATTCACTGCAACTGTTTCTGCCCTGCGCCGCAGGGGTCGAAGATTATCTGGCCGACGAGGTGCACCACCTCACGGGACTGACCGGCCATGACCTGCTCACCGGCCGTGGCGGTGTGGTGGTCAACGCGTCATGGCGTGATGCCATGCGCCTGAACCTGCACAGCCGCCTGGCGCAGCGGGTGCTGGTGCAGCTCTCGCACACGCCGTATCGCAGCGAGGCCGACCTCTACGAGGCGGCCAGCAATGTGGCCTGGGAGATCTGGTTCACCACCAAGCAGACCTTCAAGATCGAAATCACCGCGCAGCACAGCCCCTTGAAGAGCCTGAACTTTGCGGCGCTCAAGATCAAGGACGCCGTGGCCGACCGCTTCCGCGCCAAACGCGGCGAGCGACCCAGCGTGGAAACGCAGTGGCCCGATGCGCGCATCTACGCGCACCTCACGCGCGAGCACCTGACGCTCTACATCGACACCTCGGGCGAGCCGCTGTTCAAGCGCGGCTGGCGCACCGACAAGGGCGACGCTCCGCTCAAGGAAACCCTGGCCGCGGCCATGATCGCCGCCAGTGGCTGGGACGCCACGGTGCCCCTGTACGACCCCTGTTGCGGCAGCGGCACCATCCCGATCGAGGCGGCGCAGATCGCCTGCGGCATCGCGGCGGGCAGTCAACGTCGATTTGGCTTCGAGAAGCTGCTGCCTTTCCAGTCGCACGTCTGGCAGGGCCTGAAAGAAGAGGCGCGTGCCATGGAGCACCCGCCCACCGCGCCGGTGTTCGGCAGCGATGTGGCGCACCGCATGGTCGACTTTGCGCAGCGCAATGCCGAGCGCGCCGGTGTGGCCCGCGCCGTGCAGCTTCGCGGTGGCGACGCGTTGCAGCGCATGCCGCCCAGCGAAGCGCCGGGCATCATGCTGCTCAACCCGCCTTATGGCGAGCGCATCGCGGCGGCCGGTGTGGCAGGCCGTGGCCGCGACAACTTTGTGCCTGGTCTGCTGGCGGCAGCGCGCACTGGCCAGCCCCGCGAACACCGCGAACAGGTGCAGACCGACGACGGCGGAGACTTCTTTTTGCAGCTGTCGGCGCACTGGAAAAAGCACTTTGCCGGCTGGAGCGCCTGGATGCTCACGCCCGACCTGAAACTGCCCGGCCGCATGCGCCTGAAAGAGTCGCGCCGCGTGCCCATGTGGAACGGTCCGATCGAATGCCGCCTGTTCCGCTTCGATCTGGTGGCGGGCAGCGCCAGGCGCGATGCAGGTGAAACACCGTGACACCCAGGGTGCTCGACACCAACATCGTGCTGGACCTCTGGGTGTTTGATGACCCGGCCAGCGCGCCATTGCGCAGCGCCTTGCAGCAAGGTGCCGCCCGCTGGCTGGCGACCGCGCCCATGCGCGAAGAACTGGCCCGGGTGCTGGACTATCCGCACATCGCCCGACGTCTGAACGCGCGTGCCCTGACGGCCGAGACCGTGCTCGATCAATTTGATCGCCACGCCCAATTGCACCCCGAAGCCCCCAAGGCACCTTACACCTGCAAGGATGCCGACGACCAGAAATTCATCGACCTGGCCGTGCAACACGGTGCTGTCCTGCACAGCAAGGATGCGCAGGTGCTGTGCATGAAAAACCGCCTCGCCCGCTGCGGCGTGGCTTTGAACCCCCCGCTGCCCTTGTAGGAGCGCGCCCCCGCGCGCGAACGGCCCGCACAGGATTCACCCACCATTCGCGCGCAGGGGCGCGCTCCTACAATCTGTTTCAGAAACCAAGGAAACACCATGACCGGTCTTGCTGCCACCGACTTTGACGCCCTCGACGACATCCTCGATGACTTGCGCACGCGCCACGACGAGACCCCGCAGTGGGAATTCTGCGAAGGCTTTCTGGCCGCGCTGGTCTGCTGCCGCCGCCGCATCGGCGCCGACGAATGGCTGCCGGTGCTGCTCGGGCTGGACGAAGGCGGCTCGTTTGCCAGTGACGCGCAGCGTGAGCAGTTCATGGCTTTGTGGGAGCGCCGCTTTGAAGAAGTGCGCACCGCGCTCGACACCGAGATCAATGCGCTGGACGAAGACAAGGCCTATGCGCCTGAAGTGATGGACGTGCGCGGCGCCATCGCCTCGCTGCCGCCCGAAGAGCGTGAAGAGGTCGAGGGCGAAGATATTCCATCCTTTGCGCAGGTCTGGGCGCTGGGTTTCATGTACGCCATCGAAAGCTGGCCCGAGGAATGGGAAGCCCCCAAGGACAAGGAAGCCGCCAAGTGGCACGACCTGTCCTTGCAGGCGATTGTGGCCCTGACCGAAGACGACACCGACGAAGCCACGCTGTCGGCATTCGGTGAAGACGGCCCGCCCAGCGTGAGCGAAAACCGCCTCAATGCCTATGGCGAAGCCTTGTGGGCGGTGTACGACTTGCGCGAGATCTGGCGCAACATCGGCCCGCGCGTGCAGCAGGTCATCAAGGGCGATGTACCGGGCCGCAATGATCCGTGCAGCTGCGGCAGCGGCAAGAAATACAAGAAGTGCTGCGGCGCTTGATGATCGTCATTCGCGGGTCGGGCCAGGCTGCCGATACTCGCGTCCATGCCGCAAACCACTGACCTGCCCCTGTCGACCCTGGTGCGCATGACGCGTCCGGGCTTTCTGATCATCACGCTGGTGGGCTGCATGCTGGGCATGGCCACCGCCGACATGTGTGGGCACCCGCCCCATTTCTGGACGGCCCTGGCCACGGTGGTCCTCGCCGTCATGGCCCATGCAGCAGGCAACGTCCTCAACGATGTGCACGATGCGCTCAGCGGCGCCGATGCCGCCAACACCTCGGGCATTTTTCCGTTCACGGGCGGGACGCGTCTGATCCAGCAGGGCGTCGTCACGGTGCGGCAGACGCGTGATCTGGCGCGTGCCTTGCTGCTGGTTCTGGTGCCTGCGGGGGTGTGGCTGGCCCTGCAGTCCACTGCGGCAGTGCTCTGGATGGGCGCAGTGGGTTTGTTGCTGGTCTGGGCCTACTCGGCGCCTCCGCTGAGGCTGATGTCGCGCGGCCTGGGTGAGGTGGCTGTGGCGGCAGCCTGGAGTCTGGTGGTGATTGGTGCCGATGCGGTACAACGCGGCAGCGTGTTTGTGGTGCCGGCATTGACGTCATTGAGCTATGGCTTGCTGATTGCCAACATCCTGCTCATCCATGGCGTGCCCGACGCGCCAGCGGATGCTTTGGTGGGCAAGGCTACCTTGGCTGTCCGTTGCGGGCCGCGCGGTGCCGCCGTGCTGTATGCTTTGCTGGCGCTGTTGGCCCATGGCTGGCTGGCCTGGGGCGTGTGGCATTTTCTGCAGCCAGAACGCGCCATCTGGGGGCTTCTGTCAGCACCTTTGAGTGCAGCAGCCGCTGTGTTGCTGTGGCAGCGTGGGCAAACCCCGAATCGACTGCGTCCAGCCTTGGTGCTGACGATTGCGGCGGCGTGCATGCATGGCCTGGCCATGACGGCTGGTTTGCTGTCCATGCGCTGGATTTGACCCAGCGCAAACCTGGCCGGGCATGGCGTGATTTATCTCAAGCGCAGCAGTGGGCAATCGCCACACCATGAAGACCTGTTGATAAAGGACATGCCATGAAACTGCTGCAAGACTTGCTCTTCACCGACTATGGGCTCATGAGCCTGATCGGTATCGTGTTCATGCTGGGCATGATGGTGTTTTTTGCGCGCCTCTTTCTCAGCGGCAAGTGATCAGGCCATGAAGCTGGCCAGCCCCCGAGCGGTCAGCTCTGGGAGTTCTTCCGGGATGAAATGCCCGGCAGCAACGGCCAGGCCGGACACGCTGCCCGCGCATTGCGCTTGCCAGAGCTCGAGGGGCTTGAAGAGCCGATTGACCACGCCGCGCTCGCCCCAGAGCACCAGCGTATCGCAGGGAATCTTGTCGCCGCGTGTGCGGCTTTCACGGTCGTGCTGCAGGTCGATGCCTGCGCTGGCACGGTAGTCTTCGCAGGCCGAGTGGATGGCGGCGGGCAGGCCCCTCGCATTGGGCGTGGGGTCGCAAAAGCAGCGCTCGTACTCGGCCAGTGCCTCGGGCTCGATGTAGCCCAGACCCTGGCTGCCCCAGCCGCCCAGCTTGGCATGCAGATAGGCCTTGGCGTTCCCACCGATCATCAGTTCGGGCAGGGGCGAGGGCTGGATCAGGTGAAACCAGTGGTAGTAGGCCCTCGCAAAATCAAAGTCGGTCGCGTCGTACATGTCGAGCGTGGGCGCGATGTCGATCACGCAGAGTTTTTTTACACGCTGCGGGTGGTCCAGCGCCAGGCGATGCGCCACGCGGCCGCCACGGTCGTGGCCACACAGGTAAAAGTCTTGTATTCCCAGGTGGTCGAGCAGGTCAATGACTTCTTGCGCCATGGCGCGTTTGCTGTAGTGCGCAGGCGCGTTGTCACCGGCTTCGTGCGATGAATCGCCATAGCCACGCAGGTCGGGCATGACCAGACGGTAGCGGTCCTTGAGTTGCTGCGCCACACGGTGCCACATCACATGGGTTTGCGGAAAGCCATGCAGGAGCACCAGCGCAGGCTTGTCCTGCGACCAGTCGGCCGAGCGGCGAAAGGTGACCGGCAGGCCGCGCAGTGTGACCGTTTGCCGATCGAACCCTTCGAACCAGGCCATCAGTCGACTTTGGCGCCCGAGGCTTTCACCACATCGGCCCACTTTTTGTGCTCGGCTTCGATGTGGGCTGCAAACTGCGCCGGGGTGTTGCCGCTGGGGATGGCGCCGAGCGCGGCCAGGCGTTCCTTGAGGGCAGGTGTGGCCAGCGATTTGGCCACTTCCTGCTGGATGCGGTTGACCACATCGGGCGGCGTGCCGGCGGGGGCCAGCAGGCCGAACCAGCTGCTGGCTTCAAAGCCCTTGAGGTTGCCGGCCTCTTCCACCGTGGGGGTGTCCGGCAGTGCGGCCGAGCGCTGGCTGCTCGTGACCGCCAGGGCCTTGATCTTGCCAGCCTTGATCAGCTGCATGGCCGAGGGCAGGTTGTCAAACATGACCTGCATGTTGCCGCCCGCCAGATCCAGCAGGGCAGGACCCGAGCCGCGGTAGGGGATGTGGGTCATGAAAGTGCCGGTCATGCTTTTGAACAGCTCGCCCGCCAGGTGGATCGAGGTGCCGTTGCCGCTCGAAGCCATGTTGAGTTTGCCCGGGTTGGCTTTGGCGTACTTGATGAAGTCCACCACATTGTTGACCTTGTTGGCCGCGGCGAAGTCGGCGTTGACCACCATCACATTGGGCACACCGGCCACCAGCGTGATGGGCACGAAATCCTTGAAGGGGTCGTAGGGCAGCTTGGCGTAGAGCGCGCGGTTGATGCCGTGCGTGCCCACCGTACCCATCAGCAGGGTGTAGCCATCGCCTGCGGATTTGGCCACCTGCTCGGCACCCAGGTTGCCGCCTGCGCCACCCTTGTTTTCGACCACGAACTGCTGGCCGAAAGCCTTGGACAGGTCCGGGGCGATGGCGCGCGCCAGGATGTCCGTGGTGCCGCCGGGTGCAAAGGGCACGACGATCTTGACGGGCTTGTTGGGCCAGGCGGTCTGGGCAAAGCTCAGGGGGGCAGCCAGGGCGCAACTGGCCAGAAGGGCAAGGCTTGTGCGACGGGTGAAGTGACGCATGCGGAGATCCTCCAGATGAATGGCGGCCATGATGCCACTGCGGCCAGAGAAATCTGTCACTCTGGCGCACAAATGCCGCCAATCTAGGGTTATTGCCGAGGCCATCGATAATCGGTGCATGCGATCTCCTCGCCACGCCCACCCCCCTGCCGATGTCCGCGCCCTGAATCCGGATTTCGAGCCGCCGCATTTCCGTCAGGCACTTTCGCGTTTCGCCACAGGCGTGACGGTGGTGACCACGCACGCGCCCGGTGCCGCCAAAGGCCAGACGGCCAGCAGCAGTTTCATTGGCATCACGGCCAGTTCGTTCAATTCGGTCTCGCTCAGTCCGCCGCTGGTGCTGTGGAGCCTGGGTTTGCACGCCAGCAGCCTGCCCTTGTTTCATGCCGGCACGCATTACGTGATCAATGTGCTGGCGGCCGATCAGCTCGAGCTGTGCAAGCGTTTTGCCTACGGCAAGGGCGACCGTTTTGCCGGCGTGGACTACACGCTGGGCCAAAGCGGGCTGCCCATCCTGCAAGGCGCGTTGGCCTGGTTCGAATGCCACAACCGCAGCCGTTACGAAGAAGGTGACCACGTCATCTTCGTCGGGGAGGTGGAGCGCTGCGGATTTGCCCAGGCCGGGGAGCCATTGGTCTTTCAGTCGGGGCAATTCAGCACGACACGTCCTTTGCAGCGTTGAACCTTGGCCGGTGTGGGCCTTGAGCGGGCGGCGGGCTGCAGATGAACTTCTTGGTATCCAAAAGCGGGCACAATGACCGCTTTTGAATGATGTTGAGAGATGCTGTGAGCGACGCTGTTTCCGACCTTTCGGTGCCTAAGGCACCTGTGTTGCCACTGTTTGCTGAACAGGCGTCTGCCTGGCTGGGGGCACCGACGTCTCTGGCGCACTGGTGGAGTCCCGATGCTTCGGTGCTCGACGAAGCGGTCCGGGCGCTGCAGGCGCAGGCCGAAGCACTCACACCGGCGCGGGTGACTCGTGTCTTCCAGGAGGGGGATTTCCTTGCTTTGCTGCAACGGCTCAATGGTCTGCTGGCGGCGGCGCAACGCGAAGAACCCCAGGCACAGGCCCATGCCGGACAACTCTGGGTGCTTGACCGTGCGGAGCGGGTCTCGGCGGAACACCTCGACATCCTGCGCCGCATTTGCCTGCACTATCCGGAGTTGCGGATCCATCTTGCCTTGTTCAGTCAGGCCCCGCAGGCGCCGGCAGCTGCAGAGGGTGTTCAGGTGCATGCCCTTGTGCCCTCGGGCGGTGTGCCGATGATCGACAGCGAGGTGGGGGCGAACCCTCCTCCGGGTGCGCAGGGCAAGCGCTGGCTGTGGGGGGCTGTGGTGTGTGTCGCCGTGGCGGGATCGGCCTGGCTGTTGTTGCGTACGGGCCAGGGCGCGGTGTCAGAGCCCGGGCGTCAAATGCCTGCAGCACCGGCACAGCAGGTGGGCAGCGCACCGGTGGCTTCGGAGCCCATGCCTGAGCTGCAAACATCCTCTTTGCCCTTGCCCCAGGCCAGTTCGGCGCCGCAGAGCGAGGCGCGCGTCCCCGCGAAAGACGGTGCCCTGTCCGCATCGCGCCGGTGGTTGTTGGGTCTGCCTTCGGGCAGCCTGGTGGTGGTGCATGCCCAGACAGACACGCTGCGAGAGGCTGAAGCCTTCAAGGCAGACAAGAGCGTTTTGGCCAACGCACGCATCCTGCTGACTTCAGCCGAAGGGCAGCCGCCCCGTTTTCTGGTGGCGACCGGGCCTTTCCGTTCACCCGACCGGGCGCAGAACTACATGCAACGGCTGGACTGGAAGTCGGCCGCCCGCAGTGTGAGTCGGGAAGAGCTGCTGGTTCAGGTGCCGCACTGACGCACGGTTTCAGCCCCGGAAACGCCGGCGCGTCAGCGCCAGCGCGATCCAGAACGAGGCCACAGAAAACACCAGCAGCACCAGCGCATGCCGCAGCCCGTCCTCGGGCCAGCGGTCCATGAACAGCGGGCGCACCAGATCGACTGCCGCCGACAGCGGCAGCCAGTCGGCGATCGCGCGCACGACGGGGGGCAACTGGTCGCGCGGAAAGAAGATGCCCGAGAGGAACATCATGGGCGTGAGAAAGAGTGTGAAGTAATAGGTGAAGAAGTCATAGCCCTTGGCCAGCGCGTTGAAGATCAGCGCCATGCAGCTGAAGGTGATGCCCACCCCCAGCAGCACCGGCCAGGCCACCAGCAGCTTGGGGCTGTGGCTGATGCCCAGGCCCAGCATCACGCCCAGGATGGCCGTGACGGTGAACAGGGCCTTGAAAGCGGCCCACAGCATCTCGGCCAGCACCACATCGTCCAGCCGCACTGGCGCGTTCATGATGCCGTCCCAGGTTTTCTGCACATGCATGCGCGAAAACGCCGAATACAGCGCCTCGAAGGTCGCCGCGTTCATCGCGCTCATGCAGATGCTGCCGCTGGCCAGGAACAGGATGTAGGGCACTTTTTCCCCGCCCAGTTCGACCTGGCCGACCAGCGCACCCAGGCCGTAGCCAAAGGCCACCAGCCACATCAGCGGCTCGGCGATGTTGCCCACCAGGCTGGGGATGGCGAGTTTTTGCCACACCAGCAGGTTGCGGCGGAACACTGGCCACCAGCGCATGGACAGGCGCGGCGGCGCCCAGATGTTGTTGTGGATCTGGCTCATGGTCAGCCTTCCTCCCGGATCTGGCGTCCGGTCAGTTTCAGGAACAGGTCTTCGAGGTTGGAGGGGCGGTGCAGCGTGCGCAACTGTGGCCAGGTTTGCAGCGCGGTCAGCAGCGGCTGGCTGGCGCGGGTGTAGAAGAACACGGTCTCGCCGCTGACTTCGGTGCGCTCGGCCAGTGACTGCAGCGTGGCTTCGTGTGCGAGGGCTGTGGCGCCCTGTCCGTAGACCTCGACCACATCGGGCTCCAGGTGCTGCGCGATCAGGTCGCGCGGGCGGCCTTCGGCGATCTTGCGGCCGTGGTCAAGCACCAGCAGGCGGTCGCACAGCCGCTCGGCCTCGTCCATGAAATGCGTGGTCAGCAGGATGGACTTGCGTTCCTGCAGCAGCAGCTGCAACCGCTCCCACATCAGGTGGCGTGCCTGTGGGTCAAGCCCGGTGGTGGGTTCGTCGAGCAGCAGCAGGCGCGGCTGGTTGATCAGCGCGCGTGCCAGGCTCAGGCGGCGTTTCATGCCGCCCGAGAGCTGGCCCGGCTTGGCGCTGCCCTTGTGGGTGAGCGCCGCAAATTCGAGCAGCTGCGGAATCCGATCGCGGATCACGCGGTCGGGCAGACCGAAATAGCGCCCAAAGACCAGCAGGTTTTCGGCGGCGGTGAAATCCGGATCGAGCGTGTCCATCTGCGCCACCACGCCCAGCTGTGCCTTGATGGCCAGAGCGTCACGCGGCATGGCCAGGCCATCGAAATAGCCCACGCTGCCGCCGTCGGGCTCTGACAGGCCCAGGCACATGCGGATGGTGGTGGTCTTGCCAGCCCCGTTGGGACCGATCACGCCCAGGCATTCGCCAGGCTCGATGTGGAAACTCAGGTCGTTCACCACCGTCTGATCGCCATAGCGTTTGACGAGGTGTTCAACCGACAGCAGCGGTGTAGTCATGGGGTGATTTTGCCTGCGCCGATAAAATCGGGTTTTGTTCCGTGTCGACCGCCGAGCCGGTTTCCTCCACCATGTCCCAACCCCTGACCGAGCGCCTGTCGGTGCTGTTTCAATACCTGTTGCCCAAACAGGCGCTTACCCGTCTGGCCGGGCGCTTTGCAGGCTGGCAGGGCGGACGCTGGACCACGGCCGCCATCCAGCGTTTTGTGCGTCGTTATGGCGTCAACATGGACGAAGCGGCGAATCCCGATGTGGCCAGCTACAGCTCGTTCAACGAGTTTTTCACCCGTCCGCTCAAGGCCGGCGCGCGCCCGATCGCCGAAGCCGCTTTCGTCAGCCCGGTCGATGGCGCGATCAGCCAGTGCGGTCGCATCGAAGGCGACCGGATCTTCCAGGCCAAGGGCCACGACTACACCACGCGGGCGCTGGTGGGCGGCGATGCCGCCCTGGCATCGCGTTTTGAGGGCGGCGAGTTCGCCACCCTGTACCTGAGCCCCCGTGACTACCACCGCATCCACATGCCCTGCGCCGGCCGGCTGGTGCGCATGGTGCATGTGCCGGGCGACCTGTTCTCGGTCAACCCGGTCACGGCGCGTGGCGTGCCCGGCCTGTTTGCGCGCAACGAACGCGTGGTCTGCGAGTTCGAGGGCGAACATGGCCCCTTTGTGATGGTGCTGGTGGGCGCCACCATCGTCGGCAGCATGGCCACCGTCTGGCATGGCGTGGTCAATCCGCCGCGTCCGGGCGTGCTGCGTGAATGGCGCTACGAGATGGGCAACATTGAACTTGCGCAAGGCGAAGAAATGGGCCGCTTCCTGCTCGGCTCCACCGTGGTCATGCTGTTCCCCCGGGGCGTGATGAAGTTCAATGCCGACTGGACACCCGCACGCCCGATCCGCCTGGGCGAGGCGATGGGCCTGATGTTGGCGGTGTAGGAGCGCGCCCCCGCGCGCGAAAAACTCAGGCCGCAGGGGTGGCCTGCCACAAAACGATCAGCGCTTGCGCAGGCCCAGCGCCATCACGGTGCCGATCACGATGGCAGCACCCAGCAGCTGCATCGGGGCAATCGCCTGACCGAGGAACACCCAGGCCAGCAGCAATGCGAAGACGGGCTCCACATTCATGATGGGCGAGTTGCCCACCACCCCCATTTTGGGCAGTACGGTGAACATGATGGTGAAGGCGGTGCCGTACAGAAAGGTCAGCAGCGACAGACCCAGCCAGCCCGGGGCATCGACCGGCAGGTGCCAGCCGCCGCCGAAGGCGGCCGCCAGGCTGGCCCACACGGCCACCTGCCCCATGGTGGTGAAGGTGCGCAGCCGTCCATCCAGATCGCCCGCTTCATACTGGGTGAGCACCATGGCCAGGCCGAACGTGGTGGATGCGCCCATGGCAAACAGGACGCCCAGCCCGATCTGGCTCCATTGGGCAGCCGCGCCCAGGCCCGAGGCGGCTCCCATCACATCAAGCGCTAGCGCCAGGCCCAGCAGCATGATGGGCATGACCATCACCACAAAGCGTTCGGGCTTGTGCGCGTACAGCACGCGTGCCCACAGTGCGGTCGTGATCGGGTAGGTGTTGAACACCAGCAGGGCCAGCGCCACCGGCAACCGCGCCACTGAGGAGTAGAGACAGACACTCTGCACCGCAATCAGGGCGCCGATCAGAGGCAAAAAACGTTTGTGGCGCGAGCGGATACGCCAGGACACCCGCTGGTGCCAAAGGATCATCAGCACCACCAGGGCCGTGACCCCGCTGCGCACGCTGACGGCCGTCACCACGTCCACACCGTGGTTGAACGCGAGACGGGCCGCCACGTGGTTGGCGCCCATCATCAGGGCGATCAGCAGCAGGATGGCAAAGCCGGAGGCGGACAGGCGCTGGGCGGAACTCATGCGTTCATTGTGGCGGGTACAGCCCCAGCCCCCTGGCATGCAGGCGACTGAGGCCCAGCAGCGCGTCGGTGAAGGGCGTGGCCACACCGGTCATCTGGCCCAGTTCGCGCACGGCGCTGACCAGCGCGTCCAGCTCGACCGGTTTGCCCGCCTCCACGTCCTGCAGCATGGAGGTCTTGAAGGTGCCCAGCTTGCGGGTGATGGCATGGCGGTCTTCGGGCTCCTGCGCGATCGGGATGCCGATGCACTCACCAATGGCCCGGGCCTCGAGCATGACGCGCGACATGAAGCCGCGCACCAGCGCATCGTCCAGCAGGCGGTCGCTGGTGGCGCCGGTGAGTGCGCTGATCGGGTTGACCGTCATGTTGCCCCAGAGCTTGAACCAGATGTCTTTCTGGATCTGTGGCGACAGCGTGGCGTTGAAGCCGGCCTTTTGCAGCAGGGCGTGCAAAGCCTGCACGCGCGGGGTGTTGGCGCCCGAAGGTTCGCCCACGATCAGGCCGTCGCCAAAGTGGTGGCGGATCACGCCAGGCGCATCGACCGAACAGCTGGCATGCACCACACCGCCAATGACGTGCTGCGCCGGGATGGCGCGGGCAATCGTGCCCTGCGGATCGACCGTGCCGAGCGACTGCCCTTGCACCGGGCCGCCAAAGCCTTGCAGGAACCACCAGGGCACACCGTTCATGGCCGTCAGCACGACCGTGTCTTGACCGATCAGCGGACCGATCTGCTGCGCGACCGAGGCCAGTGCGGGCGCCTTCACGGAAATGACCACCAGGTCCTGCACGCCCAGTTCCGCAGCGTCGTTGGACGCCTTGACCGGCATGTGGTGCAGTTCGCCGCCTTGGTGCAGCTGCAGGCCATTCCTCTGCAACGCGGTCAGGGTATCCCCCCGCGCCAGCACGCTGATTTGTACCCCGGCGCGGGCCAGGTGCATGCCCATCCAGCCACCGATGGCGCCTGCGCCAACGATGGCGACTTTGTTGAACTGGACTGCACTCATGCGCGCCACCCGGTGTCGATGCGGTCCACCTGGCGCACCAGCGCCTCGAAGACGTCATTGCCCGCGCCGTGATTCGGATTGAACTGCAGGGCGTCCCGCGTGCATTTGGCGGCGATGTCAGTGGGCACCGGGATGGGGGCCCCCATGCTTTGCGTGGCCAGCTGGATTTCGCAGGCGCGCTGCAGCGTCCACAAAATCGCAAAGGTCTGCGGCAGTGTTTGTCCCCAGGACAGCAGGCCGTGGTTGCGCAGGATCACGGCAGGCTTGTTGCCGATGCTCTTGAGCACGCGCGGGCCTTCTTCGGCATGCACCGTGATGCCCTCGAAGTCGTGGTAGGCCACCATGTCGTGCAGCTGGGCCGAATAGAAGTTGCTTTGCGACAGCCCGCCTTCGAGGCTGGCCACCGCCACACCGGCCGTGGTGTGGGTGTGCATCACGCAGTGTGCGCCTTCGATGCCGCCGTGGATGGTGCTGTGCAGCACGTAGCCAGCGGGGTTGACCGGATAGGGCGAGTCATCGAGCTTGTCGCCGGCCAGGTTGATCTTGACCAGGTTGCTGGCGGTGACCTCGGTGTAGTGCAGGCCGAAGGGGTTGATCAGGAACTGCTTGTCACCGCCGGTCACGCTGTCGGGCAGGCGGATGGTGATGTGGTTGTAGATCATCTCGGTCCAGCCGAGCATGGCAAAAACGCGGTAACACGCTGCCAGCTGCAGCCGGACCTGCCATTCGTCGGGATGCACGCGCGCCTGCAACGAGGGCACGATGGCGGGGGGAGTGGGGAACATGCGTTGTCTCCGGTCTGTTGTAGGAGCGCGCCCCTGCGCGCGAACGAACGTGAGGATGCTGAGTCTGCGGCCGCAGGGGCGGCTTCCTGCATGGGGTCGGATTGATTCAGGTCAGAACCCTGTTGTTTTCAGTAGGTGCTGCCTTTGGCGGGCGTGACCGCGCTCGGCTGGGCCTTGAAGCGCGATGCCAGCGCGGTGGTCTCGCGCACGAGAATCTGCGTGTCCAGGCCCACGGCGACGAAGACCGCGCCCAACGACAGGTAGTGCCGGGCCAGTGTTTCGTCCGGGGTCAGGATGCCGGGTGCCTTGCCAGCCTTCAGGATGCGCGCGATGGCGTCCTCGATGGCCGCCTGTACCTCGGGGTGTGCGGCATTGCCCACATGCCCCATGGAGGCAGACAGATCGGCCGGACCAATGAATACCCCGTCCACACCGGGGGTGGCCGCAATGGCATCCAGATTCCTGAGCGCTTCCATCGACTCGACCTGCACCAGCAGGCAGACCTCTTCGTTGGCGCGCTTGAAGTAGTCGGCGTAATGGCCCCACCGCGATGCGCGCGCACCGGCCATGCCGCGTACACCACCCTGGCCGTCGTTTTGCGGGTAGCGCATGGCACGCACCAGTTGCGCTGCCTGCTCGGGGGTATCGACCATGGGCACCAGGATGTTCTGTGCGCCCAAGTCCAAGTACTGCTTGATCAGCGCTGTTTCGCCCACGGGCACGCGGGCCACCGCGTGGCTGCCCGGGTAGGCCGCCAGAGTTTTGAGTTGGCCGAGGATGCGATTCAGGTCATTGGGCGAGTGTTCGCCGTCGATGACCAGCCAGTCGAACCCTGCCAATGCGCAGATTTCGGCGGTGTAGTCGCTGGCGAAACCCATCCAGAGTCCGATCTGCGGGTGTTTGTTCTTGAGGGCTTGCTTGAAGAGGTTGACGGGGGTTTGCATTTGTGATCCTTTAAAGGTGGAGAGCAATGGCATTTCTCTGCAGGAGGCCACCCCTGCGGCCGAAGGCTGCGCGGGCAGGGGCTCGCTCCGACAAAAACAAGGGTCAGACGAAACGGAATTGCAATTGGCCAAGCGGACCGTAGTCCGCGTCGAACACATCGCCCACCTTGGCGGGCGCGGGTTTGGTGAAGGAGCCCGCCAGCACGATCTCGCCGGGCTGCAGGTGTTCGCCCCAGGGGGCGAGCTTGTTGGCCAGCCAGGCGATGCCCACCGCCGGGTGACCCTGCACGCCTGCGGCCAGGCCGGTTTCTTCCACCACACCATTCTGGCGCAGGATGGCGCCACACCAGGGCAGATCGGTGGTCAGCGGGTCCACACGTTTGGCACCGAGCACGATGCCCGCATTGGCCGCGTTGTCGCTGATGGTGTCATAGACCTTGCGCATCACCTTGGTGTGGCGGTCAAACTGCTCGATGCGCGCGTCGATGATCTCGATCGCTGGCGTCACGTAGTCGGTGGCGTCGAGTACCTGCTCCACGGTGACGTCGGGGCCGCGCAGTTCTTTTTTGAGGATGAACGCCAGCTCGACCTCGACACGCGGGGCGATGAAATGGGTGAAGGGAATGTC
>Ga0255211_1000066_pt1 | contig 37303 bp, 36 predicted proteins | sample Miss_Yuk_RepB_8d_FD_183036 | JGI IMG/M metagenome (GOLD analysis project Ga0255211, IMG submission 183036) | Freshwater microbial communities from Mississippi River, Louisiana, United States - Miss_Yuk_RepB_8d | ecosystem: Environmental > Aquatic > Freshwater > River | place: USA: Louisiana...
CCGCCTGTAGATGTGCAGTCTGTTCCTCGTCCGTGTTGTCATTGCGCGCTGCAACTGCGGGGTGGAACCAATCTGAAATCAAGCCTCGACGTTGACCGAGTGGGGAGTCCCTGTAGAAGGGTTAGGCACGTTGAGACTTCAAGGCAAACGTGCCATTGCACTTGCCGCAGGCGCATGTGGTTTGCACCATGGATCGAGCATCGGCGTTTGGTGGCTTACAGACGGAGACAGAGATTCGCTCAGAACATGAGGGACAGAACTGGCTTGTAGTGGCAGAGGATTGGTACTGCGCCAATGCAGCAAGAACAGCGTTGTCGCATCGCGTTGTTGCTGCGAGGGCTACTGCCTCCGATGTTCGAGGAGCATAGATAAGTGCCCAGTAGAGGGGAAAGGCGACAAGGCTGTGAAACCAGTAGGACATGTTGCCATCGCCCCGCGACACGCATAGACGGAAGGTCTCGATACAAACCGTATGCATGGCCGAGGTAGCGAAGGAGAGCGCAATGCCCAGGCCGAACGCAACAGTACCCGCACTGAACAGGCGCCCAATGCCCCGTTGGCTCCTCAATCGGCGGCCGAGCCGAAAACCGAGTGGCAGGCCAAGGCCGACAAAGAGCCAGGGAATGATGGGTGACAGGTCGATCAAAGCCAAGTTCTTCAACCCCTGGTAGCGCACTTTCACCTGGCCGAACTGGCGCTTGATCACCCGGAACGGGTGCTCGACCTTGGCCCGGATCCGCGCCTTGATCTGCTCGAGCTGATTGACCAGACCCAGGACGCGGTCGGTCGTGTCCAGCTTCTTCCGGCGGCCCGGTCGCATGGCGATGTTCCAGCGCAGGCCTTCGGGCGCATTGGGCCGCTTGTCCGCGCCCTGGTAGCCGGCGTCGCCCCAGGCCTCGGTTTCTTCACGGTGCAGCAGGCTGTTGGCCTCAACCACGTCGTTGACGCTGCCCGCCGTGCCGCGCACCGTGTGCACCAGGCCCGAGGCAGCATCCACACCGATGTGGGCCTTCATGCCGAAGTACCACTGACTTCCCTTCTTCGACTGCTTCATCTCAGGGTCGCGCTCGCCCGAGGCGTTCTTGGTCGAACTCGGTGCCGCGATCAGCGTGGCGTCCACCACAGTGCCGGTCTTGAGCATCAGGCCCTTGTGCTGCAGCAGATCGTTGATGGTGCGCAGGATCTGCGGCGCCAGCTTCTTCTCCTCCAGCTTGTGGCGGAACCGAAGAATGGTCGTCTCATCGGGCAGCCGGTCATCCCAGCCGCCGAGCCCGGCGAACTCGCGAAACAGCGGCACGTCGTGCAGCGCGTCTTCCATCGCCGGATCACTCAGGTTGAACCACTGCTGCATGAAGTGGATGCGCAGCATCGACTCCACCGGGAACGGCGGTCGGCCTCGGCCCTTGTCCGCCAGGTGCGGCGAAACCAGCGCCACCAGATCGTTCCACGGCACGACCCGTTCCATCTCGCCGAGAAACTCCCGGCGCCGGGTGCGTTTGGTGGACTGACCCAGCCCAAGGCTCTGCTGCTTCATGGTGTGGATCGTCTCAGGCCGCCGGCCCCATGCCAAGCACAGGCGTCACGGGCTTTTGCAGATCTTCCCTAACGGAATGCGTCTATCTGCGGCGCTGCCGATGGGACAGAGAAGCTGCGGCGGTGCCGCCGCAGAAAAACCTCGTCGAACTTGACCGACGCGCCGGTCGTTAAAGGGGAATGTAAGGTCGGCGCCGGGGATGGCGCAGCCGCTGTTTCCCGGTGTTCGCGGGGAATCCGATCCGGCCGACGGCAGTTGGCCCGCTTGCACGGTGTGGCATGCACCGTTTGTCGGCAGCTTTGAGGATGGCAACGGGCAGTTCAGCCCGTGGCCCAGGTCGCGCGCGCAGGTGCGCACACGGCCACCCGTTGGCGGCCGGTGCAGCAGTTGGGTTGTTGTGCCGGTGAGCCGTCACGGTGGCCCCCGCGCAGCAGCGCCTGGCGACGTTCCGGGCTGGTGTTCGCCGCGCTGTGGCCCCAGGCAAGCCACCCCCATCCAACACCCCCGATCGCAGTGCGCGCATCGCCCGATCTCGATACCCGCCACCCGGCGCATGAACTGCGCAACATCCTCCGCCACATCCGGGTCGGCAGCCGGCATGCCCAGCAGGGCGCGGGCGCAGGCCAGTCGCTCGGCTTAGGCGCCGGGCGCCAGCGGCCCGAAGTGGCGGAAGCGCTTGAAGCCATGCTGCACTCCTTGCAGCATCAGCCGGCGAATGAACCCTTCGCCCGCCATGCAGGTGACGCGGCTTCGGGCTTGGCCCGGCTCGGCATGCTGGCGGTTGACGCGTGTGGCAGGCGCACCTGGGCGCCATGGACGCCACGGATGCCCAGAAGGCGGTCGCTCAGGCCGCCATCGGCCGCAGCGCCGGCCCCCAGGGCGTGTAGCGCACCAGCAGGATCGACGCGGTGCCATAGGCCGCCATGCCCACCGCCACCAGCGCGAAGATGGCCCAGGCCGGCGCCTGCGCGGCCAGCAGCGCGCCGCCGCCCGCGGCCACCAGCAGCAGGCGCAGCGTGCCGGCCAGCACCTGGCCGCCCACCCGGTTGGCGGCGATGGCCGACGAGTACAGGCTGAGCCCAGCGCCGTACAGCGCGTAGAAGGGCCCGGCCCAGTGGAAGTAGGTGTCGGCCGCGGCCAGCACCGCCGGGTCGCGGGTGAAGCGGTCGGTCCACAGGTCGGGCACCAGGGCCAGCACCAGGCCGGCGGCGCCCAGCAGCAGCGCGGCCATGGCCGCCGCCATCCAGCCCACGCGGCGCGCGCGGGCCACCTGGCCGGCGCCCAGCGCCATGCCGATCAGCGGCACCGACGCGGCGCCGAAACTGAAGGCCAGCGGCACCAGCAGGAACTCCAGCCGCGTGCCGATGCCGTAGCCGGCCAGCGCCTGCGGGCCGCTGCGCGCCACCAGCCAGGTCAGGATCATCATGGTGCCGATGGTCTGCAGCGGCGACACGCAGGCCTTGGCGCCCAGCTGCAGCAGGTCGCGCGCCAGCGCCGGCTGCCAGGGCGTGCCGCGCAGGCGCAGGCGGATGCGGGCCTTGCCGCGCGCCAGGTACACGCCCAGCACCACGGTGCCGCCGGCGTAGGCCAGCACCTGGCCCAGCGCGATGCCGGGCATGCCCAGGCGCGGCACCGGCCCCAGGCCCAGGCCGAACACGCCGGCCAGCGCCACCTGCGCCAGGCCCACCGCGATGAGGATGACCGAGGGCACCAGCATGTTGCCGGTGGCCCGCAGCACCGCCGACAGGGTGTTGAGCAGCCACACGCCGGTGGAGCCGAGGAAGGCCACGTGGGCATAGGCCACCGCCTGGGCCAGCGGCTCGCCGCGGCCGCCGAGCAGGCCGAACACCGTCTCCGACAGCGCCAGCATGCCCACCGTGGTGGCCAGCCCGGCCACCACCGCGATGCCCAGCGCGTGCACCACCAGGGCCTCGGCCCGCGCCGTCTGCCCGGCGCCCAGCGCCCGCGCCACCAGCGACGCGATGCCGCCGCCCATGGCGCCGCCGGAGAACATCTGCTGCAGCATCAGCAGCGGGAACACCAGCGCCATGCCGGCCAGCGCCGGCACGCCGAGCTGGCCGACGTAGGCGGTCTCGGCGATCGCTGCCAGCGCGCTGCCGACCATGGCCACCATGTTGGGCACCGCCAGCCGCCACAGCAGGGGCAGCACCGGCGCGGTGAGCAGGGGGTTGGCGGGCGCGGTGGAGGGGGCGGAGGGGGCGGGGACTACGGCCATGGGCCAGTATGGCGCCGCACCGGCAAGGGGCTGTCGCCCACGCGGCAGTTCGGGCCTGGCCGCCACCGCCGGCGGGCCAGGGCCTGCGCCGCCCGCGGCGGCTGTGCGGCCGGTCAGGCGGTGGGTCTATCGGCCGGTCGACAGGCCGGTCAGGCGGCCGGCACGACGTCGACCGGCCGGGGTTCCCAGGCCAGGCCCGCCGCCGGGGCGAGCGCCCGGAAGGCCGGCCGGGCGAACAGGTAGCCCTGCATCAGCGTCACCCCTTCGCCGAGGAAGAAGTCGCGCTCGGCGGCGCGCTCCACGCCCTCGGCGATGGGCTGGATGCCCAGCTCCTGGCAGATGCGCAGCACGCCGCGGGCGATGGCCTGGCGCGAGCGGCAGGTGTCGACGCCGCGCACCAGGGCCATGTCCAGCTTGACGATGTCGGGCGTGAAGTCGGCCAGCAGGTTCAGGCCGGCGTAGCCCGCGCCGAAGTCGTCGATGGCGGTCAGGAAGCCGCAGCGCTGGTACTCGCGCAGGATGCTGGCCAGCCACGGGCCGTCCTCCACGCGCTCACCCTCGGTCACCTCGAAGATGATGCGCTCGGTCGGGAAGCCGTGCACCCGCGCCGCCTCCAGCGTGGTGCGGATGCAGACCTCGGGCTTGTAGACCGCGTTGGGCAGGAAGTTGATCGAGATGCGCTCGGCCAGGCCCAGCTGGGCCGCGGTCTTGATCGCCTTGACGCGGCAGGCCTGGTCGAAGCGGTAGCGGTTGCGCTCGGTCACCTGCGACAGCACCGACGGCGCACCCTCGCCGGCCGGGCCGCGCACCAGCGCCTCGTGGGCATAGATGCTGCGGCGCGCCACGTCGACGATGGGCTGGTAGGCGAAGTCGAACTGGAAGCCCAGGGGATCGCCGGTGCCGCAGCCGCCACAGGCGGTGTGCGGCGCGCCGTCCAGCTGGATGAAATCGGACGGTTGCGGCTGGAGGGGGATCATCGGGGGTCTCATGAGCGCTCGACGGGATGTCGGCGCGCGGCGCCGAAGCTTGAGCCGGTGCGGGCCGTGGCACGGCTGCCGCGGCACCGGGCCCGAGGGGCTCAGCCCAGCCGCAGCGCCATCACCCCGGCCACGATCACCACCGTGCCCAGCAGGCGCTGGCGGCCAAAGGCCTCGCGCAGCAGGCGGGTGCCGATCAGCGCGGCGAACAGCACCGAGGTCTCGCGCAGCGCGGCCACGCTGGCCACCGGTGCGCGGGTCATCGCCCACAGCGCGATGGCGTAGGCGCCGATCGACGCGCTGCCGCCCAGCGTCGCCAGCGGCCAGCGCTGGCGGACGTAGGCCAGCATCGCGCGGCGGCCGTCGCGGCCGCGCTGCCAGGCCACCAGGCTGGGGTAGGGCAGGCCGTCCAGCACGAACAGCAGCATCACGTAGCGCATCGCGTCGCCGCCGGCGGCCACCTCCTGGCGCACGCCCAGGCCATCGACCACGGTGTAGACGGCGATGATGCCGGCATTGGCAAAGGCATAGGCCAGGGCCTTGCCGTGGTGCAGCGCCTCGCCGGGGTGGGCCAGGCCCACCAGGGCCACGCCCAGGGTGATGCCGACGATCCCCAGCCAGGCGGTGGCGCTGGGCGCCTCGCCGATCAGCCCGGCGCTGCCCAGCGCCACCAGCAGCGGCGCGAAGCCGCGCATGATCGGGTAGGTCAGCCCCAGCTCGCCATGCTGGTAGGCGCCGGCCAGCGCCACGTAGTAGCCGATGTGGATGGCCAGCGAGCCGGCGATGTAGGGCCAGCTCTCGGGCCGCGGCAGGCCCACCCACAGCAGCATCGGCAGGGCCACCAGCGCGCCGCAGAAGTGCACCAGCGCGGTGTCCAGCGCCTTGTCGCCGCTGCTCTTGACCAGCGCGTTCCAGCCGGCGTGCAGCAGCGCGCCGCACAGCACGGCGGCCACCACCGGCCAGGTCAGGCCGCTCACCGCGCGCCCCGGTGGGCGGCGGCGGCGCCGGCGGCCGTGCGGCCGCGGCGGCGCGCCCTCACGGCGCGCTCAGCGCGCAGCGCCGGGCCCGGTCCAGGTAGTGCGCCAGCGGCGGCGTCACCGCGTCGGCGGCCTTGGCCGCGTCGTCCCACAGGCGCAGGGCCACCGCCGCCTCGGCGCCGGGGCGGGCGATGAAGGCGGCGGCCTGCGCGGCGTCGAACACCCCGCCCTGCAGCGCCAGGCTGCGCTGCGAGTCGGCCGACAAGGCCGCCTGGTAGCCCGGCCGGGTGGCGCACAGGTAGCGCTTGGCGTCGACATGGCCCTGGATGGCACCGAGCACGCGCTCGGAGAACAGGCCGCGCAGAAAGGGCAGGGCGATGTACTGGTGCAGGTCGTCCACGCCGCGCAGCGTGGGCGTCTCGCCCAGGTCCTGCACCAGGTGGCCGAAGTCGTGCAGCAGCGCGGCGGTGACCAGCTCGTCGTCGGCGCCCTCGGCCTCGGCCAACTGGGCGGTCTGCAGCGCGTGCTGCAGCTGCGTCACCGGCTCGCCGGCGTACTGCGCGTGGCCGCGTGTCAGGAACAGGTGTTCGATCTCTTCGAGGGAGGTCATGAGGGGTCGGGATGGGGTTGGGCGCCGCGGCGCCGGACGGGCTCGTCGGCCGGGCCGGCCGGCTCGGCCAGGTCGGCAAAGCGGCTGGCCTGCAGCCGCGTGGCGGCCAGCGCCCCCTTGCTCTCGAGGATGGGGTAGGCGATGGAGCACAGGTGCGAGTTGATGCGCTTGAGCTCGGACAGCAGGTCCAGGTGCAGCGAGCTGGTCTCGATGCTCTGCGGCGTGTGCTCGCGCAGGCGGGCGATGTGGTTGGCGGCGTAGCCGTGCTCCAGGTCGCGGAAGCGCGCCTTCTCCTCCAGCAGGCGCCGCGCATCGCGGGCGTGGCCGTCGAGGAACACGCTCATCGCCAGCCGCAGGTTGGCCAGCAGGCGCTCGTGCAGGTGGCAGACCTCGGCCAGGCCGGCGTCGCTGAAGCGGCGGCCGGGGCGGATCATCTTGTCCTCGATGTCCTGCAGCACGCGCTCGATGCTGTCGCCGATCTGCTCCATGTTGATCGTGAAGCTGACGATGTCGGTCCAGCGCCGGCCCTCGGCCTCGGACAGCGCCTCGCGCGAGATCTTGGTCAGGTAGAACTTGATCGCGCTGTACAGGCGGTCGACCTCGTCGTCGCGGCGGCGCAGGCGCTCGGACAGCGCGGCGTCGCCGTCGCGCAGCACCGGCAGCATGCCGCGCAGCATGGCCTCGACCACGTCGGCCTGGTGCAGGGCCTCGCGCGCGGCGCAGCTGATGGCCAGCGAGGGCGTGGCCAGGGCCACCGGGTCGAGGTGGCTGGTGCGCTGGTGGGCGGCGTCGGCCGGCGGCTCGGGCAGCCAGCGCTCGACCAGGCGCGCCACCGGTGCCGTCAGGCCGATGAACACCGCGGCCAGCGCGGCGTTGAAGCCGAGGTGGAAGACCACCACCTGCTCGTGCACCGTGGACAGCGTGTCCTGCAGCAGCACATGGGCGCCGCCCAGCAGCGGGATGGCGGCGGCCACGCCGGCCAGCTTGAACAGCAGGTTGCCCAGCGGCAGGCGGCGGGTGACCGGGCTGTCGCCGCTGGTGGCCAGCATGGCCAGCAGGCCGCTGCCCAGGTTGGCGCCCAGCACCAGGCCCAGGGCCACGCCGGTAGGCACCAGGCCCTGCGAGGCCAGCGCCGCGGTCAGCAGCACGATGGCCAGGCTGGAATAGGCCAGCACGGTCAGCACCGCGCCGACGACGATGTCCAGCAGCACCTCGCTGGGCAGGGCCACCAGCAGCGCGCGCATCGCCGCCGATTCGGTCAGCGGCCGCGTGGCCGCCACGATCAGCTGCAGCGCCAGCGTGATCAGCCCCAGGCCGATCAGCACCCGGCCGATGCGCCCGCCGAGGCCCGCGCCCGAGGTCCGGCCGACGAAGAGGACCACGCCGACGACGATCAGCAGCGGCGACAGCCAGCTCAGGTCGAAGGAGAAGACCACCGCCATCAGCGCGCTGCCGACGTCGGCGCCCAGCATCACCGCCAGCGCCGCGGCGGTGGGCACCAAGCGCTGGCCGACGAAGCTGGCCACGATCAGGCCGGTGGCGGTGCTGCTCTGCACCAGGCTGGTCACGCCCAGGCCGGCCAGCAGCGCGGTGGCGCGGTGGCCCACGCTGCGCGCCAGCACGACGCGCAGCTTCTCGCCGGCCACCCGCAGCACGCCGGTGCGCACCTGGTAGGTGCCCCAGACGAGCAGCGCGATGGCGGCGAGCAGGTTGAGCAGGTGGATCACGGGCGGGGCCTGGTCGGCCGGTGGCGGCGGCGGGTCAGTTCCAGGGCAGCGAGTAGGTCTTGGTGTTGGTGAAGCTCTTCATCGCTTCCTGCACGCCTTCCTTGTAGCCCAGGCCCGAGTCCTTGATGCCGCCGAAAGGCGTCAGCTCCAGCCGGTAGCCGGGCACTTCGCGCACATTGACCGTGCCCACGTGCAGCTCGTCGACGAAACGGGTGATCACGTCCAGGCGCTGCGTGCACAGCGCCGACGACAGGCCGTAGGCCGTGCCGTTGACGATGGCGATGGCCTCGTCCACCGAGCCGAAGGTGAGGATGGGCGAGACCGGGCCGAAGGTTTCCTCGCGCACCACGGTCATCTCGGGGCGCACGCGGTCGAGCACCGTGGGCGCGTACAGCGCGCCGTCGCGGCGGTGGCCCGCCAGCAGGCGCGCGCCCTGGGCCACGGCCTCGTCCACGCGCTGCTCGAACAGGCGCGCGGCGGCCTCGTCGATCACCGTGCCCATGTCGCTGGCCGGGTCGGCCGGGTCGCCGTGCTTCCAGGCGCGGGTCTTCTCGACCACCGCCTCGGTGAAGGCGGCGGCGACCTTCTCGTGCACCAGCATGCGCTTGACGGCGGTGCAGCGCTGGCCCGAGTTCTTGTAGCTGCCGCTGACCGCCAGGCTGCTGGCCTCGTCCAGGTCGGCGTCGTCCATCACGATGATCGGGTCGTTGCCGCCCAGCTCCAGCACCATGCGGCGGTAGCCGGCCTTGCCGGCGATGTACTTGCCGATGGCCACGCCACCGGTGAAGGTGATCAGGTCCACCGCCGGGTTGGTCAGCAGCTCGTCGGCGATCTCGCGCGGGTCGCCGGTGACGACGCTGAGCATCTCGGGCGGCAAGCCGGCGGCGTAGAGGATGTCGGCGAACAGCAGGGCCGACAGCGGCACCTTCTCGCTGGGCTTGAGCACCATGCGGTTGTTGGTGGCCACGCTGGGCACCACCTTGTGCGCCACCTGGTTCATCGGGTGGTTGAAGGGGGTGATCGCGGTGATCACGCCCAGCAGCGGGTCGCGCTGGGTGTAGACGCGGCGCTTGCGGCCGTGCGGCGTGGTGTCGCAGCTGAAGGTCTGGCCGTCGTCCTTCAGCACCTCCAGCGCGCCGAACATCAGCACGTCGGCGACGCGGCCGGCCTCGTAGCGGCTGTCCTTCAGGCACAGGCCGGACTCGGCGGTGATCAGCGCGGCGATCTCGTCGGTGCGGGCGCGCACCGCATCAGCGGCGCGGTTGAGGATGGCGGCGCGCTCGTGGCGCGTCAGCCGCGCGCGGTGGCCGCGGGCGATGTCGAAGGCGCGCCGCACCTCGGCCAGCGTGGCCTTGGGCACGGTGCCCACCAGCCGGCCGTCGTAGGGGTGGTGCACGGCGATGTGCTCGGCGCGGCCGGCGCCCACGGTCTCGCCGGCGATGCGCAGGCCTTCGTGTCGTACATCCATGGCGGGGCTCGCGGTGCTCACTGCGCGTGGTTCAGCGCCAGGTCGAAGGCGTCGAAGTTGCGCCAGCGGCGCTGGGTGTCCAGGCCGGCGATGGGCCGGTTCAGGATCAGCGGCACGCGCTGCTCGGACACGCCGCCGTGCGAGCGCAGCGGGGCGTCCAGCCCGCTCAGGTCGTGCCGCGCGGCGCTGGTGCCCAGCACGGTGGACCGCTCGCTGACGACGACCAGGTCGCCGATGCGGTCGGCCGGCAGCTCGAAGGCGTCGGCGGCCTGCTCGCGGCTGAGCACGCGCTCGATGCCGCGGCGCGCGGCCAGGCGCGCGGCCAGCGCGGCGGCGTCGGCGCCCTCGGGCAGGTACAGCGTGGCGAAGGAGCCGAGCGCGCCGTGGTGCACCACATAGGGGTCGGTGATCGGCAGGATCACCCGCGTGCTGCCGGGGCTGAGCCAGTCGTCGAACAGGTCCTGCAGGTAGACCACGTCCGGCTGGGCGTCCATGCGCGTCTTGGCGTTCATGCCGTGGTCGGCGGTCAGCGCGATGACGCAGCCCAGCGCGTCGAGCTCGCCCAGGTAGCGGTCCATCATGGCGTAGAACGCGTCGGCGCCGGCGGTGCCGGGGGCGTGCTTGTGCTGGATGTAGTCGGTGGTGCTGAGGTACATCACGTCGGGGCGGCGCGTCTGCATCAGGCGCACGCCGGCGGCGAAGACGAACTCCGACAGCGCGGCGCTGTAGACGTCGGGCAGGGGCTGGCCGACCAGGTCCAGCACGCCGTCGATGCCGTTCTCGGCCACGCTGGCCACGTCGGCCTTCTCGGACGAGAAGCAGATCCCGGTCATGCCGTGCCCCAGCAGGCGGCGCAGCTTGTCCTTGGCGGTGACCACGGCGCAGCGCTGGCCGGCCGCGGCCAGCGCGGCCAGGATCGTCGGCGCGCGCAGCCACTTCGGGTCGTTCATCATCACCTCGGTGCCGCTGGCGCGGTCGTAGAGGTAGTTGCCGCAGATGCCGTGCACCGCCGGGGGCACGCCGGTGACGATGCTCAGGTTGTTCGGGTTGGTGAAGGTGGGCACCACGCAGTCGGCCACCAGGGCCGTGCCCTGGGCCAGCGTGCGCTGCATCCAGGGCATGCGGCCGGCGGCCACGGCCTGGGCGATGTAGTCGGGCTCGCAGCCGTCCACGCAGACGACGACGGTGGGCTGGCGGGGCAGCGGGTAGGAGCGGCCGTTGACCTCAGGCATGGCGGGACTTTCGGGCAGCGGCAGCGGTGCCGCGGGGGTGGGAGGACTTGGCGACGGCCGCGGACGCGGCCGGGGTGGCGGGGGCAAGCTGCGCGGCCGGGGCCGGGGCCGGCGCGCCGCCCAGCGCGGCGACGGTGCGCGCCTTGCTCTGCAGCACGTGCTCGCGCAGCGCGGCGGCGGCGGCGGCGCCGTCACCGGCGGCGATGGCCTTCAGGATGGCGCGGTGCTCGGACGCCGAGGTGGGGATCTGCCGCCCGCCGGCCAGGTTGGCGCGGCGCAGCAGCGACAGTTCCTTGACGACGCGCCGGTACAGCGTGGACAGCTTGCGGTTGCCGACGCAGTCGATCAGCGCCTCGTGGAAGCCGAGGTTCAGGCGGTGGTAGGGGTCGCCCGCACCGCCATCGTGCCCGTCGCGCACCAGGCGCTCCATCTGCTCGACCATGGTGCGCAGCGTGCGCAGCTGCTCCGGCGTGATGCGCTCGGCCAGCTGGCGGCCGGCGGACTCCTCCAGCATCGCCCGCAGGTCGTAGATCTCCACCGCCTCGTCCAGCGGGATGCTGCGCACGAAGACGCCGCGGTTCTTCTCCAGCCGCACCAGGCCGGCCTCCTCGAGGATGCGGAAGGCCTCGCGGATCGGCCCGCGCGAGACGCCCAGGCGCTCGGCCAGCAGGGCCTCGGTGAGCTTGGCGCCGGGCGCCAGCTCGCCGGTGAGGATCAGCCGCTCGATCTCGGCGTGCACCGCGGAGGTCAGCGAGTGCGCCTGCAGCAGCGCAATGGTGGCCTGCGAAGCCGCGGCGGCCGGGGCTGGCACGGCGCTCGCTTGCTGCGCTGCCGTCGCCCGCTTCGCGCTGGTGGCGGTTGCCGGAATCAGGGTCTTCATGGAGTCGATTGGACGTGGCAGATTGCAGGTTGTCAACAATCTACGACAAGCCATTGACAGCTGACGGGCCTGCGCCACACCATGCACGGCCTTCGCGTCCGGTCATCAGCCTGTCACGGTCGGCGACTCATGCTCAGCGGTATGGTGCACGGCACGGCCCGGCCCGTGCCCTGCCTGTCCCGCAGCCCCTTTCCAGGAGATCCCCATGAGACTGCCCCGTTGCCTCGCCACCCTTGCCCGCCACGCCGCGCTGCTGGCCGTCGCTGCTGCTGCCGCCGGCCCGGCCCTGGCGCAGAAGACCCAGCTGCTGGTCTACACCGCACTCGAGACCGACCAGCTCAAGGCCTACCAGGAAGGCTTCAACAAGGTCCACCCGGACGTCGAGATCAAGTGGGTGCGCGACTCCACCGGCGTCATCACCGCCAAGCTGCTGGCCGAGAAGGCCAACCCGCAGGCCGACGCGGTGATGGGAGTGGCCGCCTCCAGCCTGGCGCTGCTCGACCGCAACGGCATGCTCGAGCCCTACCGCCCGCTGAACCTCGACGCCATCATGTCGCAGTACCGCGACAAGAAGAACCCGCCGGCCTGGTTCGGCATGGACGTGTGGGGCGCCACGGTGTGCTTCAACACCGTCGAGGCGGCCAAGAAGGGCATCCCCAAGCCCGAGACCTGGAAGGATCTGACCAAGCCGGCCTACAAGGGCCAGATCGTGATGCCCAACCCCGCCAGCTCGGGCACCGGCTACTTCGACGTCACCGCCTGGCTGGCGCTGTGGGGCGACGACAACGGCAAGGGCGGCGGCTGGAAGTACATGGACGCGCTGCACGAGAACATCGCGCAGTACACGCACAGCGGCTCCAAGCCCTGCAACATGGCCGCCAGCGGCGAGTACGTGGTGGGCATCAGCTTCGAGTACCGCGCCAACGCCAACAAGGCCAAGGGCGCGCCGATCGACCTGGTCTTCCCGAAGGAGGGCCTGGGCTGGGACCTGGAGGCCTTCGCCATCCACAAGGGCACGAAGAAGCTGGACGCCGCCAAGAAGCTGGCCGACTGGGCCAGCAGCAAGGACGCCATGCTGTTGTACGGCAAGAACTTCGCCATCACCGCCCAGCCCGGCGTGGCCGCGCCGCTGGCCAACGTGCCCAAGGACTACGAGGCGCGCCTGGTGAAGCTGGACTTCGCCGTCGCGGCCGACAACCGCGAGCGCGTGCTGGCCGAGTGGACCAAGCGCTACGGCGCCAAGTCCGAAGCAAAGAAGTGACGCCCTCTGCCGCAGCGCCTTCGGCGCTTCCCCCGGCCCCGGAAGCGGCCCTTCGCGTCGCCGGGGGCGCCGCCGGTGCGCCGGCGCCCTACCTGCAGCTCGACGGGGTGCGCAAGCGCTTCGGCAGCTTCGAGGCGCTCAAGGGCATCGACCTGGCCATCGCCAAGGGCGAGTTCGTCTGCTTCCTCGGGCCCTCGGGCTGCGGCAAGACCACGCTGCTGCGGGTGATCGCCGGGCTGGAGGCGCACAGCGCCGGCCGGCTGTGGCAGGCCGGGCGCGAGATCAGCGCCCTGCCGCCGGCCCAGCGCGACTACGGCATCGTCTTCCAGTCCTACGCGCTGTTTCCCAACCTCAGCGTGGCCGACAACGTGGCCTACGGCCTGGTCAACCGGCGCACGCCGCGGGCCCAGGTGCGCCAGCGCGTGGACGAGCTGCTGGCGCTCGTCGGCCTGCCCGGCAGCAGCGCCAAGTTCCCGGCGCAGATGTCCGGCGGCCAGCAGCAGCGCGTGGCGCTGGCCCGCGCGCTGGCCACGGCGCCGGGCCTGCTGCTGCTGGACGAGCCGCTGTCGGCACTGGACGCCATCGTGCGCGTGCGCCTGCGCCAGGAGATCAAGGCGCTGCAGCGCCAGCTGGGCGTGACGACGATCATGGTCACGCACGACCAGGAGGAGGCGCTGTCGGTGGCCGACCGCATCGTGGTGATGAACCAGGGCGCGATCGAGCAGGTCGGCACGCCGATGCAGATCTACCGCGAGCCGGCCACGCCCTTCGTCGCCGACTTCGTCGGCCGCGTCAACGCGGTGCGGGCCGAGCGCCAGGCCGACGGCCGGCTGCGCATCGGCGCCACGCCCTTCGTCGGCAACGGCCTGGCCGGCCACGGCGCGCCGGGCGAGCGCGTCACCGTCTACCTGCGGCCCGAGGACGTGCTGGCCCGGCCGATCGCGCCCGGCGAGCCCAACGTGTTCGAGGCCTGCATCGAGGGTATCGAGTTCCTCGGCTCCTACTGCCTGGTGACGGTGGGCGGCGAAGCCCTGGCCGGCGAGCGGCTGGAGGTGGTGCTGTCGCTGAACTTCCTGGCCGAGCAGCGGCTCGACATCGGGTCGCGCCTGCCGCTGAAGCTGCTGCCGGAGCGGCTGAGAGTGTTTTCATGAGCGCTCCCGCACGGCCGCTCCGAAGGGAGCGCGTTCCTCCCTCGGGGAGGTGGTCACGCAGTGGCCGGAGGGTAGTCACGTGAGCCTGGGGATGCGGGTGGCGCCCGACCTGCGCCTGCGCACCGACCCGACGCAGCACGCCGCCCACGCCGGGCTGGCCCTGGTGCTGCTGGCGCTGCTGGCCTTTCTGGCGGCGCCGCTGCTGGCCATCCTGGGCCAGGCGCTGCAGGACGCCCAGGGCCGCTGGGTGGGCTTGGCCAACTTCGTGGCCTATGCGCGCTCGCCGGCGCTGCTCGATTCGCTGGCCAACAGCCTGTGGGTGTCGGCGCTGGTCACCGCCATCACCGTGCCGCTGGCCTTCGCCTTCGCCTACGCGCTGCGGCGCACCCGGCTGCCGGCCAAGCCGCTGTGGCGCGGCATCACGCTGCTGCCGCTGCTGGCGCCCTCGCTGCTGCCGGCGATCTCGCTGATCTACTGGTTCGGCAACCAGGGCGTGCTCAAGGGCTGGCTGCCGGCCCTGGGCATCGGCGGCATCTACGGCGCGCCGGGCATCGTGCTGGCCGAGTGCTTCGCGGTGTTCCCGCATGCGCTGATGATCCTGGTCACCGCGCTCGGCAGCGCCGACGGCCGGCTCTACGAGGCCGCCGCGGCCATGGGCACCGGCACCACGCGGCGCTTCCTGACCATCACCCTGCCGGGCGCCCGCTACGGGCTGATCTCGGCCGCGCTGGTCAGCTTCACGCTGGTGGTCACCGATTTCGGCATCCCCAAGGTCATCGGCGGCAACTTCAACATGCTGGCCACCGACGTGTTCAAGCTGGTCATCGGCCAGCAGGACTTCCAGAAGGGCGCGGTGGTGGCCCTGCTGCTGCTGGCCCCGGCGGTGCTGACCTTCGCGGTCGACCGCTGGGTGGCCGGCCGCCAGACCGCCCAGCTCAGCGCCCGTGCCGTGCCCTACCGCCCGGCGCCCAAGCCCTGGCGCGACGCCCTGGCCACCGCCTACTGCGCCGCCATCGCCGCGCTGGTGCTGGCGATGGTCGGCATGGCGGTGTTCGCGTCCTTCGCCAGCCTGTGGCCCTACAACCTGGCGCCCACGCTGGGCCACTACGTGATGGGCCTGGTCGACGCCGAGGTCGGCGCGGCCTTCGCCAACAGCCTGGCCATGGCCGCCGGCACCGCGCTGGGCGGCACCGCGCTGGTCTTCGCCGGGGCCTACCTGCTGGAGAAGACCGCCGGCGCCGCGCCGCTGCGCGGCGCGGTGCGCCTGCTGGCCATGCTGCCGATGGCCGTGCCCGGGCTGGTGCTGGGCCTGGGCTACATCTTCTTCTTCAACGCGCCCGGCAACCCGCTGGGCGGGCTGTACCACACGCTGACGCTGCTGACGATCTGCACCATCGCCCACTTCTACACCACCGGCCACCTGACCGCGGTGACCGCGCTGAAGGCGCTGGACGCCGAGTTTGAGGCCGTCTCGGCGTCGCTGAAGGTGCCGTTCTGGGTCACGCTGCGGCGCGTCACGCTGCCGATCTGCACGCCCGCGCTGGTCGACATCGCCCGCTACTTCTTCATCAACGCGATGACCACCATCTCGGCCGTGGTCTTCCTGTACGCGCCCGAGACCAAGGTGGCGGCCATCGCCATCCTCAACCTCGACGAGGCCGGCGAGACCGGCGCCGCCGCGGCGATGGCGGTGCTGATCACCGCCGCCTCGGCCACCGCGATGGCGCTGTTCGGCGCCCTGGCCTGGTGGGTCGAGCGCCGCACCCAGGCCTGGAAGGCCTGAACCGAACCCCGAAAGACACCATGGACCGCGACCGCATCCTGCTGACCCCCGGCCCCCTGACCACCACGCTGCGCACCAAGCTGGCGATGCTGCACGACTGGGGCTCGTGGGACGCCGACTTCAACACCGTCACCGCCGGCGTGCGCCGGCGCCTGCTGGACATCGTGCACGGCCACGACAGCCATGTCGTCGTGCCGCTGCAGGGCAGCGGCACCTTCAGCGTGGAGGCCGCGGTGGCCACCGTGGTGCCGCGCGACGGTCATGTCCTGGTGCTGGACAACGGCGCCTACTGCAAGCGCGCCGCGAAGCTGACGCAGATGATGGGCCGGCGCTGCAGCGTGCTGGGCTTTGCCGAGGACGCGCCGGTCGACCCCGCCGCGCTGGACGAGCGCCTGCGTGCCGACGCCGGTATCACCCACGTCGTGCTGATCCACTGCGAGACCGGCGCCGGCGTGCTCAACCCGCTGGCCGAGGTGGCCGCGGTGTGCGAGCGCCACGGCAAGGGCCTGATCGTCGACGCCATGTCCAGCTTCGGCGCGCTGCCGATCGACGCGCGCAGCCTGCGCTTCGACGCGCTGGTCGCCGCCAGCGGCAAGTGCCTGGAGGGCGTGCCGGGCATGGGCTTCGTCTTCCTGCGCAAGGCCATCCTGGACGGCTGCGCCGGCCACAGCCAGAGCCTGGCGATGGACCTGCACGACCAGCACGCCTACATGGAGAAGACCGGCCAGTGGCGCTTCACCCCGCCCACCCACGTGGTGGTGGCGCTGGCCGAGGCCATCACCCAGTTCGAGGAGGAAGGCGGCCAGCCGGCCCGGCTGGCGCGCTACCAGGACAACTGCCGCACCCTGCTGCAGGGCCTGCAGGCGCTGGGGCTGCGGCCCTTCCTGCCGGCGGCGCACCAGGCGCCGATCATCGTCACCTTCCACGCGCCGGAGCACCCGGCCTACGACTTCCCGCGCTTCTACGCCGCGGCCAAGCAGCGCGGCTTCATGCTCTACCCGGGCAAGCTGACCACGGTGGAGACCTTCCGCGTCGGCTGCATCGGCGCGATCTCGCGGCTGGAGATGGCCCAGGCGGTGCACGCGGTGGGCGAGACGCTGCGCGAGATGGGCATCCCGACCGGCCCGCGCTGACACCCCGGGGCCGCCGCCATGGGCTACCGCGCCACGCTGGGCTCGCAGGGCTTCCACTTCGCCGACCTGCGCACGCTGCTGGCCAAGGCCACGCCGGCGCGCTCGGGCGACGAGCTGGCCGGCATCGCCGCGGCCAGCGCACAGGAGCGCGTGGCCGCCCGCCTGGCGCTGGCCGACCTGCCGCTGGCGCGCTTCCTCAGCGAGGCGGTGGTGCCCTACGAGACCGACGAGGTCACGCGCCTGATCGTCGACGGCCACGATGCCGCCGCCTTCGCGCCGGTGGCCCACCTGACCGTCGGCGCCTTCCGCGACTGGCTGCTGTCCGACGCCGCCACCCCGGCGGCGCTGGCCGCGCTGGCCCCGGGGCTGACGCCCGAGATGGTCGCCGCCGTCAGCAAGCTGATGCGCAACCAGGACCTGATGGCCGTGGCCAGCCGCTGCCGCGTGGTCACGCGCTTTCGCAACACCCTGGGCCTGCCCGGCCACCTGGCGGTGCGGCTGCAGCCCAACCACCCGTCGGACAACCCGGCCGGCATCCTGGCCAGCGTGCTCGACGGCCTGATGTACGGCGCCGGCGACGCGGTGATCGGCGTCAACCCGGCGGCCGACTCGGTGCCCGAGCTGGTGCGCCTGCTGAAGCTGCTGGACGAGCTGATCCAGCGCCACCAGGTGCCTACCCAGTCCTGCGTGCTGACGCACGTCACCAACACCCTGCAGGCCATCGCGCTGGGCGCGCCGGTGGACCTGGTGTTCCAGTCCATCGCCGGCACCGAGGCGGCCAACCGCGGCTTCGGCATCCACCTGGGCCTGCTGGACGAGGCGCATGCCGCCGCGCTGGCCCTGCGGCGCGGCACGCTGGGCGACAACGTCATGTACTTCGAGACGGGGCAGGGCAGTGCGCTGTCGGCCGACGCCCACCACGGCGTGGACCAGCAGACGCTGGAGGCCCGCGCCTACGCGGTGGCCCGGCGCTACCGGCCGCTGCTGGTTAACACCGTGGTCGGCTTCATCGGCCCCGAGTACCTGTACGACGGCAAGCAGATCCTGCGCGCCGGGCTGGAGGACCACTTCTGCGGCAAGCTGCTGGGCCTGCCGATGGGCTGCGACATCTGCTACACCAACCATGCCGAAGCCGACTCGGACGACATGGACAACCTGATGGTGCTGCTCGCCGCCAGCGGGCTGAACTTCCTGATGGGCGTGCCGGGCGCGGACGACGTGATGCTGAACTACCAGAGCACCTCCTTCCACGACGCGCTGTTCCTGCGCCGCCTGCTGGGCCTGCAGCGCGCGCCCGAGTTCGAGGCCTGGCTGCAGCGCCAGGGCCTGACCGACGCCAGCGGCGCGCTGCTGCCGCCGCCGGCCCGGCCGGCGCTGGCCGCGTCGCTGGGCAGCCTGCTGGGCGGGGCGGCGTCGTGAGCGGCGTGCGGCCTGCAGACGCGGCGGGCGACGACCCGGCCGCGCAGCCGCCCGCCGGCCACCCGCAGCCCGACCCCTGGGCCGCGCTGCGCGCGCACACGCCGGCGCGCATCGCGCTGGGCCGCGCCGGCACCAGCCTGCCCACGCACGAGCTGCTGCGCTTCGCAGCCGCCCACGCCCAGGCGCGCGACGCGGTGCACGTGCCGCTGGACCTGCCCGCGCTGGCCGCCGCGCTGCAGGCCGACGGCTGGGCCACGCTGGCCGTGGCCAGCCGCGCGCCCACGCGCGACGCCTACCTGCGCCGCCCCGACTGGGGCCGCCGCCTGGACGAGGCCGGCGCGGCCACGCTGCGCGCCGCGGCCACGCCCGGCCAGCCGCCGGACCTGGCCATCGTCGTCGGCGACGGCCTGTCGGCCACCGCGGTGCAGCAGCACGTGCCGGGCCTGCTGCGCGCGCTGCGCCCCTTGCTGCCCGCCGGCCTGCGGCTGGCACCGGTGGTGCTGGCCACCCAGGCCCGCGTGGCGCTGGCCGACGAGGTCGGCGCGCTGCTGGGCGCCCGGCTGGCGCTGATCCTGCTGGGCGAGCGCCCGGGGCTGAGCTCGCCCGACAGCGTCGGCGCCTACCTGACGCACGCGCCGCGCCCGGGCCGCAGCGACGCCGAGCGCAACTGCGTCAGCAATGTGCGCCCCGCCGGCCTGCCGCTGGACCGCGCCGCGCCCCGCCTGGCCTGGCTGGTCGACCAGGCGCTGCGCCGCCAGACCACCGGCATCGCGCTGAAGGACGACAGCGCCAGCGCGCTGCTGCCCCCCACCGCCGACTGAAGCGCCCCGCCCACGATGACCCCGACGCCGCCCCCGCTGGCCCTGTTCGACCTCGACCACACCCTGCTGTCCGGCGACAGCGACGTGCTGTGGTGCGAATTCCTGATCCGCCATGGCCTGGCGCCGGCCGCCCAGCGCGCGCGCAACGCCGAGATGGACGCCGGCTACCGCAGCGGCCACATCGACGTGGCCACCTACTGCGACTTCTACGCCGCGCTGCTGGCCGGCCACGGCCCGGACTTCTGGGCGCCCTGGTGCGAGCGCTTCCTGGCCGAGGACGTGCTGCCGCGCATCCCCGACGACGCGCGCGCACTGCTGGCCCGCCACCGCGCCGCCGGCCACCGCCTGGTGCTGAGCACCGCCACCAACCGCGCCATCACCGAGCGCACCGCCCGCGCGCTGGGCTTCGCCGACCTGATCGCCACCGACCTGGCGCTGGACGGCGGCCGCTACACCGGCCGCACCGCCGGCGCGCCCAACATGCGCGAGGGCAAGGTGGCGCGGCTGCACGCCTGGCTGGCCGACCAGGGCCTGGGCCCCGAGGCCCGCGCCGCCGCGCTGCGCAGCGCGCACTTCTACAGCGACTCGGCCAACGACCTGCCGCTGCTGCAGGCCGTGGGCCTGCCGGTGGCGGTGGACCCGGACGCGCGCCTGCTGCAGGCCGCCGCCGACCGTGCCTGGCCGGTGCTGCGGCTGCGCCGCGGCACGGCCCAGGGCGCCCGCTGAACGAGCGCACCATGTCCCCGGATTCCTGCGATCTGATCGTCGTCGGCGCCGGCATCGTCGGCCTGGCCCATGCCTGGGCCGCCGCGCGGCGCGGCTGGCGCGTCACGGTGGTCGAGCGCGACGCGCGCTGCGTCGGCGCATCGGTGCGCAACTTCGGCTTCGTCACCGTCACCGGCCAGGGGCCGCAGGCGCGCCGGCGCGCGCTGCGCAGCCGCGCGCTGTGGCAACAGGCCGCGGCGCAGGCCGGCATCCCGGTGCTGCAGCAGGGCGCCTGGGTCTGCGCCCGGCGGCCGGAAGCCGTCGCGCTGCTGGAGGCCTTTGCCCGCAGCCCCGACGGCGCCGGCTGCCAGCTGCTGGACGGCGCCGAGGCCCGCCGGCACTGGGACGGCCTGCACCCCGACACCCGGGCCGTGCTGCGCTCGCCGCACGAGCTGCGCGTCGAGTCGCTGGACGCGCTGCCCCGCCTGGCCCGCTGGCTGGCCGAGGTCCATGGCGTGCGCTTCCTGTGGGGCGAGGAGGTGCTGGCCATCGACCCGCCGGTGGTGCGCACCGCCCGGCGCACCCTGCACGCGCCACGCTGCGTGCTGTGCCCGGGCACCGCGCTGTCCGGCGTCGCTGCGCCCTGGTTGGCGCAGCATGCGCTGCGCTTCAGCCGCCTGCAGATGCTGCGCCTGCAGGCGCCCCCCGGTCCGCGCCTGCCGGCAGCGCTGCTGGGCGACCTGAGCCTGGTGCGCTACGCCGGCTTCGCCAGCCTGCCCGAGGCCGCCGCGCTGCACGCCCGCCTGGCCGCCGAACGGCCCGAGGCCCTGGCCCACGGTGTGCACGTCATCGCGGTGCAGAGCGCCGACGGCAGCCTGGTGGTCGGCGACTCGCACCACGACGAGGACGCCGCCGGCCCGGCCGGGCCGCAGCCCAGCGAGGCGATGGACGCGCTGATCCTGGCCGAACTCGACGCGCTGCTGGCGCCCGCGCCGCGCCGGGTGCTGGCGCGCTGGACCGGCCACTACCCGGTGGGCCACAGCGAGGAGGTGCTGGTGCAGCCCGCCGGCGACGGCCTGCGCCTGGTGCTGGTGACCAGCGGCACCGGCGCCAGCACCGCCTTCGCGCTGGCCGAAGAGGTGCTGGACGCCTGGTGAACGGCGGCACGGCGCCTCGGGCGGCGCGGCCTGTTCACGCGCCTCACCCGCCGCACCGGCCGCTTCAGCCGGCCGTCGCGTCCTGACGGTCGAGGTCGAGGGCGATGTCGCGGCCCAGGCTGCGCGGCACGTAGTCCTGCGGCGCGGCGATCTCGACCACCGGGTCGTCGCGGTCGTCGTACTCCAGACGCAGCGCCCGCGAGATCACCGCATGCATGCTGTACATCATCGTGATGTAGGTGAACTCGAGGATCTGCTCGTCGCTGAAGTGCCGCTGCAGCGCATCGAAGACAGCCTGGTCGACACGGCCGAAGCCCTGGACCAGCGCGTCGGTGTAGGCGAGCAGGGCCCGCTCTTCCGGCGCGAACAGGTCGGACACGCCCCATGCCTTGATGGCCTCCATCTTGGCGTCGGACATGCCCAGCGCACGGCAGGCCTTGCAGTGCTGCGAGAACACGAACTGGCTGCCAACCAGCCAGCCGGCGCGCGTCTGGCCCAGTTCGCGCAGTGCCGGCGCGATGTGGCGCCTGGGGCTGGCGTACAGGCCGAAGCCCCGGCTGGCGTGCTCGAGCACGTCGGGCACCAGCGCGAAGACCGTCCACCAGTTGCCGGGCGTGCCGGTGGCGGTTCCGGGCTCGGCCACCGGGTCGCGCTGCCCGAACAGGCGGTCGTACATCGCCTTGACGACGGGGGAGTCGACGTCGGCACGGGGAACCTGGCGTAAACGGGGCATGAACAATCCTCCAGTGGATGGGCGCCGTCAGCGGCGGCAGCGGCCAAAGCGGCTGTCTGCGGTCAAGGCCTGGCGCGCCTGCGCGCCCGTGCCGGTGGTGGTGGCGATGGTGGTGCCGATGGTGCTGGTGGCGCCGGCGGCGTCACGGCGTCGTGCGTCGCGGCGGCACGCGCGCGGTCCGCACCGGCGCTGCCCAGGATGTGCGCGCGCATCACCGCGCCCGCCCAGTCGGCATCGCGGGCCGCCAGCGCATCGACGATCTCGAGGTGGTGGGCCATCGACCGTTGCAGCCGCTGCTGCCCGAAGGCCCGGAAGCGCCGCTGCACCAGCAGCGGATGCGCCAGGTTGCCGATGGTCTCGGACAGGCGGCGGTTGCCGGCCGCCTCGATGATGGTCCGGTGAAAACGGCTGTTGAGCGCGGCGATCGTCTCCAGGTCCGCCGCGGTGGCCCGCGCCGCGGCGTGCGCCATCGCTGCGCACAGTTCGCGCAGGACCTCGAGCGTGGTCTCGTCGATCTTGCGCGCCGCCAGGCTCGCGCCGAAACCCTCGAGCAGCGCGCGCAGTTCGGTGATCTCGGCCAGGTCGGCGTCGTTCCAGGCGGCGACGCGGGCGCCATGGTTGTGCAGCACCTCGACGAAGCCCTGGGCCGCGAGCTTCTGCATCGCATGGCGGATCGGCGTGCGGCTGACGCCGACGGCCTCGGCGATCAGCTCCTCCTTGATGCGCTCGCCGGCCGCCAGCCGGCCCGACATGACGGCGGCCTTGATGTACTCGTAGGCGACGTCGGTCGCGCTCGCCGGCGCGGCTGGCTCGGGCAGGCTGCTCATGAGGCGACGGCTGACGGCACCAGATCGTCCAGCCCGACCGCGGTGTTGTAGTCGCCGAAACGCAGCCGCTCGGCCTCCTCCGGCAGCTGCCCGGCCTGGCGCATCGCCGCGTAGGTGTCCTGCAGCCGGCGCGCGACGACCAGCAACGCCGACACCGGGTACAGCGCCAGCGCGTAGCCCAGCGCCTGCAGCGCCTGGACCGGCAGGTACGGCGTGCGCCCGTCCTCGACCATGTTGGCCACCAGCCGCGCGCCCCGGAAGGTCTCGGCGACCCGGCGCAGTTCTTCGTGGGACTGGGGCGCCTCGATGAACAGCAGGTCGGCGCCGGCCTCCAGAAAGGCCTCGCCGCGACGCAGCGCCTCGTCGAAGCCGAGCACGGCGCGCGCGTCGGTGCGGGCGATGACGAGGAAGTCCGGCGAACGGCGGGCCGCGACGGCGGCCGCGACCTTCGCCACGGCCTCGCCGCGGTCGACCACCGCCTTCGACGCCATGTGGCCGCAGCGCTTCGGGAACACCTGGTCCTCGAGCTGGATGCACTGCACGCCGGCGTCCTCGTAGAGCCGCACCATGCGCGCGACGTTGAGCACGCCGCCGTGGCCGTTGTCGGCATCGGCGATCAGCGGCACCGGCGCGCAGGCCGCGGCCAGCGCGCGCGCCCGGTCGGCCATCTCGGTGGCCGACAGCAGCCCGATGTCGGGCACGCCCAGCGTCGAGCCGGCGACCCCGAAGCCGGTCATGTAGACCGCGTCGAACCCGGCCTGGGCGGCCAGGCGTGCCGACAGCGCGTCGTACACGCCGGGCGCCATGACCGTGCGGCCCGGCGTGAACAGCGACTTCAGCCTGCGGGGGGAGGGGGCGTCTCGCATCGCGCTGCCTTCTGGCCAAGACTTCTTGAATCCAATGAGTGCGATGATAGTCAATCAACACCCCGTCTCGTCGGAGCTATCCGACTATTTGGATACAAAGCCACTCGAACGCCGCCACCGACCGGCGCAGTCGTCCAGGCGCCGGCTGGGCGGGGTCGGGTTCAGATCCCTGGCTTCCCGCGGCAGGGCCGCGGTGTCTGGCCACGGGTCGGGTCGATCCGCGCAGGATGGACGCCGGCACGGATAGATGCCCTCAATACTTTACATAACGAACATTGGCGCGGTTCACGGCGCCGCTTAAAGGGCGCGGATGCGCCATCCGCACCGGGGGCAACGGATGCGGCCAGCGTCGCGGCCAGGGCCAGCAGGACCGCCGCTGTAGCCCGGCCCATCTGGCGGCAAACCGCACTCCAGACCCATTCTTTGGCGTCTTCGCCGGCCAAGTTCGCTATTTGCGCCTGCACGTGAAGGGGGCAGGTTCGCACCCCAGTCTTCCAGTCGGTCACTCTGTTCGGACTGACGCCCAGGGCCTTCGCCAGCGCGGCTTGCCCTCCGCTCGCCTGGGCGGCGGCCTGGATCAGTTCGGATAGGGACATGGCATGCACTCCGCTTTGGAGTAGGATTCAAACACTCCGTTTTGGAGTGGTCGGGTCACGTAACCCAGTTTGGAGTGTCACACATGCAATCCCTGCTTCAGATTCTGAAAGTCAACGATCCCCGCGAGGGCGTGAAGGACGGGCGCGCCTGGTCGATGCAGGACGCGGAATGCCTCCTGCTGAAGGAAACGGGCGAGGTCGACCAGGTGGGCGTCCTGCGCATCCCGCGCGATCTGCGCGGCAAGGTCGCCCCCGGCATCTACCTGGGCGCCTTCGCGCTGCGGGCCGACATGGCGTCGCGTCGCATCGAGGCTGTCTTGACCGGCCTCCAGCCCTACACGCTCCCCGCCAAGAAGTGATGCCCTGGCGCGCCTGGCCGGTGGCTGCCGTGTTGCGTGTCGATGCGGCCAGGCGGGTGGATGGTGGGCGCTGGTGTCATCGGTGGTATGCAGTTTCGTAGGGGGGCGTTATGGCGTTCGTCAAGGTGGAATCGACCGCGGTTGCGACGGCGGAAATGCGGCATGTGGCCGTTTGCGAGGCGGGCCCGGCATTTGTTGTCCCCAATAGCTGGGAATGCATGTATGTTGTGCCTGCGGCTGTGGGCGCGACGGTCGATTGTTCACAGTTGAGGTCTGACCCGGGGGATACCTGTTTTCTCGGTTCTGAGGGGTTTCTTAGCCCGCCGAGTGCCTTTGCGAATCCCGCCGAATCCCCCTCGGGGTCGGCGTCCGGGGTAACCGTGCAGCCGTTCGAGTATTCCTCGGCCCAGCAGGTCGAGGTCTATACCGCCCTGGCCGTCGTCTTCGGCGTATTCCTCGCGGCTATGGCCCTGGTCTGGGGCTACAAACAAATCCTCAAGGTTTTGAGCGTCGGCGCTCCCGGGGGTGACTGATGACCGCATTTCCCGTCTTCTGCCTGGTCGCGGCCGGCCTGGCGCTCCTGCTCTGGCAGGTCTTTAAGTAATCCTCTCGGCCGGACTGGTGCACCCGGCCGGGGGTTTTCAACCCGCACTAAAGAGGTTCCTATGAACAAGCGTTTCCGTTTCGTGTCCCGCGTCATCCCCGTCGCGGCCGGTGCCGGCGCCCTGGTGCTGTCCTCGGCGACCCATGCCGCCATCGACGTGACCGCGGCAACCACCGGCGTGAGCGATGCCCAGACCGCCGTCCTGGCCGTGCTCGCCGCGATGGTGACCATGGCGGCCGCGATCTACGGCGTCAAGAAGGTGCTCAAGCTGCTGGGCCGCTGACGTGGTCGCCCGCGCCGTCTCCCTTGCTGTCGCCCTGGGCCTGGCTTGGGGGACGGCGCACGCTGGGTCTACCGCAGTGGGCCCGGCCATACAGACATCCAATGACCGCTGGGCGGTGTGGTTCGGCCAGGCGCCGCCCTCTGCCGGTCGCTCGTATGCGCAAGCCGCGGGCGGTGTTGGCGTGGCCGTCGCGGATACCGTCAAAGCAACGCTTCCCAGTGGCACGGCTGTGACGCTCACGGCGTCGCGCACCGTCGCACAGGCAGCCATCCGCGCCGGGATTCGCACCGCCGTCTCGGGCGGTATTCCGGGGCTCATTGTCACTACCGCTATCCCGATGATCTGGGATGCGCTCAAGGATCAGGGGATTGATAAAGGCCCCGATGGGGTTCCGCTATACGATCCTGGCCAGCCGAAAACCGGCGTTCGCAAATGGCGCTGGTATCAGGACGGCGAGTATTACCGGCCGGATACCTTGGGCGGGATGTACGCGCAGGGGATTCGTACCCAGTGCGAGAACACGACCAGCGATTGCCGCACCGAGGGGCCCAGCTGTGTGGTCGAGGGCGGCACGGTCGTCCGGTGTACTTTCATTGCCCGTGGGTATCGGACCGTCGACGGGCCTGGCGGCCTGGCTGGGTCCTATATCGGGGCGTGGGGTGGTGAGCTCATCGCCGAACAGTGGACCGACGTCATTGACTGTCCGGCCACGACAAAGCCAGAACTATCGCGCACTTATGGCTCGCCCTGCGCGTCCGACAATCGGTCGCCGGCGCCACCCGCCGTTATCGATGAAGCGGCAAACGGTGTGCCGAACTCCAAAATGCCCGGCATCGTCGAGGATTTGACAAAGGCGGGCCCGGAAGCCGGTTTGCCTACGGCCGAGAGTCACCCCAGTATTCAGGGCCCGGTTTCAGTGGATGACCCGAACCCGCAAGTGACGACCAGGCCGGACGGCTCCACCGAGACAAAAACGCGGCGCTGGGATCTGGAGTATCCCGGCGATGGGACGGTCAGATTTTCGCCGCGCACCATCACGGTAGATGGACAGGGTGGCACCACGGTTGAAACCGGCGGGACGCCTCAGACCGATTCGCGCACCGACTGCGACAAATACCCGGCGAGCATCGGCTGCAGTGAATACGGAAACCCGGAGACTGGCGAAGTCCCCCGCACTGCCAAGGAGGTTTCCTTTGATCCCGTGGACCTGCCTGGCGGCAGTTGTCCGGCTGACGTGACATTTCAGGTCGCGGGGCACACCTATACCCTGGAGTTTCAGCCCGTCTGCGAGGGGATCGAAACATACGTTAAGCCTCTGGTTTTGGTCATGGGCGCGTTTCTCGCGGCCTTTGTCTTCGTTGGGGGGCTGAAGTCATGAACCTGTGGACGTTTTTGGCGGCGGCTGTCGGGCCGTTGGCCATCAAGGTGCTTACGGCGCTGGGCATCAGCGTCCTGACGGTCACCGGCGTGCAGGCCGTCGCGGGCGAACTGGTCGCCTATGTGCAGTCGTCATGGGGCACGATGCCCTCTGCGATGGCTGGCCTGGTCGGTCTCTCGGGGCTGCCCACGGCGGTGGGTATGGTGCTGGGGGCCTTCAATGCCCGGCTTGCCCTCTGGGTGGCCACTAGCGCGTCACGCTGGGTCGTCAAGGGTGCATCCTCGTGATGACCCTCAAAACCGGGGTGCCAGGCTCCGGTAAGACCCTCACGGCAGTGGATGAGCTGCGCGCCCTGCTTCGCGGTGATCCTGGCTCAAAGGGGGATGCGCTGCGGCCAGTGTTCGTGCACGGCATCCCCGATCTGGCCTTGCCCGTGGTGCCATTGCCCGTGTTCGCGCCGGTGTCTTCGCACAGGGGTGACCGTGTCCAGTTGAGGAACGCTCTCGAGGTCGATTGGGCCGTTGTGCCGGATGGTGCCCTTGTCGTGATTGACGAGGCACAGCACATATTTCCGGTTCGTGGCGCTGGCGCGGTTGTGCCTGGTTACGTGGCCTGGTTGAACACGCACCGGCATCGGGGCATCGATATCGTTTTGATGACGCAGCATCCGCGCCTTATTGACGCGGCCGTGCGCAAGCTCATCGGGAAACATCAGCACTACCGGCGTTTATGGGGCGGGTCGCGGCACGTCTGCTATGAATGGGATTACTGCTCCGAGGCGCTTTCGGGCATGGATCAGGCGTCAAAGAGCGTGCGCGAGTTCCCGCGCCGTGCATTCTCGGCGTACAAGTCGGCCGAGATTCACACGAAACAATCATTCAGAAAACCGCTTTGGCTTGCGGTGCCTGTCCTGGCTGTAATCGGTGGTATCGCGGTCGCTCCAAAGGCGTATCAAGTGCTGAACGGCGCGGCCACCGGCAAAGGTATCGGGTCCGGCTCGGCCGAATCCTCTGCGCCTGGTGCATCTGCGGTAATGGCGTCGGCCTCTGCGCCTGGTCGAATCCCGCCAGGTGGCCGGCCTGGTCTGCTGGCACTACGCGCGCCCTCCCCTGTCCCGTTGCCCGTGCCGGTCGAGGTTCCCCCATCGGCCGGCCCGGGTCAGTCCTGGCCCCCTCTGGTCGGTGGCTGCTGGATTGACGCGGTGGCCTGTACGTGCGTGCTCCAGACTCAGCCGGCGCGCCTGGTGCGCGACCTGGGCCACATGTGCGTGCAGATCGCGCGGGGTGAATTGGTCGTGGACCCGTCGCGCCCTCGTCCCCAGGGCAAAGCGGATGACCGGCCCGTGCCTGGCCTGGCGGGGCCTGCCGGTGCTGCGTCGGCGCCTCCGATCGAGCGGCCCCCTCTGGCCCTGCCTCTGCCGTCCGGCCTGGGCTGAGGCCGTGGCAGCCCTCCCCTTCAAAGCCAGCACCGGCGCCAGGCGTGGCCCTGCTGCGGGTCATTGGGCCAGGCAGACCCCCTTGCAGGGGTCGGCCTGCTCTCTTGGCCTGCTGGGGCGCTTCGCTGTCCCTGGCCTCTTCTGGCCTGCGCCGGCTGCTGCAGCGCCGGCCGAAGCCGTAGGCCGGCCCGGCGCGCAGCGCCGGCCTAGTCTTGAACCAAGGACAAAAGTTAACCAAGGGGGGCACGGTGGTGGCTAGGCGTGCTCCCTGGGTGCAGTTGGACATGTTCTGCACCGACAAAAAAACGGCCCCCGGAGTGTTGGAAGCACTCGGGGGGCCTGGCACTAAACCCAAACGCAGTGGGCCCAGTGATGTACCGAATTATCGACGGAATGGCGTTCAAGGGGGAGCCCTCCCCCAATCGTTGGCAGGTGACGCGGCGTGCCCTGAGCTCTGGCCAGGTCGAGCTATCGATTCGACGCTCGATTGACTGGGTGCAGTGGTCCCGCGACGGCACCGACGATTGGCGGGCGTACTACGCTGACAAGTACGGGGCCGACAAGCTGGCGCAGCTGGATGCCGAACAGGCTGCAGAGCGCGAGGAAAAGAATCGGGAGCGTGCCGGCCGGCGCGCTAAGACCCGGGTTCGGCATCTGTGCAAGGTGCAGGGGCTGGATACCCTGCTGACGCTCACCTACAGAGCGAACATGCAAGACCCTGAGCGGGCCTGGAAGGATCTCCGGGAGTTCGTTCGGCGAGTGCGGCGCGCCCTGCCCGGCTTCGCCTTCGTCGCGGTCCCTGAGCGGCAAGCACGGGGGGCCATCCATTGGCATCTGGCGGTGCACCGGCTGCCGGCGCTCCTGGCGGCTCGCAACGGGGTCAAGGTGAAGTCCTTCAACGTCGTGCGCGCGATCTGGCGGGCGGTGGTCGGCGATGTCGACGGCCTGGCCGGTGGCAATGTGGACGTGGCCAGGCGTCGCGGACGGTCGACCCAGCGCAGTGCGGCAAAGGTCGCGGCCTATATCTCTAAGTACGTGGCCAAAGGCTTTGAGGATGCGGCATTGACGGGCGCGCATCGGTACTCGTCATCGGTGGGCATCGTCGTTCCCCGGGCTGAGCGGCGCGAGGTGCTCGCCGAGTCCCTGGCTGAGGTCTGCGGCCTGGTGTATGGGGATGCGTGGGACGGCGAGCTGCAGCTATGTGGCTGCTGGGTGTGTCCCTATGGTGATGGGGCCTACTTCTCGGCTGAAGTGGCCCCGTCAGGGATGGGTTAGGCCGGTGTGGGGAAGGCCCGTGGTAGCCTTCGGTTTATCGTGATGCGCAGCACGATAGAAAATTATCATAACGAACATTGCCACGCTATTGAGCACATCGACCCCGAGGTGACAGCGCCTTGTTGCTGCCCGCCACAACCGCCGCCCGCCGCCTTGCGGGAATTCCACGGCGCGCCGGCCCGGGCGCCCATGCAAGATCGCCGTTGGAACTGGCGGCGGCGCAGACCGCCCGGTCCGAGCTTCAACCCAGGAGACAAGCATGGCAGATACCCAGGCAAGCGCCCCGGCCGCCCGGTCGGCGGAATTCGACGTGGTCGTGGTCGGCGCCGGATTCGCCGGCATGTACCTGCTGCACAAGCTGCGCCAGCAGGGCTTCAGCGCCCGCGTGCTGGAGACGGCCGACGACGTCGGCGGCACCTGGTACTGGAACCGCTACCCGGGTGCGCGCTGCGACATCCCGACCACCGACTACACCTACAGCTTCGACCCCGAGCTGGAGACCGCCTGGACCTGGAGCGAGAAGTACGCGACCCAGCCCGAGATCCTGCGCTACGCCCAGTTCGTCGCCGACCGCTACGACCTGCGCCGCGACATCGCCTTCAACACCCGCGTCGAATCGGCCCGCTGGGACGACGGCGCCGCGCGCTGGCGCCTGCGCACCGGCAGCGGCGACGAGATCAGCTGCCGCTTCTACGTCATGGCCACCGGCTGCCTGTCGATGCCCAAGGTGCCCGACGTGCCCGGCGCCGACAACTTCAAGGGCGAGACCTACCTCACCAGCAAGTGGCCGCACCAGGGCGTGGACTTCACCGGCAAGCGCGTGGCGGTGATCGGCACCGGCTCCTCGGGCATCCAGTCGATCCCGCTGATCGCCCAGCAGGCGGCGCAGCTCACCGTGTTCCAGCGCACGCCCAACTTCTCGATCCCGGCGCGCAACGGCGCCACGCCGCCGCCGCGCCACGCCCAGCTGCTGGCCGACCGCGCCGCCTACCGCCACGCCGCCAAGTACTCGCGCGCCGGCGTGCCGCTGGAGCCCAGCATGGTGATGGCCCGCTTCACCCCGGCCGAGCAGCGCCAGCAGATGTTCGAGGCCGCCTGGGACAGCAGCGACCTGGTCGGCATCCTCAACGTCTTCGGCGACCAGGCGCTGTTCAAGGAGGCCAACGACGTCATCGCCGAGGCGGTGCGCGGCAAGATCCGCGCGACGGTCAAGGACCCGGCCACCGCCGATCTGCTGTGCCCCAAGGACCACCCCTTCGGCACCAAGCGCCCCTGCCTGGACACCGGCTACTACGAGACCTTCAACCGCCCCAACGTGCAGCTGGTCGACCTGCGCAAGCGGCCGATCGAGACCGTCACCGCCGACGGCATCGCGCTCAAGGACGAGACCCTGCCCTTCGACGCCATCGTCTACGCCACCGGCTTCGACGCGATGACCGGCGCGCTGGTGGCGGTGGACATCGCCGGCCGCGACGGCACCACGCTGAAGCAGAAATGGGCCCACGGCCCGGTGACCTACCTGGGGCTGATGACCACCGGCTTCCCCAACTTCTTCACCATCACCGGCCCGGGCAGCCCGTCGGTGCTGTCGAACATGATGGTGTCGATCGAGCAGCACGTCGACTGGATCAGCGACTGCCTGAGCCACCTGCGCGCCCAGGGCGCGACGGTGATCGAGCCCACCGACACCGCCGAGGCCGGCTGGGTCACCCACGTCAACGACTGCGCCAACATCACGCTGTTCCCGCAGGCCAACTCCTGGTACATCGGCGCCAACGTGCCGGGCAAGCCGCGCGTCTTCCTGCCCTATGTAGGCGGCGTCGACGCCTACCGCCGCGCCTGCGAGGAGGTGGTGGCCAAGGGCTACCTGGGCTTCAAGCTGAGCGGCCCGCAGGGCGCCCGCTGCAACGACGGCCTGGTGCGCCAGCTGCAGCCCGACGTGCAGATGGTGCTGGAGATGATGGCGGCGATGAACCTGCCGACCTTCGAGTCGCTGCCGGTGCCCGCCGCGCGCGAGTTCCTGACCCAGCTGGGCGCGGCCAACCCGCCCGGCCCGGCGGTCGGCGAGGTCGTCGACGGCACCCTGCCCGGCGCCGCCGGCCCGCTGGAATACCGGCTGTACCGCCCGGCCACGCCGGGGCCGCACCCGGTGGTGGTGTACTTCCACGGTGGCGGCTGGGTGCTGGGCAGCCACACCTCCGACGACCCGATGTGCCGCGACCTGTGCGTGCGCTCCGACACGCTGATCGTCTCGGTCAACTACCGCCACGCCCCCGAGGCGCGCTTCCCGGCCGCGGCGGACGACGCCTGCGCCGCGCTGCGCTGGGTGGCCGACAACGCCACCGCGCTGGGCGGCCGCGCCGGCCCGGTGGCGGTGGCCGGCTGGAGCGCCGGCGGCAACGTCGCCGCGGTGGCCTGCCAGCAGGCGCGCGCCGCGGGCGGCCCGGCCGTCGCCGGCCAGCTGCTGCTGACGCCGGTGACCGACTGCGACATGGGCCGCAAGTCCTATGTCGAGAACGCCGACGGCTATGTGCTGACCGCGCCGCTGATGCACTGGTTCTGGGACCACTACGCCGACCCGGCCGACCGCGCCAACCCCAAGGCCTCGCCGCTGCGCGCGGCCAGCCTGGCCGGGCTGCCGCCGGCCTTCATCGTCACCAGCCAGTTCGACCCGCTGCGTGACGAGGGCGAGGCCTACGCCCAGGCCCTGGCCGCCGCCGGCGTGCCGGCGCAGCACCTGCGTGCCCGCGGCCACACCCACACCTCGGTGACCATGGTCGACGTGGTCGTCTCCGGCGTCGAGATCCGGGCCCAGATGGCGCAGGCGCTCAAGGGCTTCTTCGCCCCGGCCCAGGCCTGACCGCCCGCGGCGGCCCGGCCGCCGCCCCACCTCCACCGCGGCCCCCGGCCCGGCGCCCCGTGCGCCGGCCCGGGGGCCGCGGCCGTTGGCGACACCCGCGCAGCTGTCGGGTTTGTCGCGAAGGGCACAGCGCACTACACCGCGCGCCGCTCGCAAGTCCTTAATGCACAAGGCTTTCGCGCTGGCACGGCTCTCGCAATGGGACGGCCAACCGCCACCCGCCCCGAGCCCGATGCCATGAGCAACACCGCGTTCGTCTCCATCGCCGATCTGCGCAAGGGCCGTCCGGCCGTCAGCGAGGTGGTCGATCCCCCGGCCGCCAGCGGCTGCAGCACCACCGGCGGCGCCGGCAAGTCCAGCTGCGGCTCGTCCGGCGGCGCCGACGACATGCCGCCCGAGATCTGGGAGAAGGTCAAGAACCACCCCTGCTACTCGGAGGAGGCCCACCACCACTACGCCCGCATGCACGTGGCCGTGGCGCCGGCCTGCAACATCCAGTGCAACTACTGCAACCGCAAGTACGACTGCTCCAACGAGAGCCGTCCCGGCGTGGTCAGCCAGAAGCTGACGCCCGAGCAGGCGGTGAAGAAGGTGGTGGCGGTGGCCAGCGAGATCCCGCAGATGACGGTGCTGGGCGTCGCCGGCCCCGGCGATTCGCTGGCCAACCCGAAGAAGACCTTCGACACCTTCCGCATGCTCCAGGAGCAGGCGCCCGACATCAAGCTGTGCATCTCGACCAACGGCCTGGCGCTGCCCGACTGGGTCGACGAGATCTGCAAGTACAACGTCGACCACGTCACCATCACCATCAACATGGTCGACCCCGCGGTGGGCGAGAAGATCTACCCCTGGATCTTCTGGGACCACCGGCGCGTCACCGGCTACGAGGCCGCGAAGATCCTGCACGAGCGCCAGATGCTCGGCCTGGAGATGCTGACCGCCCGCGGCGTGCTCACCAAGATCAACTCGGTGCTGATCCCCGGCATCAACGACGAGCACCTGTACGAGGTCAACCGCGAGGTCAAGAAGCGCGGCGCCTTCCTGCACAACATCATGCCGCTGATCTCGGAGCCCGAGCACGGCACCTACTTCGGCCTGAACGGCCAGCGCGGCCCCACCGCGCAGGAGCTCAAGGCCGTGCAGGACGCCTGCATGGGCGGCGCCAACCTGATGCGCCACTGCCGCCAGTGCCGCGCCGACGCGGTGGGCCTGCTCGGCGAGGACCGCAGCGACGAGTTCACGCTGGACAAGATCGACCAGATGGAGGTCGTCTACGACCTGGACAAGCGCCGCGCCTACCAGGAGTCCGTGGAGGCCGAGCGCCAGGCCCAGGTCGACGCCAAGCGCGCCGCGCTGGCCGCCGGCGCGGCCGACGACGGCGTCGACCCGGCGATGAAGGTGCTGGTGGCCGTGGCCACCGAGGGCGGCGGCAAGGTCAACCAACATTTCGGCCATGCCACCGAGTTCCAGATCTTCGAAGTGAGCAAGGCAGAGGCACTGTTCGTCGGCCACCGCCGCGTCGACCTCTACTGCCAGGGCGGTTACGGCGAGGACGAGCAGCTGCCGTCCATCGTCAACGCGATCAACGACTGCCACGCCGTGCTGGTGTCCAAGATCGGCGCCTGCCCGCGCGACGAGCTGCAGGCCGCCGGCATCGAGCCGGTGGACCAGTACGCCCACGACTTCATCGAGCACGCCGCGCTGTCGTGGTTCGCCGACTACCGCCAGCGCATCGCCAGCGGCGCCATCACCCACCAGGCCCGTGGTGACGCCCGCATCCGCCAGGGCGCCTACACCGGCGCCGCCGGCGAGGCCGCCGCGGCCGCGGCCTGAGTTCCCCAGCCACCCCTGCCCAAGGAGAAGCCACCATGGCCCTGAAGATCATCGCCTCGATGTGCACCGCCTGCTCGGCCTGCGAGCCCGAGTGCCCCAACGTCGCCATCCGCGAGAAGGGCGGCACCTACGTCATCGACCCCAAGAAGTGCACCGAGTGCGAGGGCCAGTTCGACTCGCCGCAGTGCGTCGCCGTCTGCCCGGTCGACGGCTGCATCAAGCCGGCCTGAGCCCCGGCCCGCCACCCGCGCCCGCCCTGCCCCGCCACACCACACCGATCCGGAGACATCCCATGCTGCTGCCCCAGCTCACCGTCACCGCCGCCGCGGAGAAATTCATGCGCCGCATGGTGCGCTTCTCGGACCACCCCGCCGGGGGCTTCCGCCTGACCGTGACGCCGGGCGGCTGCTCGGGCTACAGCAGCGCCTTCACGGTCGAGCCCGCGCTGCGCGAGGGCGACGCCGAGCTGGCCATCAACGGCCTGCGCCTGTTCCTGCCGGCCGAAAGCCGCCTGCTGCTGGACGGCGTGACGGTGGACTTCGCCGAATCGGCCACGCAGAGCGGGCTGAGCTTCTTCAACCCGAACCAGGCCGCCTGCGGTTGCAGCAGCTCGGGCGACGCGCCGGCGGTGCCGGCCAGCACCGGCGTCGCGGTCGGTTCGGTCAAGCGCCTGGTCAAGGCCTGAGCCGGCCGCCATGGACCTCGACGCCGGCTTCGACGACGCGGTGCTCGGCGCCGGCCTGCCGGCCGCGGCCGAGCAGGCCCTGCGCCAGGCCGGCGCGCTGCGCAGCGCCAACCCGGCGCTGGCCATGGCCGCGCTGATGCGCGCCCAGGCCGCCGCGCCCGAGCACCCGGCGGTGCTGATCGCCTTCTACCGCCACCACTTCTACGGCCACCGCCTGGCGCTGGCCCGCGACGTGGCGCGGCGCGCGCTGGCCGTCGGCGCCCGCGCCCTGGGCCTGCCGCCCGTCTGGCGCGCGGTGCCCGAGCAGCCGCTGCCCGGCGCCCGCACCGACGCGCGCACCCGCTTCTACCTGTTCACGCTGAAGGGCTACGCCTACCTCAGCCTGCGGCTGGACGACGGCACCGAGGCCCGCGACGCGCTGGCCAAGCTGCGCGCGCTGGACCCCGACGACCGCGTCGGCGGCGCGCTGCTGGAGGCGGTGCGCGTGCGCGCCCTGGTCGGCGACCCGCCGGACGACGACCCCGAGGCGCCGCCGGCCTTCGGCGCTGCCGCCTGGGCCCGCGCCAGCGGCCTGGGCACGCCGGCCGCGCCAGCAGCGTCCGCCGCCCCCACCGCGCCGGCGGCCCCCGCCTGAGCGGCCCACCACCCCGCACCCCGCCCCATGGACACGCTGGCCCCCACCCCCCGCAACGCTGTGGAGCCCGGCTGGAGCGACATCCCGGCGCTGGACTGGCAGGGCCGGGCCATCGATTGCGCCGCCTGCCCGCACGCCGCGCTGCGCCGCGCCGGCGGCTGCGAGCCCGGCCGCAGCTGCCTGCAGGACGCCTACGCCCGCCGCATCGACCGCTTCCTGCGCCAGCACCGCGACCTGGCCGCCGCCCACCTGGACCACCCCTACTTCGAGGTGCGGGCCATCGCCGCGCGCTACGTCGACGTGTTCCACCTGCCGGCCCTGCTGGACGACCCCGACGAGACCGTGCGCCTGCAGGTGGCGTTGCGCGTGCCGCAGCGGCTGCTGGCCAAGCTGCGCCAGGACCCGCACCGCGAGGTGCGCATCCGCGTCGCCCAGCGCCTGCCCGAGGCCGAGCTGCCCCACCTGCTGCGCGACGCCGATTACGAGGTGCGCGCCACCGTCGCCCGCCGCCTGGCACCCGCGCTGCTGCCGCTGCTGATGCACGACGCCGATCTGCAGGTGCGCTGCGAGGTGGCCCGGCGCCTGACCATGCCCGCGCTGTGGCGCCTGGTCGAGGACCCGGCCCCCGAGGTGCGCCGCCTGGCCGCCGAGCGCCTGCCCGCGCCGCTGCTCGACCCGCTGGCGCGCGACACCGACTGGCTGGTGCGCTGGACCGTGGCCGGCCGCGCGCTGGGCGCCGCGCTGCAGCCGCTGCTGGCCGACGCCGAGGCCGAGGTGCGCGAGCGCGCCGCCGAGCGCGCCGCCGAACTCCGTTGCCCGCAGCCCGATGGGCTGCACGCCCTGCCCGGAGGTGCCCGCCATGGTTGACATCGCCCGCGACGACGACCGCCTGGAGATCGCCGACCCGCCGCGCTTCGCGATGGGCGAGCGTGTGCTCAGCCGCAGCGTGGTGCGCAACGACGGCACCTACCGCGGCAAGGACATCGGCGAGGTGCTGGTGAATCGCGGCGACATCGGCTACGTGCGCTCGATCGGCACCTTCCTGCAGCAGTTCTACATCTACGCCGTCGAGTTCGTCGACAGCGGCCACCAGGTGGGCATGCGCGCCAAGGAGCTGTGCACGCTGGACCACCTGCCGCCCGAGGTGCTGGCCCAGCTGACCGAGCGCTTCGGCGACGCGGTGGCCACGCTGCAGGCCCGCCGATGACCCACCCCAGGAGCCCGCGATGCTGATCGACCCCCGTGCCCCCAAGTACCCCTGGGGCCTGCCCGTGGTCGCCGCCGTCGACCTCTACAACGACGGCAGCATGCCCGAGCTGCCCGAGGACCAGCTGCTGATCGTCGCCGGCGGCCCCGGCGAGATCGTGCAGATCGGCCACCACACCGAGGCCAACATCCCGCTGTACCTGGTGGACTTCGGCCTGTGCGTGCTGGGCTGCCTGGAGGAGGAGATCCTGCCCGCCGCGGCAAGCACCCACCCGGCGGCGGCCACCGCGCTGCCCAGCCCGGAGGCCGCGGCGTGAGCACCCCGCGCCGCACCCGCCGCGCGGTGCGCCCGCCCGAGCGTGCCGCCGCCGGCGCGCCGGTGATCGCGCTGGACGGCCACCGCATCGCCCGCGCGCTGGAAACGCGCGCGCGCTACCGCTACGTGCGCCCCGCCGTGGCACCGGCCGACCCGGCCGACGGCGCCGGCTGGCAGGTGCGCAGCCCCAACTGCTCGCGCAACATCGACCCGGCCGGCGGCGAGATCGCCATCGCCTGGCTGGAGCCGCAGGGCGGCGGCCGCTGGCGCCTGCACGCCCGCGACCACGCCGCCGGCCGCTGGACGCTGAACGCCGACGACCTGCCGCTGGGCCAGGCCCTG
>Ga0255211_1000074_pt1 | contig 36204 bp, 51 predicted proteins | sample Miss_Yuk_RepB_8d_FD_183036 | JGI IMG/M metagenome (GOLD analysis project Ga0255211, IMG submission 183036) | Freshwater microbial communities from Mississippi River, Louisiana, United States - Miss_Yuk_RepB_8d | ecosystem: Environmental > Aquatic > Freshwater > River | place: USA: Louisiana...
GCCTTGAGCTGAACAACATGGACGACATGTCTGATGTGCAGCGCAAGGCGTATGCAGGACTGCTCGGCGTGTTGGGGCGGGACGCAGACCCGCACATGCTGGTGACGGAGGCCGATGGGTTCTACGAACTGAGCAAGAAAGAGCAAGAGTCTCTGCTGGCCCGTGTCGACGCTGCCACCGCCGCCTCGGAGGTGGCGGCCAAAAGCCCAAAAGCGCAAGCCGCCCGGCTGGAGGCTCGGGCACGTTCTGGTGACGCGTCGCTGATCAAGGAAATCAACTCGATGCAGGACGCAAAGAGCCTGCAGCGTGCCCTCGACCACCTCAACTCGGCGGATGTCCGCAGCGAAGCAACGGATGCGCTGAACGCGCGCATCGGTGAGCTGGCGCAAGACCCAGACGTGGCCTACAACCTGCAGACCCCTGCAGGCAGTGCGGTGCCGCACACCACGCGCATGGATGTGCAGCGCCACATCGAGAAGGTGCTCGGCCCCAAGATCAACGTGGCCTGGAAAGTCATGGGTCACGAGGGCGAGTACACGGCGCACGACGACACGATCCGTGTGGCGGTCCACTCCATGAACCCCATGGGCACAGCCTTCCACGAGAGCTTCCACGCGTGGGTCAAGCGCCTGGGCGACCACGGCGCGCAGGACATCGCCAACACGATCATGCGCGCCGCCAGCTCGGACCACGTGATCGCTCAGCTGCGCGATCGCCTCAAGGGCGAGCCCGCTGCCCTGGCGCAGCTCAAAGATGCTGAAGAGCGCGCAGCCTACATGTACCAGTTCTGGGCGAGCGATTCGACGTTCCGCGTGGCTGCTGGCGCACGGACAGCGTTCGACAAACTCGGGCAGTTCTTCCGCAAGGTGCTTGGCATCGTGAGCAACGACGAACGCGCTCTGCACATCATCGACGCGTTCAACGCCGGTGAGTACGCGAAAGACAACTACGCGTTTGTCGACACGATGAACGCGTACGGCCGCAACGCAGCGCTCGAGAAGATCAAGGCGTTCGTCAAGCCGTTGACAGACCTCGGTGAGCGACTGGTGGGCGCAGGCAGCGAGAACCTGCGAGACACGGGCATCCCTGCTCTGCGCGATCTGGCCAACGCCATGAAGCTCAAGCAGACGATCAGCGGGGATGCTGCCGATGCTGGATTCATCCCGGAATCGCGCCGCATGCGCACTGAGTTCCTGAACCAGCTCAGTGCTGGACTCAAGGGCATGAGCCCCGAGAACATGGACGCTGCGCTGCAAGAGCTGCAAGGTGGAGCGAAGGCGACGGACGTGAAGGCCCGCACGGCGGTAAAGGTCACGCGCAAGATACTGGACGGCATGCTGCAGTACATGCAAGACGCCGGGGTGCGCATCGAATCCATCGGTGCTGGTGTCGACTACTTCCCGCGCGTCTACGACGTCAACTACATCGGCAGCAACCGCGATGCGTTCCGTGCCGTCCTGACCAAGCACGGCGTGTCCAACCCTGACCGCATCGTCTCGAACTTGATCACTGCGCAGGGCAACGAGTTCACGATCGAGTCCATGAAGCCGGGCATGCAGTTCGCAAAGGAACGCGCCCTCAAGAACATCCCAGACAGCGAGCTTGCTCCCTTCATGGTGAAGGACTACTCGCGCATCATGGCGAGCTACATCAATCAAGCTACGCGCCGAGCTGAATGGGCCCGCCGCTTCGGTGATGATGGCGCTCGAGTCACCGAGCTGTTGGCGAAGGCCAAGGAACAAGGCGCTGACGCCGGACAGCTACGACACGCGGCTGAGTTCGTACAAGGAGTCGACGGCACCCTGGGCGACGGCCTGGACCCCCGCGCCCGCAAGCTCATGGGCAACCTGATCGTGTATCAGAACATCCGCTTGCTGCCGCTGGCGATCTTCTCGTCCGTCGTCGATCCACTGGGTATTGCCGTCCGTGGCGGCACGGTGGGCGACGCTTTCGCTGCGTTCAAGCGCGGTGTCAAGGAGATCCCCAACAGCTTCCGCGACGACGCGAAGCTCACGAACGACTTGGCTGCTGATCTGGCCGAAACACTCGGTACCGTCGAGAGCGCCACGCTCAATCACGTTGTCGGCGAGATGTACACCGAGTCGATGACGAGCGACTGGGCGCGCAAGGTGAACGACAAGTTCTTCAAGTACAACATGATGGAAGGCTGGAACCGCAGCATGCGTGTGGCAGCGACGCAAGCTGCCGTCAAGTTCATCGCTCGTCATGCAGACGGTACTGCCGACGCGCACAGCAAACGATGGATCGCTGAGCTGGGCCTTGAGCCCGGCAGCGTGCCCATGCGCAACGGAGAGCTCGACGTTACAGACCCTCGCGTGAAAAGCGCCGTGCACCGCTGGGTGGACGGCGCAGTGTTGCGCCCTGACGCAGCAGACAAGCCGGTGTGGATGAACGACCCGCACTTCGCCCTCATCTCGCACCTCAAGCAGTTCGTGTACGCGTTCAACGAGACGATCCTCAAGCGCGTCGTGCATGAAGCCAAGTTCGGCAACTACGACGCGGCGCTTGCTCTCGCGAGCTACGTGCCTGTGATGATCGCAGCCGATGCAGCCAAGGGTTTGATCATGGGCGGCGGCGAAGAGCCTGAATGGAAAAAGGGCTGGACGTTCGGCGACTACTTGAGCAACGGCGTGCAACGCGCGGGCCTGTTTGGTGTCGGGCAGTTCGGCCTGGACGTGCAGGAGCGAGGGCTTGGTGCGCTGACGGGGCCGACGATCGAACAACTGAGCGACGCCGTCGGAGTGATGGGCGGGCGCGAGGCGTTCGGAAAGTTTGCGCTGGACGCGATGCCGGCGCACGCCTTGTTTGGTGCTGCGCTTGGTGGGGGGTCGACCTGACCCTAAAACGACTGAGTAACTCTACCTTCCATTCTTACATTCCAATCTTCAATTTCTTCTATAGGAAGAGGAAAAGAGAAGAGCTAAGTTCTAGTAGAAGAACAAAAAGCACGGAATGGAATGGAAGTTGGAAGGCGCGAGGTCGTGCTGGTGGCAGCGGGCCGGCAGTGTGAATGAGGGACCGCATAGGGGTGTTGGTACCTGATAGGTTGCACACTGCGGGGCTCTTCGCTCAGCCTTAATAGGCTTCGGGTTTATGCGTCATGACGCAAAAAGAAAGAGCACCGTGGGGTGCTCTTTGTTCTTGGGTCAGCTCTTCAAGCGAGCCGTAACGGCGCGGAGTTCACTGCTGCACCGCAGGCATCCTCCGTCTTGACCGAGTATGCACAAGCAGCGCGGACAAAGCGAGGGGCGATACTTCATGCTCAGTCCTTGATCGGCTCCAGGCCACCGCGTTTGGTCAGGCCGAACTTGTCGCCAAACGTCATGATCGGCTCGTCGTTCAGCATGGCCACGACGCCCTCCTTGTCGGTCTGCACTTCGCAGATCGTGATGATGACTTCGCCCCACAACGCTTTGTTGACTGCCTCTTTGCCCAGCTTGTGAGCGGCGGCTTGCGTGGCCTCGTAGCCAACGACACCGCCATCGGTTTCAACGCGGAACACTTTCATTGCTTGGTTCTTTCTTCGAACATGTCGTAGAGACAGTGGACGGTGTACCACTTGTCATCTTCCAGCTCTAAGTCGAGGCTTTTGAAATGGACGACGACTTTGCCGCGCCGTAGAGAAAATTTGAACGGTACGACTGTCTCGAGATGACGCTTCGTTGATGAGGTGGGCCACCCGGCGAACGTGAACGCAATCGTCTCAGGGTTATATCCCTTGAGGCGATTGGCCACACGCAGCTCTTCAGGTCCGCCCAACGTGTCGACAATTTTGTTGCCGAACAAGTAGTAGCAGCTCCCGTCAGTGCTGGCGTTTCCGCGAGTAGCCCGCTCGCCTTTGTACATGCAGGCCGAGACTTCAGCTGCTTGCTTGGTGCCGTGCACGGGTCTTCACCTCTTCATACTTGGCGGTCAGCGCTTCGCGCAAACCTTCGACGGACGTACCGGGGAACGTGCGCATGTAGTCGGTCAGATAGACGTTGTCTTCTGCGCCATCCCACATCTTGATGTACGTGCCTTCCTTGTAGCCGTTGGCCGCGCGGAACAGGTTCAGCACGTTCTTGCCGATGTACATGATTTCGAGTTCAGCCCAGGTGAGACCGACGCGCTGCATGACCACGTTGAAGATCGAAGGAGCCACGAAGCCGAGACCAGCCAGCCCACCGAGGATGTCAACAGACTCGTGCAGTGTCAGCCCGTTGAGGGTGAAGCGACGGCCAGCGATGTCCACGACAGACATGGCGTCGTGTTCTTCGATCGTGCGGCGAATCACTTCGGCCGCAGTGCCGGAGCTGCCTTGGCAGTCGACGAGATGTTGACTCAGCATGAAGTGCCAGATGTCAACGACCTCGAGCTTGGCTTGCTCCATGTCGGGCGCTTGAGCCTTCCACCACTTCCAACCGAGGTGTTCGGTCAGTTCAGCGGCTTCGACGCGGATCGCTCGCGTGAACGGGTTGTTGGCCGTGAGCCACTGCGGATTGATCTTCAGGTTCAGCGCGTCCTGCAGACCCAGCATGCGGGTCAGCGAGTCGTGAGAAGGCAGAAACGGAGAAGGCGAAGGAGTCGAGGAAGTCGTCATGAGTACCTTTCGAAATAGCGCGAAGACGATCGGCGACTTCGCGCACGACCTGTTCCTTCGCTTTGTTACGCGGGGGCAAAGGCGCCCACGCGAGGTATCTGCCGTCATCAGACCAGCACCCGGTGACACAGATGTGGCCTTGGGTGAGCAGCAGAACTTTGGAGCCGCCCGGCGGTTTGGCGTCGCCAGCAAGCGGATACTGATATTCAGGGAAGCCATCAATGTGCGGCATACGTACCTCGTTGGATGCGCTTGGCATCACGTACTACGGCGTTGATCGTCACTTCAGGGATCTTGGGGGTACAGGCTACCGTGAGCCTGTGATCAACATCGCTGATCGTGACCGTGATGTAAACGATGCCACGATCGAACTCATGATCGACCACCACAAAGCCTGCTCTGGTCAGCGCTTTCCGTATTTCGCGTACCAGTTTGTTGACGCTCATTCTGGCGCCTCTTCGATGCTGTCGGGCAGAGCCTTGAATTCGACTTCATAGCCTGCCCTGCGCAGTGCTTCTTTCATCTCGTCGATCTGGTTAAGTACCAAGATCAGCTGCGATGTACGAGCAGACAAACGAGCTTGCAAGCGCTCAATACGCTCTTCAAGCTTTTGGATGCGGCGATTAACTGTCACACGAGCTCCAACAATCCAAGTTTCAGGCAAGTCACGAACACCCGCTGTTGCGCTGCAGAGAGCTGACAGTACTGGATTGGGCCTTCCATCTGCAGCAGTTGTTCGACGTTCGTACTATCGAGTGACCGCGTTGCAGCCCGCAGAACTGCATCTGCATCAAGCGCAGTGCGGGCGGCGACGGCAGAACGTGGCATAGGAGCCGTCCATGATTCGTAAAGCGACGGAACGCTGCGAGGCTTGAACCGATCGCGTAGATCACGCAACTCAGTAAACAGCTCGGTGTACTTGCGACACACGACCTCGAGCGAAAGCTCAGAGGCGTAGCGTGCTTTTGCCGCGCGACCGATCTGATCACGCAGCTGCGCGTTTGTGAGTGAGAACAGGTATGAGCAAAGCTGCGGCACAGAGAAAAAAGTCTGCTCAGCGGCGGCGCGATGGTACGCAGCAGTAGCTCCAGTGAAATCAGGACCGGCGAAAGAAGCGGCGGTCATGCGCAGCAGATACCCCGATTCACGATGCACGATCATGTCTGAGTGCCCGGCCCATTCCGTAGCGATGACCGGAAGCCCAAGAGACATGGCTTCAGCTGTGGCCATACCAAATGTCTCTTGGACATTGTCAGACGGCGCGATGTACACATCCGCGCTACCCCAGGCGGCTTGCCACTCTTCTTCATTGGCCCCGTTGAACAGTACAAACTCGACTCTCGGGAAGCATGCAGCGACTGCCGCCAGCTCGGCTTCATCGTCTGTCGAGCCAACGCCAGCAACAGAATACTGAACAGTTGTGTTGAGCTGTTCAGCGAGCATCTGCAGCGCGGCGAACACAGGCGCCAGATTGGCTTTGCTCCAAGCCGAAATACGGCCAGCGGTAAGTGCCGTGAACCAGTACTTCTTGTACGGCCGGACAACAGGCGCGCGCGTAGGCAGTGGAATAACAGGCAGCTGAACAAGACTGCTGCCCACCAGGGATTGAACAACCCTCTTAGCGGCCGAGGACGTACACACGAGCGCGTCGTACGGTTTCAAGCACCCGTAGCTTTGCAGCTCAGCGACCACATGCGGGGTCGACAAGGTGTGAGTCAAGCCACACATGCTGTACCGCTGAAGACGATGCTTGGCTTGTTCGGTGATGAACGGGTCAGCCCTGAACACGGTGTCTATTGGTGCATCGCTAGGCAACGCAACAGCACCTAGTTCTTGCTTCAGCAAGGCGTGAACGTTCTCAGTGGCTTTCGACGCGCCGTTAAGAAAGAACCGCTCTTGCGGATAAAACCCGATCATAGGATCAGCCTTTCAGACGCATTGCGGCGCGTCGTGCGATCTCGTTTTCGATTTCGCGCAGAGTGTCGGTCAGACGACGCGTACCATCGTTTGTTTGATTGAGCATGCGCGCCGCCAGATGGCAGATGATGTCTTCAGGCAAACTGAAAGTACTAGACCCGGTTGATGTAGATGAATGCTCGAGCAGCGTGAAGCCCGATGTAGCTGGAGCCCTATGAAGGTCCCAGCACTGCGCTCGTTCAACAACCTCGATCATGGCATGTCAGCCGCGTGCCGCTCACCCAGGTACACCGGGTGGCGGGGTTTGTCCTTCACGCCCACGGGGAAGAACTTGTACTTGACGATCTTGTTCACCCAGTCCATGCGCGCGCGGTCAGCCGCGGTGAAGCCGGTGCCGATTTCAAACGATACGCCGCTGTGGATGTCGCGCACGGCCAGCGCGCCCATGGTGCCCTTGCCAGTCAAACCAGCCTTGGCCTTGCTGCGTTTGGTGCGGCCCAGGTTGTCGGTCTCAGCTTCGTTGCCGTTGTGCATCTCTTCGATGATGCCCAGCACGACAGCTTCGCTGTCTTCGAAGCGCTTGACCTTGAGCATGTACTGCTCGCGGGCAGTGGAACGGCCATGCTTGTACAGGCCCATGCCGCTGCGCAGGATCAAGCCCTCGTAACCCAGGGCGATTTGCTTGGCCTCGTATTCGAGCAGCGCGTCTTCATCGTTGATGTGAACGTGTTCGTGGACGACGATCTTGACGTTGGCTTCACCTTTGAGGCGAGCAGCGACTTGACGCTCGGTGCCCCACTGCTCCACGTAGTTGCGCACATAGGCCAGCCGATTACTGAATGCCTCAGGGCGGTCATGCACATCAAACACATGGAACGTGGCTTCGGGCTCACCGGCGTGGCTCATCACCGCTGAGTTCGTCACGCGGTACACGTCGTCAGCGGTGGGGGAGCCGACAATCAGTTCACCGTCCAGACCGTCGAACTGAGGCTTGCCCGACAGGGCGGCGAAGATGGCCTTGTTCGGGATGTCCAACAGCTTGCGGCTGACCAGCCGCTTGTTGAGCACAACGGCACGGATGCCGTCGAGCTTCGGCGATGCGAACAGCGGGTACTGCAGAATCTTGAAATCAGCCGGCGAAGCCAGCATGGGTTTGAATGACATGATGCTCCTTAACAATTCCAGTTTTGGATCACTGCCCTGAGTGCATCCAGGTGCAGCGACGACCGTGCTTGAGCCGATGCGCGCACATGCGCGATTGCGGCGGGGGCATGCTTGAAGCGGCCTGATGACAGAATGCGTGTGCCTACGCGCTTTGTCCCGTTCTCGATGACAGAGAATACGCCCCAGCCTTCGGCCAGGGCGGCTGCCTGCATGGCCGGCGTCCACTTCACAGAAGTCGCGCCTTGATCATGAGTGCTACGGCTTTTCGGCACGTGCTGTCTCCTTTTTGGGCTTGGTCTGTGACATACCGTTCAGCTTCTACGCGTGAGCTGAATCTGCTTGTGTGATCGAGCACACGTGCATGGCGGAACACCATGATGCGGTTGTGCGCCAAGACGTTTAAGCGCCAGCCTTGCTCACGAGCCGCTTCGTGGTTAGAAGGCTCCCAGCCCAAAGCACGTAAGCGGAGGTGGATGTCACTGTGTTTGATCATCGCGCAAAGAATCTACGGCGGCCCTCCAGTGCTTGCTGGCAGTGCACGCAGTTGTAAAAGCTGAGCTTGATACGAGCCTCGGGGATTTCACTCCCGCATTCACAGTGCCCGTCAAACCCTGCGGGCTTTGGTTTTTGCGACCGGGCTTTGTTAATCCCAGTTTCGATCTCCGCGCGTGATAGCGCGTCGGCGACTTCCATTTGGTATTCGTCCATCGTCTTTCTTGCGATTAAGCAGGTAGCTCAGCAACAGCGCTGTGGTGACGATTTTATAGACCGCGGACATGACGCGGGCCGTGGTGAAAAGGGGTTGAAGATTCATGGCATTGTGAACTCGGCGATCGCGGCTGCCAGTTGTTGCTTTGTTCGAACCAGGGAGTAAAAGACCGATGGCGGCAGGGGCTCTTCCCAGGCCATGTCCTGATAGATGACCCCGCCTTCAGGGCAGCCGACGATGACCCAGACGTTGCGGCCTTCGTCGTATCGCGCTGCGCCCCACTCGAGCTGTAACGTCGACAACTCAGGCAAGATGAGTGTGGTTTCGCGCGCTGGGATCTTGGGAAGCCACTTGTACTCGATCCACAAATCCGTCGACTTGCGCTTTCCGCGTCGCTTGCCCGAGTACCACACGTCCCACGTACCTCCACGGTAAGGGTTGTGCATTTTCTCGAAGTAGGGCTTGGCCCCATCTTCAAACTTGCGATGCACGGCCGCGATGAAGTTGTTCTCGGGCTTGCTGCTCATCGCCGACCCTTCGCCTTGACGGGCACAGGCGCCGCGATCACATCGCGCCGGTCGTAGTGCTTGGGGTTCTTGCCCGCGTGCAGAGCCTGCAGATGCGCCACTTGGGGCAGCAAGTTGTCCACCAATCGCTGATAGCCGTCGTTCGGAGAGAACTGCCGGTCGTCGATCAGCGTGCCGTAGGCCTGAGCATCCACGATGATGGCGAGGCACGCCAAGGCGTTGGCGAGGTGTGGGTTGTTGGAGTCGAACGCCAGCTCCTGGCCTTCGAACCAGAGGTCCATGTGGCGCTTGAGTGCGGCCACGTAGATCGAGGCGTAGACCGGCGTGGCACGCCAGTTCAAACGTCCGTACTTGCCCATGCCTTCCAGCAAGCCCAAGCACCCCATGGCCGTCGCTGTCGCGGGCCACAGGTGCAGGGGCAGCTTGGCACGGCCAGCGGCATCCTTGGGGTTGGCGGCGTCGTGCATGGTGCTCACTTCTTGTTCAGTTCGGCCCAGATGAGGTGGGCGTGTTGGGCTTGAGCGATGGCGTCGCTCAACGCGTTGTGCTTCACAGCTGCTTCAGGTTTGCCCGCGCGTTTAGCTGCTGGCAAGTTCTTCAGCGTGCGGAAGCAGCGGTTGTTCCAGAACTTCCAGGGCAGCTCCCAGCCGAACGACTTGACGGCATGGTGCAGCATAGGGATGTCGAAATCCGCACCGTTGCTCCACACGCAAGTGTTCTTGTCTGGGCCAAACCAGTCGTAGAACTCAGTCAACGCCTCTTCCAGCGACACCTTGGGTTCGGTAAACACCTTCTGTGCAGCTGCGTTTTGCCCCATCCACCAGACGAGCGTGGACTCGTCAATGCGTCGACCTTTCTCGAGATTCGAGTCGATCGTGATGGAGCGGTAAAACGCTTCATCGTCGATCTCGCCCGAGTCGAGGTCAAAGCGGACAGCACCGAAGCTCATGATGACGCTGTCGGCAGAAGTGCCGAGCGTCTCAAAGTCGATCATGACGTGGTTCATGTGAAGTGGTTGGTGTAGTCAGTTGAATGTGGCCTTCTTCCATTTGAAGAAACGAACAGCTGCATAGACAGCAGTTGCCGCCCCGGCAACGAAAGACACGGCCACGATGAGCAGCAAGCCGCCAAATGAAAGAAGGATTCCCATGGTCAGCGCCCGATCGGCTTCAAGGGATGCGGCAGGTTGGGGTCACACTTGGTGGCCTGGGCTGCGTAGGGGGACTTCTTGAAGTCCGCTTCGATGTAGCAGCCGATGCTGGCCGACGAAGTCGAGCACCAGATGATCTTTTTGTCGACCTCTTTGCCGATGACTTGCATCACGGACAGCCACGCCCAGCCCGAACCTTGCGGGCAAGACGGACCGATGTAGTCGTCGGTGTGCGGCACGATCTTCCACGACGCGTCGAAGCGCGGGTTCATGGCGAAGTACGATGCGCCGTTGGCGCTCGCATTGGCCAACGCTGTGGAGCGCTGTTGCTCGAGCAGCGCTTGCAGCTTGGTGTTGGCGTCCGACTTGGCCAAAGCTTCAGCGCGGAGCTGCTCCGGTGTGGAAGGTGCAGGCTCAGCCGCTTGTTCTGCGTGCTTGCCGCAAGCGGTGAGGGCAGCTGCTGCGATGAATGCAGCGGCGAAAATGAAACGACGGGTCATGTTCACTCCAGAGAAGACGAAAGAAAATCCCCGCCCTTAGGGCGGGGATTCACAGGTCGCTCGATTACTCGGCGGCGGGGTTCACCACGGCTTCGAGCTTGGCCAGATCGGTGTCGATCTTGCCGAGGCCCTTGGCAGCGGCAGCAGCTGCCTTGTCGCGGGCCTTGAACACGGCGTCGCGAGCCTTGTCGGCTTCGGCCACGGCCTTGTCATGCGCCTTCTTGGCGGCGGCGACGAGCTTGTCGTGGTCCTTCAGGCCGGCTTCGATCAGCTTGCGGGCGGTCTTCAGGTCCTTGATCTTGGACTTGGCTTCGGCGGGGGTGAGTTTCGGTTGACGGGCCACGGTATTTCTCCTTCAGGTGAGTGGCGTAGGTTAGCTCGCGGAGCCGGACGGCGCGCGAGATGAGGCGGTCGATGATCGACCGGCGACGTCGAGTCGCTGCTTCAAGATCGAGGCAGGCGATCACTTCGTCTTCAGTCAACTCGTCCAACACGTCGTTCAAGGCCGTGTACGAAGTGAGAGCCTGATTGATGTAGAAGGGGCGAGTTGACATGATCTGGTGCGTAGAAAAAGAGGGCTGCAGCACTATACGCAGGTATGGCAGCCACGTACAGCGCTTTGTTCAGCAGCCCTCTGAAACGGTCAGCGGCGACCGGCCGTCTTGGAGGCCGGGCGACGAGGCGGGGCCTTCTTGTCCTGCGTGGCACCGAACTGGCTCACGTCAGGCTCGGTCTGCAGCAGGGTCTTGGCTTCTTCCTGGCGAGCGTAGTGCACCGGCAGGTTCTCGTTGGGCTGCGGGTCACCGAAACGCAGCGAGGGGTAGTCGCTGTTTTCGTCGAACGAGACCTTCGTGACCACGGCCACCGGGGGCATCTGGAACGTCGCGGCCACGCTGCGCACGTAGCTGTCGAACGCCTTGATGGCGGTGGGCGAGACCTTGAGCAGCCAGATCGGCGTCTCTTCGGTGGCCTCGGCCGGCAACACAGCCAGCACGCGGGTGTTCTTGCACGCCTTGCCCTTGCCCGACGAGCCGAACTCGTTCATGGGGCAGCCCTTGCACTCGTTGGCCTGCTTCAGGGGGGAGTTGTCGCTCGGCACCAGCTGCAGCGGATTTTCGCCGATGGCGAAGCAGGCAGGCGGGGAGATGTTGTCCTTGTCGTACTCGCCTTCGTAGAACATGTTGGCCGAAACGAAGTCGAGGATGACCACATCGAGTTCGTCGGCCTTGGTGCCGTCGGGGAGCTTGAACTCCTTGGACTGACTGACTTGGATGGTGATGCCGCTGGCGGGCGCCACCTTGTTGTTCAAGGCTTCGGCCTGGGCTTTCAGCTGAGCCTGGATTTCAGCGACGGACACAACAGCGCCACCGGTCTTCTTGGTGGTGGTGGTGACGGCGGTGGACTTGGAAGCAGCCTTCTTGGCGGCAGGTTTGGTGGCCATGGTGGGAGATCCTTCAAATGGAACGGATGTTCAGCTTGCGCTTGGTGAACGGCTCAACGCCGGGGACAGAGCCCTTCTGTTCGAAGAGCTCACGGATGGCCGGATCAGAGAGCCGGCGCTGGTAAAGGTGGAAGTAGCCCGTACGCTTGATGTAGGCGTTGAGGGCATCCCAGTTGGTGACGTTGCCCACCACGTTCGACGTGATGGACACGGTGCAGTGCTTGCCTGCACCTTTTTCAGTGCCTTCAGAGTCGAGCTTCTGCATGAGCTGCTCAGTCAGCGCAGCGATCTTGCCTTCGATGATGGAGACTTGTTCGTCGAGTGCGCGTTTCTCTTCGCGCAGCAGCCAAAGGCCGTCGGACAAGCTGCCGATCGTGCCGGTGAGGCGAGCCTGCACACCGGCAACGGCGGCTGCGGTTTTTGCTTTGCCCACAGGGGCGGTCTTTTTGGCGGTGGCCATCGGTTTCTCCATGGAAGAAGTGTACAACAAAACTGAACCGTTTACCAATCACGGTTGGTAAAGCGTACCAGAAAGTTTTACGCTGTCAGGCGTCTGCGCACGGCTTCGATGTCCCGCAGCTCAGTAGCTGTGCGGACGATTTCATACGCTACCCAACTGCGGATGCTTACGGGTGAGTTGTTACGCCCGTTGAGATCGAACGTGATGACCCGATCGGTTTCGCCTACCGCTACCTTGACGTGAAGTACGTTGGTGAGGCAGTTACGCCAAGCCTCAGCCACGTACGGCCACGTGCTGATAATCGTGAGATCAGTCGGATACGCCACGGCTATGTTCAAAGTCCTTGCAGACGCTTGGCAATAACGGCCGTTTTGCGGCGGTCGAGTTCATCGAACGTTCGCTGTAGAGCTTCGCGTATCGACATAGCACCAGAGTGCAACTCGTAGCTTTTTTCGCCGTAGTTGTCGAACTGCAGCTTGATGCCTACTTGCCATTGATAAGGGCGCTGATACAAACGAGTGAACGTCACAGTTAACGCACCGTCAAGGGCGTTGTCGATCAAATCGATCAGTTCTGTGTCACTTCGAGTAGATGACATCGAAACCACCTTCGGCGTTGAGCGGAATATCGGCGCACCACGAAGGCGGAGTCTGCATCACCTTGAGCATGAAGGCATACGCTTTCTCGCCCGTGGCTGCCTTGGCCAAAGCCACGACCTCGTCATGAGTGGTCATGACTACGCGGTACTTGCAGCTGATCTGGATCAACTGCGTACCGACGATGATCCGGGCAAGAGCCTGAACGATGTTCTCGCACAGCAACCCACCGTACAGCTTGTTCTCGACCCCTTTGCGCTCATACGTCCACTCAGCGAAGTCGCCATTGACCTTGGACTTGAGGTTCGGGTACTTCAACGTCATGCCGTTGGGCAAGTAGACAGTTTCCTTCGCCCACTTGATGCACTTGTACTCACCGCGACGGCCGGCGGCCATGTCTTCGATGATCTTGGTACACAGGCCCCACCACTTCACGATCTTGTGGTTGGTGCGGCGGTAGGCGGTCACGATCTTTTGGCACACGGCTGTGTCGAGGTACACCGCAGGGCCCATGGTGCCGAGCGCCAGAGTGTTCTGGAACTTCGGAGCGCCCATCTGGTAGCCCAGGCCCAGCACAGCGATCTTGCCGACGAAGCGCTCGAGGTCGTCAGCCTTGGTGATCTCACGGCCGTAGACCACATCGGCGAACTTGCAGTACGCATCGCGGTCATCTCCGCGCGCGAGCTGACGTTTATCTTTCGGCAGCTTGGCTTGTGCGGCGGTGTAATCGTCGGCCCGGCGGAACGATTCAAGCAGATCGTCCTGACCTGCCATCCAGGCGTTCACGCGCGCTTCGATCTGCCCCGAGTCCACCACGACAACAACATGCCCCTTCGGGGCTTTGATGGACTTTCGAAGCTCCCCGCCGCGTGGCAGGTTCTGCATGTTCATTTTGTTGCCAGCCGACCAACGTCCGGTGTGTGCGCCAAAGTAGCGCAAGTACACAGGTAGTTTCATGCCGTCTCGCCCGGCTTCAAGGAAGCGGCCTGCACGGGTCTCATTGATCGTGGACTTCACACTCAAGCGCAGCTCGACAAGATCGCGCACACGCTTCTTGGGATGTTCCTGCAGCGCCGTGAACTCGAGGTCAGTCTTGCTGAACGCGTAGATCCATTTTTTGCCTTCGTCCCGATGCTTGAAGTACGCCGGGCTGATCTTGCGCGGTGGCTCAACGCCCTCGGCGCGCAGGAGGTTGGCGAACGTCTCGTTGGAGCTGATCGTCTTACGTGCTTCTTCAAGCAGCACTTCTTCTGCCGTCCAGCCCGTGAAGGCCTTCTTCTTCATCAGCTTCTCGTCATCGAGAATCTGAGTGAGCCGCGCCTTGATGACTTTCGGAGTGCCGATGAACGACAGCAGCAACGCTTTCTTCTCGGCCAGCTCGCGCTCGAGCTCTTTGCTCACGCGCTCGACGTCCACCTCCAGCACGGGGTCGGTGAACAGCTTGCATGTGACGTCGATGATCTCCATTTCTTCGGCCGGCATCAGAGGGTGCATGCACGTGAAGACTCGGTAGCACTCGTCCACGTCGTTGCCGCAATACTCGCTTGCCTTTTTCCAGCGCGGCTTGTCCTTGAAGAGCTGCTCATAAGTAAGCCCGGCCATGTCTTCGACGCCGCCTTGGATCTTGCCTCGGCCGCCGTAAAACACAGAGACCTCATCCAGACCTGCCCCGATTTCAGAGCTGTGCAAACCGCGGGCCATAGACAGCGTGCAGTAAATCTTGCGCGGCTTGATCTTGTAGCGGTGGCTCAGGATGAAGCCGTCGAACTGCGCATGGTGGGCCAAGAGGTCATGAGTAGACCAGTCGATTTTGGCCAGCTCTTCGGCGATCTTGGGACCGGGGACGACCTTGGTCTTGCCCTTACCGATCTTGATGCCGCACATGAGCGCTTGAAACCGCGTGTCTCGTATGTACTCGCTGGTGCTGAGCTTACGCAGCGTGTAATCGCTGTCGTAATAGGTCTCGAAGTCGAGCGTCACGAGGTTCGTAAAGTTTACCTCGGCCGGCTTGATTTGTGCGAGCACCACGGGTGGTTGTTCATCAGCCTTACGGCGGGCGGCAGAAGACCAGCTCATTTCATTCTTTCAGTCTTGCTGTGATCAGCTGTAGTGTGAGAAGGGCGTTCGCTCGCGCGATCTTTAGTTCGCGCAACCAAGCACCGCGGTGGTAGTTTGTGTAGACGAACGGACCGACACTTGACAGAACACGGTTGCCGAAAGGGCCCGCGGAGCACTTTTGAACAAACGCCCACTCGTCGTACTGAATAGCAAGGCGGTCCATAGGATCACCATGTCGATACTTAGCTATCAGCTCGTCGATGTCCATGCGGCCCCGCACTCAGAACTTATTCACCTTGTTGATCATGGCCCGTTCAAACTGCGCCTGTGCATCCCAGCCGACGGCATTGCCGCCGAGTATGGCGCCTGCGTTTTCCGCGACGCGCGCTTTTACTGCTTCTTGCGTTTGCAGCCACTTGAGCAGGTCTGCATCTTTTTTCAAAGACGGGCCGTTGATGACACCGATGCCGCTGATACGGTGAGCGACAGCGTTGATACGGTCCTGCCGCTCTTTTTTCGCGAAAGACAAGACGTTGAGCCACGTGACAAAAGTCATCGGGGGCTTGAGCAGCTCAAGCGGTATGTATTGAGCGACAACAGCAAGTTCGTCTTCGGTCGGCGAGACGAAGTGGTTGTATTTGGTGATGATGGCGTCGAGGGTTTCTGCGGTCATAACGATCCAAACAGGTCGAGAAGGTTGCGCATGCGCTCGTTCTTGCCGAGCAGAATCTCGTAGACCTGTTCTTCGATCGTGTTTTTGGCCACGACGATGATGGTCTCGGTTTTCTTTTTCTGCCCCATGCGGTACTGGCGGCGGTTGCCCTGGGCAAACAGCTCGGCGTCGTACGTGGGGCAGGGCCAGATGGTCGTGGTACCGCGCGTAAGCGTCAAGCCGTGGGCGATGCTGCGCGGATGACCAAACAAGACGTCAAGTTGGCCAGCTTGGTAACGAGCGACGATAGCGTCTCGCTCTTTGTCAGGCGTGCTGCCGTCGATCACGGCATAACTCAGCTTGGCTTTGGCTGCATGCTTGACCAACAGATCGCGTTGGTGCTTCCAGAAGAAGAACACGAGACTGTGCTGACGCTGAGCCACCATGTCGATGATCATCTCGTAGCGCTCTTCGTCCACCACGCTGAACTTGTCATCTGTGGTGTAGAGCGCACCAGAACTGATCTGCAGCAGCTTGTTGGCCACGGCAGCAGCGTTGATGGCGATGGCGTCAGCCGGCACGCCAGACAGCCGTTGCTTGACTGCGGAGACCACAGACAAATAGATCTGATCGCGGCTCATGCGTTCGTATGCGTCACGCTGCTTTTTGGTCAGCTCCCAGTCCACCGTGTACTGATGGTTCGGCGGGATGTCCACGCAGTCTTCGAACTTGTGGCGGATCACGATGTCGCTGAGCAGGCCAAAAACGGCTTCTTCAGCGCCGGGCTTGTCCTGCCAGTTGATCGCGTTAGCGTTGCGCCCTACTTGCTGCGGGATGCACACGCTATTGCGAAACGCATAGAAACTGGGGCCCAAGCGCTGCCCGCCGTCGAGCAGATAAACCTGATGCCACACGTCGGTGATGCTGCGGCCGTTGGGCGTACCCGTGAGGCCGGAGCGGTACTCGAAGTGCTTGGAAACCTTGGCCATGGCGCGACTGCGCTGGCTGGTGTGGTGCTTGTACGCAGTGATCTCGTCGACTACCAGTTCGTCGAATCGCTCGAAGAAAGCTTTCTTCTGCTTGGCGAGCCATACGGCAGCATCTACGTTGGTCACGTAAATGTCGGCGTCGGCCTTGAACGCCTCATCACGATTGTCTGCTCGGGCGACTGATACGCGCATGTCTGGACAGAACTTGCGTGCGTCGTCAGCCCAGGCTGACTTGAGCAAGCTCTTGGGGGCGATGACCAGCATACACTTGGCCTTACCGCCCTTGCGACGCCGCCGAGCTGCGTAATGGACCAGACGCACGAACGTCTTCCCGGTACCAGGGTCGCTGGTGTCGTAGCGGATCGGCGTGCGGTCGGCGTGCTTCAAGCTGACCGCTTGATGCTTCATCGCTTTGGGGGGAAGTACGCGCGGCATCAGTGCACCTCTTTCAAGCGAGTTCGACGTTCATCGGCGATCTCGGCGCACCGCTGCCGCAGACTCTCTCCCGACGGGTCGGTGTAAACATCGGCATGGCAGAAAAAAGAGAGCTGCAGCCCGAGCAATCGGATAGCCGGGCACAGCAAAGGTGGTGACCCTTCTGCTTGCGCTTCGGCGATGAACTTGCTGAGCATGTCCACGACGTCGTTCAGCGCGTACGCTCCAGGCTGCATGTTGGCGACAATTTCAAAGCGGTTCATGAGGTCAGCCGAGATGAGATGATGGCGGGCAAAAAACGAATGCAGCGTGCGCACGTGACTTGACTTGCGTCGAGAAAGGGTGCATCGCTCTTCAGGTCAGGTATGCGTCCGCACAAGTTGCGGTACAGCGGGCGTCCCGAGACCGTGCGCTCGGCGATGCGGTCTGGTACATAGTGCTGCACGGTACCGCTGGGTACGATGTACGGCCTGCGATCTTGGATCACTGCCTGCACGTACGCTTGATAATCTTCGAGCCGAGTAAAACCTTTCGGGACGCGCTCGTTCATCGGTTGTACCCTTTCTTGACTCCGTCCTGGCAATGGCCGGTCCCCCAAGGGCCGTACGCGCACCATTGACAGCTGAAGATGTTCGCGTTAGCCGGGAACTCAGTGGCCGTGGTCATCTCGTTGCCCCGTCGATCGAAGTTCGACTTGAAGCGCAAGCCTTGCGCTCGGGTAAAGGTCTGAACCGTCACTTCGTTTTGATCGAGGTACCACAGCTCCGTGGTGACAGACTGCAGCTTCGGGTAACGCAAGAACGTCACGAGTTGGTACAGCTGCAGCTGCTCAGCGTGCTTGACTTCATTGCCGAACTTACGGCCGGTCTTGTAGTCGATCACCGTGGCGTGCTCATCGCCGTGAAAAACACATGCATCAAGCTTCAAGCGAAGCCACACAGGTACCCATTGATAAAATTTCTTGCCGACCTGATAGAACAGGCTGGCGTCGCCGCGCTCGGGCAACTTCTTGACCTTGGTGACGGGTTCGGCAAACGCCAACTCTCGCCACTCGCCGTTGTAGTCCATGGGTTCCCAGTTACGGCCCATGCCCCATTCGCCTTCAAGCGAAACGCAACCCTCTTTGTAGAGGATGCGCAAAAGATCGAGGTGAACACCGAAGTGCTTTTCCGCTTCAGGGGCCAGGGTATTGATGTCACCGCGAACGTAGCGTTCGCAGGAATCGTGCACGCGCGTGCCGCGGTCGTTGGCGTGCTCTGTTTTGCCTGGGGGCAACGGGCGTTCAGGCTCGGGGATACGCTGGTCGTACTTGAGCCATGCCATGCGCTTGCAAGTCTGAAACGACTGCAGCCGGGTCGGAGACCAGGATTTGATCATGATGAAGTGTGGTTGATTTTTGAAACCAGATATCGTAACTGATCTTCGACCCAGGCTTCAGCCTCGCCATCTTCTCCCCAGGTGAACATCGGTGAGTTCTCCCAGAAGTCGAGGGCGCTGCATTCAACTCGCCATTCTTTGTCGAAACACTGCCCGTTAACGACATCTCTGGCCCACGTCCTTGTGCGCTTGATGTACTCATCGGCGGCGCGTTGAGCATAGGCGACGCCAGATTTCTTACGAGCGTCATAGAAGTACTGTGCCCAGGTGTACTCAAGTACTAGGACAAGTCTGTTCCCATACCCTCGCGAAGTTCCAAGATCGATCTCTTCTCCGCCGCGTTGGACACCGTACGGTCTATGCACTGTGTCTATTTTACCGACACCTTCAAAAGCGTACTCTTGATCAACGTAGTCCCAACGTGCAGTGATGCAGACGTCGTTGTACTCGACCTCGAAAGTTTGCTCACCCCGTTTCATGCTCGGTGTATCAAACGGCAAAGGACACATGCGCCGCGCTGCGCGCTGAGTAATCTCTTTCTTGGCGAGGTCGTATGCGTAAGGGGGAGCGATGCCGCGCTCACGCCGGGCCCGATACGCCTCGATCAGTGTCTCTGAGAGGTTTGAAGTCCGGAACATTGGTTTCGATCCCTCGTGTCACGCGCATCAGCGGCTCGCCGTCGCCGAAGTTGCGGCATTCGGTGTCATCGTCGTTCTCACCCAGGCGGATGAACGTGCCAGAGAACTCGCTGTCTTGCGCGAGCTCTCCCCAGAGCCGTTCGTGGATCGCGACATCCTCGTACTGCAGGTACCACTTGACGTCGTCGGCGTCGAAAGTGATGTACCCGTCGCCTTCATGCACACCGATCGAGCACTCTGCGAGGGCCTGTGCGTGTTCGCCAGTGAGGCGCCACGCTGCAAGCTTGGCCAACATGACCTTTTCAGGGGCGTAGATGGCGTACGACACGGTTGAACGGTAGCCCATGCGTAACTCCGTCAGTTGTCGAAGCAGAAGACGACACGGTACACCTCGTTGACTTTGTTCGGGTCGTCGAAGTGAAACGCGTCAGGTTCGAAAAGTTCGGCAAAGCAGCGGTACGGATGACCGTCTTTGAAGGACGCACGCTGCTGTGTCAAGCGGTCAGCCACAAACTCATGACCGAAGTGTTTGTGAAGGATAGGCTCAATCTCGCTGGGCGTGAGCCACGAGTGGCTGTGGAGGTCGGAGTCGTCTTGACTGTACCGAGCGCGCGCCATCACGGACGCATCAGGCGGGAGGCCTTTCGGCGTGAAGCCGAAGTTGCCGTCGCCACGGACATCCGCGAGGTCGGCAAAGAGATCGTAGTTGCGACTGCACACTTTGAAGTACATGTTGCCGCTGGGGAACGACTGGCCTTCTCGAAAAGAATCGAACATTTTGTTAGATAGGCCCGTGAAATCACGGACGCCGTACCACTCGCCGGTGCTGGCTTTTTGTTCGAGGATGATGTGGATGTCGCAGCCCATGCTGTTCTTTCAGTCGTTGATCTTGAGGCCTTCGCTGGTGTGCTCCACGTTGATGAGCACATCGGCTGGCACCGTCACGTCGATGTACCAGAGCACATCGTCGTCTTTGGCGCCGCGTGATTCGACCAGGGCTTTGAACTGGCCCCAGGTCATGCCGTCGGAAGGGACGAGAGCCGTGTTCATTGCTTGCCCTTCTGCGCGCCGAGCAGGAACCACTTCCAGTCGCGTGCGATCGCCGGGTTCACATACGTGCCCTTGCGCGAGCGGCGGAAGTTGAACGAGTCCCTGTTGAGAGACTCGAAGATGGTGCGGAGGCGGTCTTCGTCGAGCGGTTTGACGGGCTCGTGTCGTGCATCCCGGAAACCAGGGTGCGTGCACTTGCCCCGCTCGCACTCGCAGTACGGGCTGCGGCAAGGCTTGAGTTCGCGGTCTTGGGCTGTGCAATTGGTGGCCATGCACAAGCCCATTTCATCGAAACGGTGCCGGCCGTCGCTGTGACCGGGGCAAGGGTCAGATTTCGATGCGGACATGCTGCCCCCACGGCGGAACGACGTCGGTGGTCATGACCCACAGCACCGGGTAATCCGGCGCCGTTTGAGGGAACGGGCCGTAGCCGTCAGTCAGGTAGATCAAGCATTTGGGGGTTTCGCCGAGCTCATCGAAGTGCGTGAACGGAGGGCGGAAGTCGGTACCGCCGCCGCCTTTGCTGACGAGCTTGAACTCGTCTTCCATGGAGAACTCATCCATGTGGTTGATGCGCGCGTCACACGAGATGTGGATGGTTTTGACGGGGCGCACAGCATCGCGGATGGCCGAGATTTCGGCTGTGAACGCAGAGAGCACAGGCCCGTCGATGGAGCCAGAATCGTCAGTCACGACGCACACGCTCTCCATGACTTCGCTGTGCAGGCCGGGCAAATAAAAGCCGCTGGCCAGCATGCGCCGGTTGGGGCGCGTCCACTGATAGTCGTTTTTCGCGAAGGACGTGATGAACTGGCGCAGCATGGCCTTCCAGTCCACCTTGCTGTTCAGCATGTCGTCGACAAAGCGCTCGAGCGGTCCGCTCAGTTTGCCTTGCGCTTTGGCAGCCTGCGCAGCCTGAGCAGTGGCGATCTTCCACTCGGTCTCGACCATTTCGGCGTCAGCCGGATTGCCTTGTGCCGCGTCACGGATATCACACAAGCCGCCGTGCTCATCGTCAGGTTGGTCGGGCAGCAGCGAGTAGATGTGGTCCGCTGTCATGCCCTTGAAGGCGGGGTTGTGCAGCCACGTTTTGCCCAGCTCGAACCCGGCATCTTTGATGACGTCATTGATGACGTAGTCACCAGCGGCGTTCCACTTGCCAGGGCTTCGACCGTTACGACGCGTCAGATGATCGAACACGCAGTGGCCGACTTCGTGGGCCATAGCGGACTTGCGCAGCGCAGGCGTGAGATCACGCACGAACTTCGCGTTGTAGAAGACGTGCTTGCCGTCAACGGCCAACGTCGGGATGGTGTTGTCTTCCACCAGCTTCAGACGGAGCGCCAGCGTACCGAAAAACGGCTGGTCGATGATCATGGCTGCGCGAGCGCGCGTGAGTTCAAGGAGAGCTTGTTGATCGACGGTCATGATGTAAGGCGTTGGATTGAGATAAGAAGAACGGTTTGTTCGACAACTGCGAGGGCGCATGGGTTACCGCCCAGTGCTTGTATGTGCACTGTTCGCATCACGGTTCGCTCTTTTTCGCTGCCTACTACTGCTCGTCCCCACGCAGATAGCCATTGTTCTACTGTGGGGGAGCGTTGATGTAGGGTATACAGCGCATTAGCGAAAGCGCTTGTCTCGTGTCGGTTGTCTACGCTTAACCGACTAAACGCATTGCAAGCACTTTGCTGACTATCCGTGAGTGCCATGGGTTACCTTGCGCTGCTTGTTGTTTCCAGTGTTGTATCGAGCGATGCCTAGACGCCAGAGACAACGTATTGAAATAAGCGTTGATGGAGTTGAGGCCGAGTTCTGCGAGCGCCCGTTGAAAGTGCGTTATTTCTTGCCGCTCTTCAGCGCTCAGGGATACTTTGCGGATAGTGCTCAAAGGTAGCCCCATGATGTTCGCTTAGCCTTTCAGGCGTTCGACGGTAACTGCCGTCATGAGCGTTTTGGCCAGCTCTGTCGGGTTCGGTCCCTGCGCTTGCTGTTCGATCCAGTAAATCCACCGCAGCTGTTGGGCGTCGCTCCATCTGGCGAACTTCACGCAAAGCACTCTCCATCCAGGCGATCCTTCTGCTCGCTTGTTCTGCATCACGCGTCGGAACAGAGCGATCAGTTGGAGTTCGTCGGGGGAAGGAGTGAAAGAACTTTGCATGCCACTTCGTCGATTTCCCGACGCCGGAAAGTACTGATGCGCAGAGTGCGCGGGCTCACTGATGCCAACGGCTCCATTTCTTTGTGGAGCTGAATGAGCAAAGGGTCGTCCGTGAGGTTCAGCGCAAGGATGACCCCATGAAGGTTCTTGACGTTGTCCACGAGGGAATCGCGGAACACTGCTTTGGGGTCGCTGAGACGCTCGTGCATGGTACCGACCACTTCGCGGATGCGCGCGAAGATGTCGTTCACCGCTTTCTCTTGACGGGCTCGAACTGCTTGTTCGAGCTCATGCCGCACGCGCGCCATCTCGGTTTCACCGACATCGACACGAAAATCACTGGCGCTTGGCACAGGTTCGGGGTCGATACTGACGTAAAACTTCAAAGCGATCTTGGCGGCATCCGGGTAGTCGCGAGGGTCGTACAACGTACCCAATCGCTGTCGTGCGGTCTGCACCAGCGCAGGATAGCCGTCAACGAACTCCCGCACACGGGTGTTGAAGGTGTCCTTGAGCTTGCGCATGTCCTGTGTGTACTGCATGAACAGCTTCGATGGGAGCAAGCGGCGACCGTCATCGGTCCACGGCAAAGTGTTCTTGTTGTGGTAGTCACGCAGGGCGTTTGCCGCCGACGCGATTGGCTTGAGGGCGTCAGCGTCAACCAGCAGCTTGTTGAAGCGGCCGGCATTCTTGGCGCCGTGATTTTTTTCGATCTCGGAAGACGCGTGCTTGTCGTGCTTGCGCGCCGTCCATTGGCTGATGCTCAAGGTCATCAGCATCGCTTTGTGATTCAGCATGTTCATTCCTTCAGGCGAGCAGACGTCTCAAAGATGACGAAACGTCAATCAGCTCGGTTGTGTGCCCACGCCAATGTCCTTCGCATGAATCTTTCCAACTCATCGTGGGTCATGCTTTGAGCCTTAACGCGATCAGCTCTATTTCGTACCAAAGCTTAAGCGTTTGCGCCAGCAACTCGCCATTCTCCGCTCGCCGGAGCATGTCGTGCCGGTCTTGAAACAGACGTGTGTAGCCCTTGTGCACAAGGATGACCCACGCTTCTTCTTCAGGGGTGAAAAAGTCGTCGATGATCATAGTCATCGGTGAAGATAGGCCCCTGGGCATAGTGGTCAACGCAGGCGTCGTCGAACTGATTCGGCCAGTAGTTGTTCCGCTATTTGCATAGCTGCAGAATCGTTGTAGAAAGCTCTCTCGAGGCATCGGACCATCCCTCCTTTGGAGTCGAAGAAGGGATGACACAAACCTCGTCGGTGCATGTCCGCCCATACGTGCAGCATGTTCATGACCGCGTCCGCGTCGAAACGGCAAGGATCAAAGCGCGATTGAACAGCTCCCGGATCTGGTACTTCGCTCCGGTTGTTTTTGCTCGTAGCCATGCTAAGTACAGCTCGCGGTATGTGTGTTCGTAAACGACGCGGCAATATTTCTTGGGTAGCGTGCCCTGAAGCTGCATGAGGCCAAAGGCACGCCCTAGTTCCTCCGAGTAACTCGGAGGAACCCACCGCTTTAGATCAGCACGGAGCTGTTGTCGATCGCCCATTTGTGGAACGCCTTGCACTGCTGCAGGTCGGAGTCGCGCTGCAGTGCCGTGCGCATGAACACGACTTGGAACTCGACCTGCATGCGGTTGCTGTACTCGACCAGACGATCGAAGTTGTTCGGCGACGCTTTCATCGCCATGGCGATGCTCAGCGCGTACAGCACCGACGGCGATTCAGGCACCGGCACCTTTTCGGGCGCCAGCAGGATCTTGTCGATGCTCGGCATTTCCGCCGCGTCCTTGCGGAAGGCCATGAACTCACCGGCCGGGCCCTCGCCAACCGTGCCCTTGATGAGCTCGTGTTCTTCCTGCATGCTCAAACGCGGAGCCTTGGGATCGACGTGCGAGATGATTTGGCTGGCGAACGCCCACGAGCGCGGCGACGGGAAGGCACGCTCGTTCTTGGCCGGGTCGAAGCTGTGCAGCAGGCTGGGCTTGAACTTCATGAAGGCGATCACGTCTTGGTGCACGCCGTTCTTCAGCGCCCAGGACGCCCAATCGTCCACGTCCACGTCGAAGTCGATGTGGACGAGGCGGTTGGCCAGCGGGGCAGGCATGCGGCTGGTGACGCCGCGGTCACCGTCGCGGTTGCCGGCGGCGATGATGGCCCAACCTTCAGGCAGCACGTAGTTGCCGATGGAGCGGTTCAGGATCAGCTGATAACCGGCAGCCTGCGTGGCGGGCAATGCACTGTTCATTTCGTCGAGGAACAGGATACCGCGCGTGGGATTCGGGATCATGGTGTCGGCTTTTTCGCCTTTCTTGAGCTTGTAGCCTGCGACGTCACCGGCACGCACAAACGTGGGCGGCAAGAAGTCGGGCGGCAGCCACTTCATCACGCCGCCGTCTGCGTCCGGCACGGGAAAGCCCTTGAGGTCCACCGGGTCCAGCAAGTTCAAGCGAACGTCGCGCAGCTCCATGTCGTTGTCATGGGCAGACGTGGTGATGACGTCAGACTTGCCGATGCCGGGCGGGCCCCAGAGGAACACGGGCCGCTTGATGCTGATGCAGTGGTTGATGACGCGGGAGACGGAAGAAGGCTTCATGATGCTCTTTCATGAGTTGGTGGATTGATCATCGCCACGCAAACGGCGACTCACTTGTTCGGCCTGAATGACAGACCAGATGGTTGCGACTTCTCGCATACCTGAGACAAACACGTTGAGGCCGCGGCGCTCAACGATGTGTCGATATTGGGGGTGCAGCTTACTGAATGCGTTGTAAGACCGCGTAGTCATCTTGACATGGTGGACGTCAGGAGAAATAGCGCGCACCCAGTTGTACAGCTCTTGCGCGCTCAGCGTTTCAAGCTTTTCGCTACAGCTGTCGATATGATCTCTCTCCATAACGGGATCTCTTGACGGATGTCGACGAGGTACACGACGAACGTGTGCGCATACGAGTGGAGAAGTGTTTCACCGCGCAGAGCGCAGATCATTCCGTACGTCTTGCGTGATACTTCAACGCAGTTATGCGGGCACTTCTCGATGGCCTCGATCAGCTCTGAAGGCGATGCGCAATCTTCAAGGCGGCCACTTGCTCTCGGGTCCATGCTTTGCTCTCCAGCCACGGCTCTAACAACGGTCGGCACGCTAAAGCATCGAGGTACTTACAAACCCCTGCGTACATGCTGAACTCGTTAGAGTCGTCAAACTCACACCATCCTCCTACCTGTATGCATTGAAACAGGTACGTAAGCCCGACCAACTGCCCATGACTTAAGTCGCCGATGTCGCATGGTCCGTCGTTCATGGATTTCGCCAATTCACGAGAGATATCGGCGTCACCAAAATCGGTGCTCACTTCTGATCCCCGAGCGCTTGCTCGATCGACATGATGCGCGGGTCACGAGACTTGAAGCCCGGAGGACGTTGAAACGTATGCACCAGCGTGTTGTGCTTGGGGAACTTCATGGTCGGTCGCCAATCGACAATGTAGTTCGCCAAGTCACGTTTTGCTTGGATCAGTGCAACTTGGCTGGGCGTCGGAGCCTTGCCGACGATAATGATGGACTGGCTCATGGATGGTGATGAACTGGTTGTTGTGTGCCTCGCCCATCTTCTTGGGTAAGGCCAGCGGGCAGCTGACCACCCATAAAAATGGAAAGGGCCTGGGCGAGCGGAACATGAGTGACTTTCTGCGCGGCGGCAGCTTCGCGCTTGCGCTGGTGATAGCGCTGATAGCGCTCTTTACGAACTCGATCGACCAGACGTTTAGGCGGCGCAGCCTTGTGTTCACCTGGACTTGTCGTGTATCGAGCGCGTATTTTTTGATTACCGACATGTGACCACGAACAGATACGAACGGCGCTCTCGTCGATTAGTTTCGTAAGCCAACGACTGAGTGTGGATTCAGGAATGCCGAGCTCAGCGATGAGGTCTTCCTGAGTGCAGCTACGCTTTTGCGCCACCGTGGCCAGGATTAAGTCTCTCCATGGACGTCGTTTCATTTCGGCCAGCCGAGCTTCATGAGGTCAGTGATCAGGTTCGTCCCGGCGGGCAAGTTTTCGTCGTTGCTGCCTTTGCCGAACTCCATGTCAATGTACTTCTTGAACTCCGGGTAGCGCTTGCGCAGCGTGTTGACGGTAGAGCACCCTTTGAGCGCAGCTCGGACGCGGCGCTCTGTTGCCCCGTACTCGACTTTGATGTCTTCGAGCTCGCGTACCTTGTTCATGAGCGCCGGCGCAGCGGGCCCGAAGTCGTCGAAAGTGATGCTGTCGCCGCTCCAAGGCACGCCCTGGACGTAGCCGATGCCGTCGCAATAGATCGACGCCGTGTTGACGAACGAGCGCAGCTCGGGGTCGTACCAGAGCTTCTTCACTTCATCGGGTAGCAAATCGACGGCTGCGTCTACGAGGGCTCTGAGCATCACCTCGTAGTACTCGGGCTGCGGCACGTCATTCATGATCGAACGGCAGATCGAGTTGCGGTTGTGTTCGGTGAGTTTCATGGTGTCGGCTCTTGAGTTGCATCGGCTCTACGTACGCCCTTACGCAAAGCTCTACGGTTGTTCTGCAGTTGTTGCGCTTGCGTGCTTGCCGCAGCTGCTGCTCGATGGTTTTTTCTGAACGCTTCGTGAAGTGAGCCACCTCACGGAGCGTCCAGCCTTTGGCGAGCATCCGCACAGTGCGGAGCTCGATTCGGGTGAGGATCAAGCCTCGAGACCCAGGACTTCGCGACCGAGCGTGTGGTACGGGCGCACCTTCTCGATCGCTTCCGGGGAAGTGAGCTTGGCGAATGCGCGTTCGTGCCACTCTTCATCGTGCAGAATGCGCTCGAAAGTGAAGCGGACATCAGGCGGTGCTGCTTCGTCGGCCACGATGACGCGGATGCGCTCAAGGCGCATGCCCTCAGCCAAGGTGGCGATGGCCGCCTTGTCTTCGAAGGTGATCGCGGCCGCACTGACCTCACCCCAGTAGCGGGCTGACTCGTCATGCTGCCCGGGGTCGACGTTGCGGTTGTCGAGCAGCTCCTTGACCCAGGCGGCGTGCTGTTCTTCTTGGCGGGCGATTTGCTCGAGCACGCGCTTGTTGTCGGCGTTGATCGTGTCGGCTGCCATGGCAAGGATGCGAACGGCTGCCGTGACTTCACCGTGGTACTGCTTACGCAGCCATTCGTTGAACTTGGCGGGGTCTTGCTTGACTTCGGCCCACCACTGTTGTGAGGTGACCGGCATGATCACTCCTTGGAGTCGAGGTGCGCCACCAGGGCGGCGATGCCTTCTTGGCGCTTGGCGATCTCGGCCACCAGCTTCTTGGGCTTGGCCTTGATGGCTTCCAGGCGAGCGATCTCGGCTTCCTGGGCAGCGATCAGGTCGTAGACCTCGCTGTCCTTGAAGTCCTTGATGTCGACACCGTTGATCAGGGTCTTGTTGGTGATTTCGATGACGGCGGTCTTGTTGGTCATGATGCGGGCTTTCAAAAGTTCGGCCTCGACTTTGTCGATATGGCCTTGGGCTACGGAAATGTGAGCGTTGATTCGAGCGCTCACGGCTTTGAGGTTGAGGGCAGACTCGGCTTCGTGGTTGATCGGGCTGTCACCGGCAATCGCAGCATCGGCTTTTGCGAGTTGCTTGACGTACTCGTCGCATGCTCTCCAGCCATTTTGAGTGACGTAGTACTTCAGCGAGACCGTGTTGACGCAGATCAGATGGAGCGGACTGCACAGCTTGTTGATCACGCCGTCGGCCGGGCGCTGCAGCTCGATGCAAATCTGTTCAAGGCCGCAGCCACGAACAAACAGCAACTTGAGCTTGAGCAGTTCGGCTTCCGACCAGATCATGCCGTGTCGAGCGCGACGCTCATTGTCACGCTGTTTGAACAATGTGTTCCAGACATCGCCGTTCTGGTACGCCGGCTTGACCGTCGGCGCCTTGGGTTTTTCTGAATCAGCGTTTTTGACGCGATCCTCCCAAAACGCAAACGGCGGCAGATCCGAGAAGCCAGACGAACCGACGCGATCTTCGATGTCGTAAATGTCATCAAAGTAGCGACGCAAGTGCTCTCGGTTTGCTGGTCCGTCGATGCTGGAAGAAGAAAGCACTCCGGCTGGAGCCACGGCGAATCGGGTCGCGAACTGCATGATCACTGTTCGCGCACGCGCGTGGCTTTCGCCGGCGCACGCCTTGTACATCTCGTGGAATGTAGCTTCGTTCTCGAGCACGATTGCGATCTCGTGCAGCTTATGTGCTAGGGCATTCATGATTCTCCTTCTGTGAGTCTGAGGAATACGTGAGCAGCTTCCAAAGATTCAAACTCACGCGGCGGGTATCTGGCGTCGTCCTCAGTACGTACAGCAATGAGGTACGCTTTGCCTGATGATGCGTCGACCCTGAGTGACACGTACGTTTGATTGCGCCATATCCCTTCGAATTTTTCGACGGGGTATGTGTTTAGGAAGATGCTGGTGCCGTTCGTCGGGTCTATCACCCAAGAAGTCTCAGCCACGTTACAGCCTCCTTAAGTGAGCCAGCGCGTCGCGACTCACCGAACAGCGTTTTTCGTACACGCCAATGATCGTGGCCGAGAAGCTTGTAAATCAGCACATCGCCCTTGATGCTTATAGAGCAGCGCGATGATCCAAGAGTGGCGTGCTCTTGCACAGGTGGAAACCTGATAACTTTCATGTCTTCCCGGCTGAACTGCATGGCATAACCCTGTATGCGGCGTACGCGTGCGATAGTTTTTTGAACGGGCCGATCGTCGACAAAGTCCATTCGTCAGACGAATAGTTTGGTACGAGGTACCAGCTTTTGCGGTCCATGAATTTGGCGATTACGTAGTCACGGGTTACGCCGCCTTCAAAAATTACACAGCGCAGCTTCCTGTTTCTGTGCGTTGATGCGCCACGGATATCTTTGTGGACGGTCAACATGACACAAGCCTCAGATAAAGAAGCGCGTCCTTGAGCTTTGGGAAGAAGTCATACACAGCCACAGATTCGTACGACGCGAGGTGCCATCCTGGGTGGCCCACAAACTTCGCGACGTAGACCTCGTCTTGGAGAGATGGCACGTACCAACATTCTGTTCTGGTCGCAACATTGAAGATTCCGCTGCGAATAAGCAAGCCGTCGCTCTGGTAGCAAGGGTGCTGTTTGTAGTACGAACGGACGCATCGGTAAGCGCTCATCGGTTCAGCTTCCACGAAACGATCGTCGCCTTCAATGTAGGGGCGCTTATGTATATACGCGCAGGGAAATTAAGCCATACGCGCCAGTGCGTTTCGTCCCTTCGTCTCGATATGACGATCCAGCCGTGTTGGTCGCGTACCGCACAACGCAGACTCGCTGGATACAAGCGTCGATGAACGGTGAACTCTTTTTTCATGCTAGCAGTCTCCGCTGTGCAATAGCTGCTCTCAACGTTGGTGCTGTATACGGCACGCCGTCTACCCAAAACGTCCAGCCTGAACCAGGCGTGCGTTTCAGGAAAATCGCAGTGATTTCGCCGTTGTGATCCAAGGCCTGTGCGGTTGCTCGTGGCATCTCGCCGTCCTTGAAGCGTTGTACTTTGATTTTCTGGTTCATCGCTTCATCCTCAGGATGACCAATGACGCCTTGATGGTTGCGGCAAGTGGTGCAAAGGTCTCGTTGCAGTACCAGAGATTGTCTCTGCGCCTGCGGTACATGACCACGGTGCCCCACATAACGTCGCGGTCTGTGAGTACACAACGTGCCCGCGTATATGACTCTTTCTCTTGGTAGCGGATGATTTTGTACTTCATCGCAACAGCCTCATAGCGATTCGGTTAGCTTGGCGCTTTACGAGAGCTTCGCGAAGTCTTGGATATTCTTGGCCTAGTACTCTCCACGTACCGCGGTCTGTTCGATACGCGTAACGGAAAAGTTTTCCTCGCCATACCATGTAGACAGAGCGATCTTCGAAGATCAGCGGAAGTTCACAGTAGGGTAAAGGTGCGACGGCTCTCATCTGGTGAGTCTCCACACGGCCAACAGCTCCTTCAGCGTGCGTGCATACAGGGTTTCGTCATCTACGTACGCACACCAACGGTTTCCGTTGAGCTTGGTTTCCTTGCAGAAGTACATCTTTTCGTTACGGATCACCAGACTCGCCCAGGCACGAAGAGCATCTGGTCGTTGGGGCCGAATCCGTTTAATGGTCAGCCCTGGATATTTCGTGCTCATCGTTTGAGCTTCCACAGAACTAAGAGCTCCTTGAGCGTGTTGGCTTCAATGCGCTCAGTGTCTATATGCAACGTCCACAGCTTCGTGGCCCTCGACCTGAAGCAAAGTACATCCCGTTGTCGATGTTCAGGACAGCTGTAGCTCGGAGTGATGGAGAGGCGGCGAGTGAGCTGCGCGTAACGTGGATAGGGCGACGTTCACATAGCCAGTTCATCTCATAATCCTCCAGCGCACGATCGCTTCTTTGAGCGTGCGCGCTTCGCCATATCCCCCGTACTTCATGAGATACCGCCACTCTCCTCCCCACCTCCGCCATATGGGGCTGTGCGTCACATCTCCGACCTGTACAAACAGCTCGGCTCTCATGTCGTAAGTCCCGGTGCCGCGGGGTGTGCGGACGATTGAGTACTTCATGGTTTGAGCTTCCACGCTACCAAGGCCACGCGGAGCTTTCTATGGCCGGTGAGCTTTGCCTTAGACGGAAATTGAGTCCACCCCCGACCACGTTCGTAATAGGCGATGCGAGACCACCTACCAGATTCAAGTTCACGAGCGGCGTATGCGAAATCGCATACGGGACCGAACCTGTGGATACCAAAAAGCCTCACGATCTTGATCGTGAGGCCTCCGATCTCGACTGTAGGGACGCGCTTTATTTCACCTTCTTGAGCGCCGGCTTCGACGTCGGCTTTGGGTACAGCGCTGATTGATGGGTCGCCCACTTCTTTGTGTCCTTCCACATGATCTTGATGCCGTTCACAGTCTTCGGCGCAATCCACACTTTTGTGACGTGGATGCGGTGGTGTTTGAGCATCGTGGTGAACTTGTTGGGCGAGTTCGGGATGTTGCCCACGGTGTACTCGAAGACCGTGCGGAGCTCTTCGCGGCTGATGTTGCACTCGCCGCTTTTGGTGTCGGTGCGTTCATAGATCCCTTTCAGGACAGCCTTGTAGTCCTCAACGCGGTTGATCTCCGCGGCATTGCCCATGTACGTCTCTGTGGTGGGCAGCTGGTCGATGAAGAACTCGAAGTCGCCGGCCTCCAGCGCGGCGCCGACGGTGTCGAAGCTGGTGACGGACAGCGAGATCATGTTCTGGCGATCCTCGGTGTCCAACACCGTGGATGCTGCTTGCGTATTGCACGGGTAGTGCAGCAGGTAGTCGTACATCGACTGCAGCTCGCTGTCGATCTGGTCGACTTCGGCCATGGTCATGACCTGCTTGAGCGGTACAGGCTGGTACTTGCCCACGTTGAAGCGGCGGTCTTCGGGGTCGATGCGCACCACAGCGGACTTGTTCGACGCCAAGATCCAGTTGGTGTAGTTCGGGAACTCCTTGGCCTGTGCGTGCATTTCGCGGATGGGCACCATGGGCTCGGTGATGAAGTTCTTGAACTTGGCAATGACGCCGGACTCGTTCTTGAGCGCACCTGTTTCGACCTCGTCCACGAACACCACGAAGCATTGCTTCATGAAGTGGTTGTAGCGCTCTTCGAACTCTTCCATGCGGCGCGTAGCTGTCTGCTTATCGCCAAGCAGAGGGCGGATGATCTTGTTCATCATCACGCCCTTGCCTGTGCCCTGCGTGCCATGCAGCACCCAGGCCGTCTTGGTGCGATCGCGGAACTGCACGATGAACGCGAGCCAGTTGATGAAGTGCTCGTAAATCTCCTGGTCCTCGCCGAGCGCGTGCCAGATGACCTTGTGGCAGTTCTTCGGGATCGTTGTGACCTTCTTCGTGCTGGCCTTCATGAACGTGGTCAGCTGAAACAGATTGGCCACGCGTGTCGTCAAGTCAACGCGGACGTTGTCATGCGGGTCGAAGACCAGATCCCACTCAGGGATGTAGTCGCCCAGCGGGACGCCATGCTGTTTGGCGAAGTGACGGACTTGAGTCTCGTTCTTCGCGGGATTGAGATCGAGTTCATCGAGCGTGGCGTCGTACGTACCGCGGTAGTACGTGCTGGTCTTGCGGTCCAGGAAGGCCAAGTAGATCAGGCCCGACGAGGAAACGCGTGCTGCTGTTCCGGTGATCTGCTGCCAGTACTCCGGCAGCAGCTCTTTGGTCAAGTAGACCGGCTCGCCCTTGAAGTTGAAGATGTAGTCGGGGTTGTCTTCTGGGTGGTAGTACGCCCAGCTGTCCCCGCCGTTGAGGTTGAAGTAGACAAAGCCGCGCTCTTGCTTCATCTCGGTGATCGTGCACACGTCGGGTTTGACGAGCACCTCCATCGCGCCGTGCATCTTGTACGTCGTCTTGCGCTTGGGCAAGCCGTCCTTCTCGCGGAGTTCGTCGATGCGCTTGCTGGTGCGCTCACGGTTCTTAGCGGTGGAAGGGATCGTGTCTGCGATCGACAGCTTGTCCTTTTTGCGCTTGACGAGCGTGATGCGTTGCTTGCCGTGCGGGTCTTTGATGCCCTTGAGTGTCGGCGGAGCGATGTAGATCAGCTTGTCGTTCTGGCATGCGCTGATGTCCAGAGGCCAGAGCAAGGCGTTGCCTGTCTTGGTCAAGGCCATCGACTGACTGAGCATGGGCGTGTCGTGGTTGATGCCGACCAGCCACTGCTTGAGCAGAGGTGCAGGGTACGCCTTGTCGAGCATCATGAAGACGTGGGCACGGAGCTTCTTGTCCGTGACCAAATGCGACGCGCTGTACTGCACGATGTAGGACACGTCCTTGAGTCCGATGAGCGCAAGGAACGAATCCACTGTCTCGGAGTCAGGCAGTCCGTCGAGGTCGAACACGACCCACTCGGTCGAGTCGTTCGTGTTGGTGGTCCCTGCACGAGACTCCTTCACGAGTTGCCGGGAGATGTTGCCCTTGACGAGGCAATGACCGAGAGCCGCGTGTTTGATGAGGGCACGTTCGAAGTCCTGGAGGTTGCGAACGTCGATGTGGTGGGACGAGACGTCGTACACGTGGGGATAGGACGTCTTGGTGATGGTGCCATCGGACTTCTTTTCGAAGCGCTTCGTCAACGGCACAGAAGCTTCCAACATGACAAGCTGCATGATGTGTCAGGGTAGAGGTAACGGTGGATGGAGAGGGCCAGTGTATGGCTTTTTCCCTTCCAATCCCTGCCCGCAAGGATTGGAAGGAAGCCCGTCAGAGGGCAGTGCTGTTTGTAACATTTCGTACATCGGTCCGTTTCTTCCAATCTTCAGCCTTCAGATTGGAAAATTGGAAGGTCTCAAATCGCCTTTTTCTTCAGCTATATCTACATCCTTCCAAACTTCCATTCCAATCTTGAAAAAAACTACAATGGAAGACTACATACTAAGGACAAGAGCCTTTCTATATAGATGAACAAGATCGCAGGATTGGAAGGAAGATTGGAAGGCGCGCCAGCTGCTTAAAAATGATGCAGTCTGTCGATGCGCGTGAGGGTCTCTGCGGCGTCGCATTCGGGCGTGTTGATGAGCGCAGCGTGTGGGTGAGGTTGAGGTGAGAGCCATGATCTGATCTTGCTCAAGATGAGGTGGATGAAGCGCATGTCCGTCACTCCTTACGTGGCATAAAAAAGGTGAGAGCCGAAGCTCTCACCTTACCCGTTGATCGTCAGATCATCAAGCTGATTTCAGCCAGCTGGCCGCCACGCTCTTGGTAGGCCGTCAGCTCTTCGACGTGCTCTTCAGCGAACGTCTTCATCGCCAGGGCCAGCTCGTTGTGCGCACCCTTGATGAGAGCGATGTCGCCTGCGGATTCCAGACGGTTGTAGCGCAGCAGCGATGCGAGCGCTTTGTCACCACCCTTCTTGAGGCCGCGGAGCACAGACGCACCCAGCTTGTACTGGATGTGACGAGGCAGTGCCGAGACAGCGTCGTCGGCTTCTGCTGCGTCGACTTCCTCTTCGTCGAACGAGTTGAGCGAATGGACGGTGTCGATGATTTGACCTGCCATCTTGATGAGCTCGTCGCGTTCGTCTTCGATGAGCTTGAGCTTGGCAGCTTTGAGCACTTCGAAGTCTTGGTTCAAGGCGAGAGCGAGAGCCTTCAGTGCAGGCTCGTTGATGTCCGGGGAGGACTTGATCTGGAAGGTGATGGTGTCACGCACAGTGAGAGCGACGTCACTGGGGTGATTGGCCAATGCTGCCAGTTCACCGATTGCCCACAGCCGGACAACGTCCAGCTTGCGAGCGATCTCGATGTTGGGCATCGCCGTGTTCAGCCCCATGTCTTCCAGGGCCTTGCGATCGGCGCTTTCTTCGTGGATGTCGGCCATCGCTTCGTTGAAGGCGTCGATGGTCGGTGCTTCCGCCTGGTTCGAGATGTTCTCGTAGCGCGATTGACGGATGTGACCGCGCGTGTAGCTGATGATGGAGCTGTTCAGCGAACCGATGAGCGTCTTGAGCAAGCCCTTACGGGGCATGACAGGCAGAGACAGGATGGTGGAGGTGACGTTGATGTGCATGATGTACTTTCAGGTTGAGTTGAGTTGAATGATGGCTGGTGAGCTTTCGCTCTAAGGACTCAGCCGGCGCCCCGTACGCAGAATGTGTGGCACGTGTTGCGCGCACGGTCAGGCACGCCACGTTTGAACGCCAAGTTGAAACCGTTGCTCAAGGTACGATCGGTGACAAGCGTGAGCTTTCAACGCAGGCCATCGCGTGGTGTTAGTTTCTACATAGGGGTTCTCCAAGTTCTTCCTCGAGTTCAGCGAGGATGTCAAAAGGGTCACGACAGAGCATCGAGTCGTCGGAGTACTGCTCTACGAAGTAGCGCAATGCCTCGGACGCATCCCACGACAGCTCACGAGGGTCGTGATCAAGACCGAGTGAGCGAGCTACTACCCGCGCCATGCCAGGATGACTCCGGTTGCAGCCATGCAAACGATGCCGCCCACAGCGTAGGCAGCATCGGCGAAAGTGCAGTGCCAGCGATAGACACGCCACTTGGTTGTGATGGTGAGTTGGATCATTTGGGGTGGATGCACGAATGCAGCACAGCGATGCGACACGCGCATTGCCGCGCTGCGGATTGGGCGCCCATGCGTTTGTACATGGGGATCATCAGGAGCAAAGCTGTCAGCTCAGCTTCGATGAGCGCAAGCGCAAGCTTTCGGTCAATCTTTTCCATTCCACCTCCTCAGGTGAATGTGGGTTGTGATGGATGGGCTCGACGTACTCGATGATGCGCACGTTTGTGAGAGTCAACTCACGCTGAACTGCACGTGCCCACACGCCGTGAAGTTGAGACTTGGCCAGCACATCAAGTGCTCGCAAGTACCAGAGAACGAGATCGTGATCCATGTGCTACTCCGGACGGTATTCACCGTTGAACAGGTCGATGGTGTAGACCATGTCGCCGTTGCGAATTTCGATCTTGCTTTTGCTGCGGTAGCCCGGCATGGTTTGAGAGTGATCGAACGCCTCGTCGAGTGTGTTGTGCGACTCGACGACGGTGTTGATCACTTCACATGCAGCGTTGACCATGACGTTGATGGAAGTGATCTTGAGGGTCATGCGATGAGACCTTTCTCTTGCAGGTTGTAGAAGCCGGGCACGTACTTGCCCTTTTCCTTGTAGCCGATGAGCGTGCGAGCGGTGGACAACACGAGCGAGCACATCAGTGCACCGCCCGTTG
>Ga0255211_1000075_pt1 | contig 36154 bp, 25 predicted proteins | sample Miss_Yuk_RepB_8d_FD_183036 | JGI IMG/M metagenome (GOLD analysis project Ga0255211, IMG submission 183036) | Freshwater microbial communities from Mississippi River, Louisiana, United States - Miss_Yuk_RepB_8d | ecosystem: Environmental > Aquatic > Freshwater > River | place: USA: Louisiana...
ATATGAAGGTGCTATTGTTTTGCCTCCCAAAACTAAAATCTATTTCGATGAACCTGTCGCTTGTGTCGATTATTCATCTCTCTATCCATCCAATATGATTAGTCAAAATTATTGTCATAGTAGTAAAGTATGGGCGAAAGAATATAGATGGAATCCGGATACTGACCAATACACATTACTTAAAGTAGAAGGCGAGAGAAATGCCAAGGGAGTTTTCAAATATGATAATTTACCTGGATACGAATATGTAGAAATTGAATTTGATACTTTTGAATATCGTAGAAATCCGGCAAATCCGAGAGCCAAAGCCAAGAAGACAAAAGTGGGAAAACGTGTTTGCCGATGGGCACAACTTCCCAACGGCGAAAAATCCGTTTTACCGTCGATTCTTATGGAACTTTTGAAAGCACGTAAAGATACCAAGAAAAAATCTGAAAAAGAAAAAGACCCGTTTATGGCAAATATTTTGGATAAAAGACAACTCGCCTATAAAGTAACCGCAAATTCACTTTATGGACAATGTGGAGCCAGAACTTCTGCCTTTTATGAAAAAGATGTCGCCGCATCCACTACAGCAAGCGGACGTATGATGATTATTTATGCAAGAAGTATTATTGAACAAGTCTATAAGTCACGTGCGTGTCAAACAAAAAATCACGGTCTTGTGATGACAAACGCTGAATATGTATATGGAGACAGTGTTGCCTATTATACACCTCTTTATGTATTAATCAATGGAAAGTTTCATATCACTACACCAGAAGAATTGGCGAATCGATGGGGAAATAGTATGTGGAGAACTTGTGAAGAACCCGGAAAACAAACAAAAGAATATTGTGAATTGTCTGGTGTAGATGTAAAAACTTGGTCAGACGTTGGTTGGACCAAAATACATCGTGTTATCCGACACGAATTGGCAAGTGAAAAAAAAATGATACGTATTTATACAAATCAAGGAATTGTAGATGTAACCGATGATCATAGTTTATTATTGAAAAATGGAAGAGAAATCTCTCCTAAGAATATCGGTTTTGGAACTGAATTACTTCACTATCCTCTTCCTGGTGGTGGTTTTGAGAAAACTAACTATAAAACTGTTTATTTTAAAACTCAAATAGAAGCAGCCGAATTTTATTGGCGTGTGAAAACCGTAGATAATTATTTGATTTTGGATAAGTCTGAGAAACCTGAATATAAATACCAAATCACTATCTATCAGAATTTATTTGAATATACTCGACAAGGTATGTATCGGGGTGATACATTTTCCTGTGGAATGGATTCGTTCGTGAAACGAATGGAAGTTATTAAAGATTATCATGAATATGTATATGATTTAACAACGGAGAATCATCATTTTTCGGCTGGTATAGGTAGTATGGTTGTTCATAATACGGATTCAGTATTCTTTATCTTTAATTTAACTGATTGTAATACTGGAGAGAAGATTGTTGGAAAAGACGCACTTGAAATCACTATTGAATTGGCACAAGAGGCGGCTGGATATGCGTCTCAATTCTTAAAACCGCCAATGAATTTGGCCTATGAAAAAACATTAATGCCTTTTGCTTTGATTTCGAAGAAGCGATATGTGGGAATGTTATATGAAGAAGACCCGAATAAATGTAAATTGAAATATATGGGTTTATCCCTGAAAAGACGTGATAGTTGTGATTATTTAAAAGACATATTTGGAGGTATTATTGTAAAATTAATGAAAGGTGGTAGTTTGGAAGCGGGATTGGATAGTTTAAAATCTGGATTAACCGCATTGACAAATGGTGAAGTTCCTATGGATAAATTAGCAATTACGAAAGCATTGCGGGGTTATTATAAGAATCCAAACCAGATTGCACACTATGTATTGGCAGAAAGAATTGGAAAACGTGACCCTGGAAATAAACCGAAACCAGGTGACAGAATGAAATTCTTACATATCGAAACAGCAAATAAAAAGGCATTACAGGGAGATAAAATAGAAACACCGGAGTTTATTATTTCGAATCGACTAAATATTGATTATACATTTTATATTACGAATCAATTAATGAAACCAATTTGTCAATTCTTAGGATTAGCACTGGAAGATATCTTGAAAATTCAGGGGAAATTAGCGGTTATGAAAACTTATAAGAAGGATATGGAAGATTTAAAGAGAGAATATGGAGGTGATTTGGAGGTGTTTAATAAGCAAAAAGAGAAATATTGTATGGCAAAAGTAAAATTAATGTTATTTGATAAGTATTTGACAGAAATTTTGAATAAGAGAAATGGACTTCAACCTTTGACCAGTTTCTTTCAATTTAAATTGGCAAAATAAAAATGTGTTGAATATGTGTTATATAGGCATTGTATAGGTGGATAGATACTTAATTGTTTTCGTTGTTGATTATAACCGAATAAAAAATGAAAATAGATATGGACCGTTTTTTTAAGAATACAAAATCAGTGATTGCTATGATATTAATTGGTTTTTTAGCGGTTGTTGTTATTGGTTATTTTTATTGGGGTGCTGATAGTTATCGAGAAGGTTTCGACGGACAAACATATCCAATGCCTGCTGATGGTTCTATCCCCTATGGTTATTATCAACCAAAAAATGAAGATGGCAGTTTATTAGTGGATACCGCAGGAAAAGGGCTAATGGCTAAGGTGCCATATGGTTATAGGGCCGACACCAGTTCAGCGACTGGTATAAGTCCTGTTAGTGTTTCTGCTAGGTATGGACAAGGTTCTGAACCAGGAGATACATCGAGAGATGTTGGAAAAAATGATGCTACATTAAAAACAGCAACAACATATTCTACCGATGTGACAACTGATTATCATAGTGGTGCTAATCAAACATTAATGTCAGAGAGCGGTTCAGACGCAGCGGCAACACCAGATTTTAGCGGTAATTTAGGTGTTTATTATGTGTATGATAAAGATGGAAAAGTAGTTGCGTTGCCAATATCACCTATTAGCGATACTGCGATTTATTATACACCGGGAGAATATGAATATGGAGGCGCATCATATGTTCCGACCTATGAGGATAGCGTATATATGAGTAAATTGACAGGTATGTCGACAACGACACCTGTATATGATTCGGCAGCAATGAAGGGAGGTTTTTGTAGTTATTATGCGAATAATCCGGCGAAATTGGAAGAAATGTGTCAAAGTACAGATGCGAATAGTTGTGGTTCTATGTCTTGTTGTGTGCTTTTAGGAGGCCAAAAATGCGTGTCAGGAGATGAAAAAGGACCGACAATGAAATCGAATTATGGCGATCCAGCATTAACTGTGAAAGATAGTTATTATTATATGGGAAAGTGTTACGGAAATTGTGTGTAAAATATGGAATAACAAGTATCTAATGAATATAATATATTGATTAGGTATTGAGATTATGTCATTTAGTTTAATGTCGAGTATATCCAAATATGGAATATTTAATTCAGTACAAAGTATTCCAATTGAGTTTTTTGTGTCTATCACAGGAGCAGGAACATACACGTCATCATCGATTACTTATAACACTATACAATAACAAATGTATATGTTTACTGATGCGACAAATACTAATACAATAACTTTTAGCGGGACTGCAAGTAAAACTGTAAACTACTTAGTTGTAGGTGGTGGTGGTGCTGGAACTTCAGGCGCAGCCGCAAATTCTAATGGTGGCGGTGGCGGTGCTGGAGGTGGTAATGTTCAATCTAGTTTCATACCGATTAACGGTACAGATTACACAATTACTGTTGGCGCAGGAGGAACTATAGGAACAATTGACGGCGGACTTGGTACAGCAGGAAGTTCTAGTTCTATTAGCACGGTTTCAACTGCTAACGGTGGGGCAGCTGGTGGTTCAGGAAGAACTGGAGGAACCGGAACAAACGGTGGTGGCAATGGTGGGACAGGTGGGTTAAGGTCATCGGTTGCCAGTACTAGTGGTAGCACAGGCACACCAACATATAATATATTAGGTCAATCTTGTACATTTGGAGGAGGTGGTGCAGGTGGTTCATATCAGGGACAAACAAATTCTTCAACTACAAACTCTGGTGGATTTGGAGGCGGTGGTTCGAGTGGAACCTCTATATATCCAAATAATGGTGTTCTTACATATTATTATCCGAATGGAACCTCTACAACATTCACAAGTTCAAAAAGCGGAATTGCAAATTCAGGTGGTGGTGGTGCTGGTGGTAATTCAAACACATCACAAGGCGTACAAGGCGGAGCAGGTGGTTCAGGCATTGTAGTAATTTGGTATGCTGTGTAAAAATGTTTTATAATAAAGAATTATATTATTATAAAATCTTTGTTTCAATCTATGCGAATGACGATAAAGTTTGTATAATGAATGCTGGAGTTGTTCCCGATGATGTGAATACAATATAAAATTGTTGTATAATTGTTTTCGACGAACTAGGTGCTGTTACGGTTCCCGATAAAGGTTGTGAAGTGCCCGCAATTTGTAATGTTTTTATATATTTGGTTGTCCCAGTAGTACTACTAGTATACATGGCAGTAATTGTATAACTTTTGTTTGTTAGTTGTGGAAGATTTGTTATATTTAATGATGTGTCAATTCCAGGGTCTGCTGTGTAATAAAAAATATTACCTTTTGAAAAATCAGCAGTAAATGTTGAGGAACTTAATGTCATTGAGTTCAAGTTTTCACCAACACTTGTAAAATTCATTTGACCGCTTACATCAAGTGCGTATGAATTGGTAGCCGGATTGTTGTCAGTTAATGTTTTACCAATGGCAATTGTTCCACCAAGAGGATTTAACAACAACGGCCTACCAGTAGCGATGTCCCACATGCTTTGCATATAAGTTACTGGATTGTTACTACTGTCGGTTGAACCTCCAATCATATGTCCTATAAACAATCCATCGTTCGCCTCAGTTTGCCCTGGTATAGCAATTGCCGAATTTATTTTAAGATTACCATAAGTGAATAATGGATTTGTCGATGTGTATACAGGAGGCGCAACGATTAATGATGTATTACCGTAATTTGCGTTTAAATATACATTTGGGTCTTTTGCAATGCCAACTATGGATTGACCCGTTACACGTAAATTGCTTCGTATTAGTGTATTTCCAGCGACATCAAGATCATATCCAGCACTCGGTACAGTTTCAATTCCAACAGGGTTGTTAAAAGCAAATGGATTTGAACCAGTTGAACTAAATTGATTTAATATACTTGTAGAAGTAATAGTTAATTGATTCGATGGATGTCCAATACTTATATTTCCACTAACATCAAGAGGGTTCGAAGGATTTGTTTTGTTGATTCCGAGATTCATTGTGCCAGTTCCAATATAGGATGTTCCTGTTGCTCTTGTTACAAATAAATTACCATTTAATGAACTGTCTCTTTGAACATATAATGAACCATTTACAGATGCATCATTCAATCCAACAAAACGATTTGTCGAAATAATTGAACTTGAACATGTCAAATTACCATTTACAGTTCCTGTTCCAGTAACTAATAAATTACCATTCAACGAACTATCTCTTTGGACATAAAGAGAACCGTTTATAGAGGCATCTGATAACCCAACAAAACGTGTTGTAGAAATAATCGAATTTGAACTAGTTAAATTACCACTTACAGTTCCTGTTCCAGTAACCAATAAATTACCATTCAATGAACTATCTCTTTGGACATAAAGAGAACCATTAATAGAAGCATCACTTAACCCAACAAAACGCGTTGTAGAAATAATCGAATTTGAACTAGTTAAATTACCACTTACAGTTCCTGTACCAGTTACCAATAAATTGCCATTCAACGAACTATCTCTTTGAACATATAATGAACCATTAATCGAGGCATCTGATAACCCAACAAAACGCGTTGTAGAAATAATCGAATTTGAACTAGTTAAATTACCGCTTACAGTTCCTGTTCCAGTAACTAATAAATTACCATTCAACGAACTATCTCTTTGGACATAAAGAGAACCATTAATAGAAGCATCTGTAAGCCCAATGATGCGTTTGCTAGCAATTATGTTTCCATACGCAGTAATATTAGAATTCACAGATATGTTTCCGTTTGCTGAAACATCACCAGATACTAATAAATTACCGGATACATCAAGTGAATAAGTTGGATTTGGAAATAATGTATTTATGCCTATAGGACCAGTGCCATTATAAGAACCCATTAAAGAAATACGATCATTGTGTAATGTATTATTAATGTCATTTTCAATTCCAATGACTAGCACTCCGTTACTTTGTGATGACGCACCTGTCGCTGTGTATCCACTGCCACCTGCCAAATGTTCCTTATATTTAATATAAGCATAATCAGTAGTTGAATCATTATTAGATTTAAATACAATTGATGATGTTCCAGAAGCATCACCGTGTTGCAATACAAGACTTCCTGTGGCATATGACGCATCAGTACCAATAGTTTCATAAATAGTCATCGAATTTCCAACATATAATTTACCATTCAACGAACTATCTCTTTGAACATATAGAGAACCATTTATTGAGGCATCTGATAACCCAACAAAACGTGTTGTAGAAATAATCGAATTTGAACTAGTTAAATTACCGCTTACAGTTCCTGTCCCAGTAACCAATAAATTACCATTCAACGAACTATCTCTTTGAACATATAGAGAACCGTTTATAGAGGCATCTGATAATCCAACAAATCGTGTTGTAGAAATAATCGAATTTGAACTAGTTAAATTACCGCTTACAGTTCCTGTCCCAGTAACCAATAAATTACCATTCAACGAACTATCTCTTTGGACATATAGAGAACCGTTTATGGAGGCATCTGATAATCCAACAAATCGTGTTGTAGAAATAATCGAATTCGAACTAGTTAAATTACCGCTTACAGTTCCTGTTCCAGTAACCAATAAATTACCATTTAATGAACTATCTCTTTGAACATATAGAGAACCATTTATGGAGGCATCACTTAATCCAACAAATCGTGTTGTAGAAATAATCGAATTTGAACTAGTTAAATTACCACTTACAGTTCCTGTACCAGTTACCAATAAATTTCCATTCAACGAACTATCTCTTTGAACATATAGAGAACCATTTATTGAGGCATCTGATAATCCAACAAATCGTGTTGTAGAAATAATCGAATTTGAACTAGTTAAATTACCACTTACAGTTCCTGTACCAGTAACTAATAAATTACCATTCAACGAACTATCTTTTTGAACATATAAAGAACCATTTATAGAGGCATCTGATAATCCAACGAAACGGGTTGTAGAAATAATCGAATTTGAACTAGTTAAATTACCACTTATAGTTCCTGTACCAGTTATCAATAAATTTCCATTCAACGAACTGTCTTTTTGAACATATAAAGAACCATTTATGGAGGCATCTGATAACCCGACAAAACGGGTTGTAGAAATAATCGAATTTGAACTAGTTAAATTACCACTTACAGTTCCTGTCCCAGTAACTAATAAATTACCATTCAATGAACTATCTCTTTGAACATATAAAGACCCATTAATCGACGCATCTGACAACCCGACAAAACGGGTTGTAGAAATAATCGAATTTGAACTAGTTAAATTACCACTTACAGTTCCTGTCCCGGTAACTAATAAATTACCATTCAATGAACTGTCTTTTTGAACATATAAAGAACCATTTATGGAGGCATCTGATAACCCGACAAAACGGGTTGTAGAAATAATTGAACTTGAACTTGTTAAGTTACCACTTACAGTTCCTGTCCCAGTAACTAATAAATTGCCATTTAACGAACTATCTCTTTGAACGTATAGAGAACCGTTTATGGAGGCATCACTTAACCCAACAAAACGTGTTGTGGAAATAATCGAATTTGAACTTGTTAAGTTACCACTTACAGTTCCTGTCCCAGTAACCAATAAATTACCATTCAATGAACTGTCTTTTTGAACATATAAAGAACCATTAATCGAGGCATCACTTAGTCCAATAATCCGATTTTTAACAATTAGATTTCCATTAATGGAAGCATCTGATAAACCATAAAATGTTGAAGTTGAAATCAACGACCGGTTTCCAGTATAGAAACTATTAATACTACTATCGATTGCCGATGTTTTTGTTTGTAATGTTCCAATACTAGAATTTAATCCATTTATAGTATTATTTATATCACCAATATTATTATTTATGTCATTAATATTATTTGTAATAGTACTAATATTACCCGACACATTACTATTTATAATATATTGAGCAACCCAACTTGCATCATTAATAGTACTTTTTGCGGTTATATTATTTAAACTTGTATCATGATTTGATGTTTTTGTCAATAAATAATTAATACTTCCGTCGAATAATGCGTTTATAGCACTTTGTGATTGTGAGCCACCACTTGATAATGATAATAAATAATTAATACTTCCATCACATCGGTCTAAACGATTATATACATGAATTCCAAAACTCGCATCACTTTGAATTGCTGTCGCAATTTCACTTAGGGTATCGAGAGCACTTGGAGCACTTCCAACCCAAGTTGAAATTCCTGATGTAACTGCTGATGGTATATATGAATTATATAAATCATTAAAACTTGATTCATATAATCCATTTTTAGTGTTTTGGGCAACAAAACTCGCGTCAAATACGGAAATTTTATTCGCAAACGCAGTTAAACTACCATCCAAAATTGTATTTGTTATTTTGCCTGAAACAAAAAGATTTCCATTGAGGGATGAGTCTTTTCCAACATACAGATTATTATTTATTGAGGCATCTGTTAATCCGGTAAAACGATTTGATACTCTAAGTGTACCTGAAGTATTTATATTTCCGGAAACTAAAAGATTTCCATTGAGAGACGAATCTTTTCCAACATACAGATTGTTATTTATTGAGGCATCTGACAAACCGGTAAAACGATTTGATACTGTAATAGTACCAGAAGTAGTTGCGTTTCCGGAAACAAAAAGATTTCCATTGAGAGACGAATCTTTTCCAACATACAGATTATTATTTATTGACGCATCGGATAAACCAGTAAAACGGTTTGATACGGTAATAGTACCAGAAGCAGTTGTATTTCCGGAAACTAATAAATTACCATTAAGTGATGAGTCTTTTCCAACATAGAGATTATTGTTTATTGACGCATCTGACAAACCGGTAAAACGATTTGATACTGTAAGATTTCCGGAAGTATTTGTATTTCCCGAAACAAATAAATTACCATTAAGTGATGAGTCTTTTCCTATATACAAATTATTATTTATTGAGGCATCTGATAATCCGGTAAAACGGTTTGATGCTGTAAGATTTCCTGAAGTAGTTGTATTTCCGGAAACAAAGAGATTTCCATTGAGTGATGAATCTTTTCCAACATAGAGATTATTGTTTATTGAGGCATCTGATAATCCGGTAAAACGATTTGACAATGTAATAGTACCTGAAATAATTGTGTTTCCAGAAACAAAGAGATTTCCATTGAGTGATGAGTCTTTTCCAATATAAAGATTATTGTTTATTGAGGCATCTGATAATCCAGTAAAACGATTTGAAACTCTAAGAGTACCAGAAGTAGTTGTGTTTCCGGAAACAAAAAGATTACCATTGAGAGATGAATCTTTTCCAACATATAGATTATTATTTATCGAGGCATCTGACAATCCGGTAAAACGGTTTGATACTGTAATAGCACCTGTCGTTGTTGTGTTTCCGGAAACAAACAGATTTCCATTGAGGGATGAGTCTTTTCCAACATATAGATTATTATTTATTGAGGCATCTGATAATCCAGTAAAACGATTTGATACTGTAATAGTACCGGAATTAGTTGTGTTTCCGGAAACAAAAAGATTACCGTTGAGAGATGAATCATTTCCAACATAAAGATTATTATTTATTGAGGCATCTGATAATCCGGTAAAACGATTTGACAATGTAATAGTACCTGAAATAATTGTGTTTCCAGAAACAAAGAGATTTCCATTAAGAGATGAATCTTTTCCAACATACAGATTATTGTTTATTGAGGCATCTTTTAATCCAGTAAAACGATTTGATACTGTAAGATTTCCTGAAGTAGTTGTGTTTCCAGAAATAAAAAGATTACCATTAAGAGATGAATCTTTTCCAACATACAGATTATTATTTATTGATGCGTCTGTTAATCCAGTAAAACGATTTGAAACTCTAAGAGTACCAGAAGTAGTTGTGTTTCCGGAAACAAAAAGATTACCATTGAGAGATGAATCCTTTCCTACATAAAGATTATTATTTATTGATGCGTCTGATAATCCGGTAAAACGGTTTGATACTATAAGAGTTCCAGAATTAGTTGTATTTCCGGAAACAAAAAGATTACCATTGAGTGATGAGTCTTTTCCAACATACAAATTTGTATTTATCGATGCGTCTGATGAACCAACCAATCTCGTTGTGGAAATGATTGAACCAGTTGTTGTCAAATTATTTAAAACACTTACATTACCATTGAGAGACGAATCGTTTCCAACATATAAATTGGTGTTTATTGATACGTCTGATAATCCGACCAATCTCGTTGTTGATATGATTGAACCAGTTGTTGTCAAATTATTTAAAACTGCGACATTACCATTGAATGATGAATCCAGTCCAACGTATAAATTATTATTTATTGAGACATCTAATAATCCAATAAAACGGTTTGATACTGTAAGATTTCCAGAAGTAGTTATATATCCAGAAACAAATAGATTACCATTAAGAGATGAATCTTTTCCAACATACAGATTATTATTTATTGACGCGTCGGATAATCCTGTCAAACGATTTGAAACTCTAAGAGTACCAGAAGTAGTTGTGTTTCCAGAAACAAAAAGATTACCATTGAGAGATGAGTCTTTTCCAACATACAGATTATTGTTTATCGAGGCATCTGATAATCCAGTAAAACGGTTTGATACTGTAATGGTACCAGTCGCAGTTGTGTTTCCGGAAACAAAGAGATTACCGTTGAGAGACGAATCTTTTCCAACATACAGATTATTGTTTATAGAGGCGTCTGATAATCCAGTAAAACGGTTTGAAATTGTGAGAGTACCTGAAGTAGTTGTGTTTCCGGAAACAAAGAGATTTCCGTTGAGAGACGAATCTTTTCCAACATACAGATTATTGTTTATCGAGGCATCTGATAATCCAGTAAAACGGTTTGAAATTGTGAGAGTACCGGTCGAGGTTGTATTTCCGGAAACAAATATATTACCGTTGAGAGACGAATCTTTTCCAACATATAGATTATTATTTATTGAGGCATCTGATAATCCGGTAACACGATTTGACACTGTAATTGTACCAGAACTAGTTATATTTTTAGAAACAAATAGATTACCATTAAGAGATGAATCTTTTCCAATATAAAGATTATTGTTTATTGATGCGTCTGTTAATCCGGTAAAACGATTTGATACTATAAGATTTCCAGAAGTAAATAGATTTCCATTGAGAGATGAATCCTTTCCTATATACAGATTATTGTTGATCGAGGCGTCTGATAATCCAGTAAAACGATTTGATACTGTAATAGTACCAGAAGTAGTTGCATTTCCGGAAACAAATAGATTACCATTAAGAGATGAATCCTTTCCAACATAAAGATTATTGTTTATTGAGGCATCTGATAATCCAGTAAAACGATTTGATACTATAAGATTTCCAGATGTAAATAGATTACCATTGAGAGATGAATCTTTTCCAACATAAAGATTATTGTTTACCGAGGCATCTGTTAAACCGATAAAAAGGTTTGAAACTGTGAGAGTACCTATTGCTGATGTGTTTCCGGAAATAGATAGATTTCCATTGAGTGATGAGTCTTTTCCAACATACAGATTATTGTTTATTGAGGCGTCTGATAATCCGATAAAAAGGTTTGAAATTGTGAGAGTACCTGTCGTTGTTGTGTTTCCCGAAACAAATAGATTACCATTGAGAGATGAATCCTTTCCAACATAGAGATTATTGTTTATTGAGGCATCTGATAATCCGGTAAAACGGTTTGATACTGTAATAGTACCGGAATTAGTTGCGTTTCCGGAAACAAAAAGATTTCCGTTGAGAGACGAATCTCTTCCAACATATAGATTATTATTTATTGAGGCATCTGATAATCCGGTAAAACGATTTGAAATTCTCATAGCACCTGTTGTGGTTGTGTTTCCGGAAACAAAGAGATTACCATTGAGAGATGAATCATTTCCTATATATAGATTATTATTTATTGAAGCATCTGATAATCCTATCATGCGTGTTGTAGAAATTACCGAGCCATTTGTTGTTAAATTGCTTAAAATCGCAACATTACCATTGAGAGATGAATCTTTTCCTACATATAAATTGGTATTTATTGAAGCATCTGATAATGCTATCATGCGTGTTGTAGAAATTACCGAGCCAGTTGTTGTTAAATTATTTGAAACAGTGACATTTCCATTAAGTGAAGTATCTCTTGCAACATAAAGATTATTCCCGACAGTTACATTTCCACCAAATGAACCATCAACTAATGATGTAAGTGTTCCAGCAGTTTGTAATCCATTTGTATATAATGATGTAAAACTAGCATCATATGATTGATTCTTGTTTTGAATTATATTTACACTTGTGTCCAATTTTGTTAAACGACTATTCACTACGAATCCAAAACTCGCATCACCTTGAATCGCGGTTGCGATTTCAGATAATGTGTCTAACGTAGAAGGAGCACCCGCAACTAGGTTATTTATTTGCGCTTGTATTTGATTTGGAACATATGTTGTATATAAAGTATTAATGCTCGAATCAATTGCCGAATTTTTACTATATTGAACATTCCAACTACTATCCATTTTTGAAATTTGTTGGTTCAACGCATTTTGTATATCAGTTGTGGTAGTAATTGTTGAAAAAATATTATTCACCGATGTTCCATTTAAATATAAATTGGTCGCATTGAGATTTCCACTTACATCTAAAGCATATGATGATATTGGTTTTCCGATTCCCATTTTCGAAACAGCATAAAAATTATCGCATTGAAAAGTTCCTGTAAATGTTACGTTGTTAATTTCACTATATCCAGCAGGTCCAGTAGCACCAGTTGGTCCGATATCTCCATTAGCACCATCAAAACCATTAAATCCTTGTAATCCTTGAGGACCAACCGGTCCAGTGGCTCCGGTTGGACCAGTTGGTCCCATTTCACCAGTTGGTCCCATTTCACCAGTTGGTCCCATTTCACCAGTCGGCCCAGTATCACCAGTTGCTCCAACACCTCCTGTTCCTCGATTTCCTAATATATCTTGTAATTCATTATAAGAAACGTTTTTGGCATTACTGTTAGTTGGTAAAAGTTGCGGTCCAAAAGAACGTGAATAACGCATTGCTTTTGTTAGTGTAGAATTGTCTGTTGTATTCAACAATTTCTTTTTGTCTTCTTCCATACTATAGTAGAATATGATAAGTTTATGAAAAACAACCTAAACTTATAATAATTATTCAATTTAAAAATATCTCAATTATGTCAAATCAATTGTCCAAAGATTCTATACTTGAAATTATTAACACTACCCGAAAAGAACATACCACAAATTCTCTCGACATTCAGAAACTATTACAAACACCCCATGTCCCTCATTTCCTAAAAAATAAAACAACTGCTGATTTATTCATCGATGTCAGAGAGGCATTACAAGAAATCTCTCATTTGGATAATGAAATTATTAATACATATACTCAAAAATTAAAAGGATTTGTTCCTATTGATGATATTAACACATTAATTCCAATGCGTTATTTACGATGGATATATCGATATAATGAAGATGATACACGTCTTAAATCCGGCATTTTTTTGAAAATGATAATGCGCAATAATGGAATTAATTTGCAATTGAGAACAATACATAAACAACTGTCTTTCTATGAAATTAAATTAGATGAATGCTTAGTATTTATGAAAATGAGTGACCAAGAAAATCTTATGGTTATGGCACAAGATTTACATAGAGAATCATAAACCATCTATCCAACACATACATAACCAAATCTTTCCTAGGTAATATACCATTTTACAGTTAGTTAAACAATATAAAAAATATCTCGTGAGAGATTATAAAATGAGATTTATTCAAGAAATCCTCCTATTGTGTGTTGTTGCTGTTTCTGTTTCTGCTGTTGAGCATCCTGTTTTCTCTCGTTTCCAAAAATGGGTCGACACTTTTAAAATCGAAGTTCGTGATGATACCCATTTAGCCCATTTATTCGAAAACTGGGTTAGCAATGATATATATATTGAAACCATTAACAGTGCCAATCTTTCTTATTCTCTCGGACATAACCAGTTCTCCGGTATGAATCAAGAGGAATTCGGTGCTTATATGGGATTCAACCAGAATGCTGAAGATATTCAATCCGGCGCTTTTTTACGCGGTTCGACAGTCCCAGAAACCGAATTTGAATTAGAGTTTGACTTGAGTGCTCTCCCTGCTTCTATTGATTGGCGTACTAAAAATGTGGTTGGCGCAATTCGTGACCAAGCACAATGCGGTTCTTGTTGGGCATTCTCCGGTACTTCCACTGTTGAATCTGCTATTGCTATTAAGACTGGAACTTTATATGACCTGTCCGAACAAGAAAGTGTGTCTTGTACTACTTTCAAGAATGGATACACTAATCTCGGATGTAATGGTGGAAACTATAATGTTCTATGGAATTATGCCAAAGATAATGGTGGATTATGTACAGAGGCCAGTTATCCTTACACAAGTGGAACCGGAAATACTGGTACCTGCTTGACTACTTGTAAACCCGTTTCCGCTGCCAAAGTTGCGTCTTATGTGAAAGTCACTCCTTATTCAGATTCCGCACTAATGACTGCTCTTACTGTTGGACCTGTTTCGATTGCTTTGGAAGCCGATACTCGTTCATTTCAATTGTATAACTCTGGTATCTATAGTGATTATGCCGGTTGTGGTGGAGCAAATCCTCAATTGGATCATGCTGTTGTTTTGGTTGGATATGGTTCTTCCAATGGAGTTGATTACTATATTATGCGAAACTCTTGGGGAACTACTTGGGGAGACCAGACTGATGGTAGTGTAAATAAAGGATATATGATGATGGCGAGAGGCAGTGCTTATGGAAAAGCCGGTCTTTGTGGTCTATTATCGACACCTATGTATCCGGTTGTGTAAATAATATGGATAATAAAAATAATAGAATCCGCATAAAGAAACTTATTCATACTAATTTATCTTATTAGTATTAATAATTATGAATCGAGCATTCACGCTGATAATAATCAGTACAACCGCTTTAGGTGCTACAAGTGGTGCGATTATTGGATTGAATTATGCTTGTAGAGTCATCGCTATTGAAAATTTTTATAGGCGCAAAGGTTTAATGACATCATTAACAATATTATTAACCTCTATAATTAAACATACATTACAATATGGATTGATTGGTTTATTATGGCCAATCACAGTTCCTATAACTATATATCAGCGCATACAAAATTGAACAACTCGACAAATAATATATTAATTCGTATCGATATATTATTAGACATTCTTAAATAATAATGAAGAAAAATTTACATTCATTCTTTAACGCCAAAGTAGTTCCAGAATACACTGGCAAAAAATGTTTTATCTATTCGCAATCCGACAACACAGCATTCTTTGTAAATAATCCCACAGCAGAAATCGATAAGTTTGTTGTATCTCATCAAGGTGTCCGTCTTTATATCCGCAATCGAACTGATATTTATCATCCATTGCCAGTGATTACTGGTTATACACGTTCTATTCCTCTCTTAAAATCAAATCTCCAAAAAGCAATTCGGAGAGGAGAAGTCAGAATCGCACTAACGACTACTGTCCTTATGTTAATGTTCAATATTAATGAATTATTAAGACGACTTCCGATTATTTGTATAGAAGATGTTACTTGTATTGACACAATGCCGGTTATCGTTTGGCTAATGATGGCTTATCCTCATTATGAACCGACGAATTTTGATATGTGGAATATTCTGTATTTTGTCAATGATTTATGCAATACCGAAGAATATTATCCAAATGAAATCAAAGAACAACGAACTTATACACACGATTCATTAATTCAATATGCGTCGGCTGATTGTTTATTGTCGATTTATTATAGGTCGAAATATGGAGGCATGGAAGGAGATATGAAAATGATGGAAACTGCGATAGGATACTATATATCCAATCCGGAAAAAATAATAAAATCGAAACAAATGCGTAATCCATTAATGTTAAATATTGATACACAAATGCGTATTCTTCCTGAAGCGGTTGATTTTCATTGCTATCCGAAAATGTTAACTATTATACAAAATCAATTGTTTTATTTAGAAGAGGAAGAAATTAAAAAAAAGATTTGGTATGGAAGTTCCGCCTATAACATTAGAAAGCCAGAAACATTGGATAAAATGCGAGAGATGGAATTTGACCCGGCTTGGATAAAAATAAAGAGTTTACTGCCAGAAGTGAGAGAACAAGTTATACCACCACATATCAAATTATAAATATTTATTGTTTACGGCTTAATTCGATTATTTGTTTTTTTATTGTTTATCGTTTATTGTAAAGTAGATGGCTATAACAAGCAAAGGTTTACATAGCATAAAAGTAGTGGAACTTAGTCTCATTGATTTCATAGATTTTTGCGATATCATTTATCGACACATGAACAACATAAATCTCACCCGATAGTGATTTATATAATGCGAAACTTACATATCCCATTCCATTCGATGCGAAGATATCATAGGCTCCTGTAGGGGTTTCCGGCAAACACATTTGTTTCCACAATTGATTTCCATTATAATAATATTGAACTGATACTGAAGGCTCTCTTGGATCTGACACAGGAACAAACATAGCACTTTTAATTGCGGTTTCCAGTTTATTGATTTGTTCATCGGAGAGAATTCTGTAGGTAGGAACATTTTCAGAAATATAAGCGTTCATTTTCGAATTGTTTAATAATATAATTGTACAATAATAAGATACAATTATATGAGATATTTCGGATTCAATTTTAGGGGGAACCAAGGTTCCCCCTTACCCCCTCCTATTTATTTTTAATTTTATTTTTAATTTTATTTTTATTTTCTTTTATTTTTATTTTTATTTTCCGGTGGAGCCAAATCCACCTTCGCCTCTCGCCGTATTTGATAATCTACTTTCCTCTTCTACAATATCCACAAAAAATGGATATAATCTCGGATGACAGATTTGTAGTAATCTCGTTCCTTTTTCAACAACTGTTACATTATTTTCCTCATTTGATTCTTCTCTCTTATCAGTAAAATATAATGTTCGGAATGCTCCCTGAATCCACCCTCTATATCCACTATCAATAATTCCAGTATGGTTTGAGAGCATTAATGATGTTTTACAAATACTCGATCTTGGATGAAGTAAATATCCTGTTGGCATATTACCAAATTCCTCCACATATTGATTCATTTCACATTTTATCAAGTGGTTTATCATATGATTTTTAAACACTGTATCAAATTCGTGTCTCTCGGGGACAAATAAATCAAATCCAGCATTCGCATATTTATTTTCCAATATTTCCTTATTACGCGCAATTGCGGATTCTTTATACATTTGAACAATATCCGCATCCAATTCATTCGAGAGAAAAATAGTCAATCTTGGTGATTCATACGACATTCTTATTTCAGATAAATACTTTTACAATTAAGTATTTATATTCTTATCCATTTTTATTCTCTCCAACCTTTTCTAATTATTCTCTACAATCTTTTATTTTTCAACAAGAGAGATAAATGTTCCAAGAGAGATAAAAATATTCACATACATTTTCCCTATTCTATTTTTTCTTTATTCTTGTTATCTGGATTTCCTGTATTCTTTTTTGTCTTAGTTCTCTCATAATCTGTCAATACTTTGGTCATCCAATATGTTTCTATATTTGGAAAATCTTCGTCTATCTCTTCCAATATCTCTCGTTTATCATCGATAACAATTACATTCACATAGTTTCCCATCTCTCCTAAGTGTTCCAATAAATACTTTGATTTCGAAATATTTGACGACGCATAATATACAACATATTCATCGTATCGGATACCTAACACGCGAAAATGTTCCATTGTTAACCAATCGGATGTTTTCGGTCTCGCTGTTAAAAACGCGAGAGAACTATTCTTACGTTTTATCTCTCCTATCATATTTTGAAAACCTGTTTCGTCATTATGTTTTGGTTCTGTTGCTAATTGATGATGATGATATTTATTTAATGCGATTTTCATAATATTATCTTTATCTATCAAACAAGATTCCAAAATATCATTACTCATATTACAAGTTTCAGCGATTGAATGAATTGTCTCTACAGTGTCATCATAACAATCCAATAGCGACTTCTCGAAACGTAATAATGTGTCATCAATATCACATAATACAAGTGTATTCGGTTGGATAATAATATCAGCGAACGAATATATCTCTCTCATTCTAAATCTAAATCTATTATGTCTACAGATTGGTTTTTATTTTGGTTCGCGAGAGTTTTCCAATTACTGAGAGGCAAATGTTTCACACATCCCGGACACAAATGACTCGCATTCTCCGACGCAAACGCAGTTTTTCCGTGTTTTCCTGACCACCAACAAGTATTACATATCCTATGTTGTCTGTCGGAACCATATGGACAAGCACGAGGAATTAATGATGAAACATAATCAGTCGGTTCTTCACAAATACAACAGAGAGGTATTTCATTTTCTGCGATTTGGTTGAGAGATGTTTTTGTTCTAATTTTTCTCTCACTTATAATTTTTGGAGATCTTTTCATTGTTTTCATTGTTTTTCGATTTGTCCTTAACCTTTTTGACTTATTCGACTTCTTCGATTTCTTCGATTTTTCTCTCTTTGTTTTCGGCATATATAATATATGGAAACCATATAAAGCATCTCTCCGATGATTTATTACTCTCTAAACATACCAACAAGAAACAAGAATGGACCTTATTTTCCAGTGTAAACTTACTAAATCGGAATGGGAATCGATTGAAACTCCTGTCCCTGAATCCGAAAAAGAAATCTTAAATATGATTATTCAAGGGTATTCGGATATTGATTATAAATATAATCGCAATCAATCTCTCTTTACTTTCGCCAAAATCGAAAAGAATGAAACGATTGAAAATTATCTCTATTTTAAATTCTTCGCCGGAATTATCACTGATATTTTAAAAGTTATTGCTCCCGCCAATAAAAATATTGCGCCCCATATTAATGCTTTCCACACACATCTTATTGTTAATCCTCTCAAAGAAAAAGCACTGAAAAACTTGAAAGGAGCCGATAAGATTCGTCTGGAAAATATGAATGCCAATATTGTAAATAATCGCGATAGTATTATTGAATATAAATTGCTTGATTTCGTGAGAGATATGATAACTCTCTATTCGAAACACGATTCCAATTACGTTTTTTACTTATATACATTAATCCAACTCCGTGATATTTCTGTCCCCAAAATAAACGTTCATGTTATGGATTTTATTGACAGGTGTATCGATTTTTTACAGCGCGATATCCAATTAAATCAAATTATCCAAAACTCCTATGAATTTATTGAAAAAAATCAGAACATCTTTAAATATGGCGATATATCTCTCTTTCAACATCAAAAAGAATTATTCTCTTATTTTAAATCTGTCGACACGACAAAAACTTGTGGAAATATTGTGCTATACATTGCGCCAACTGGAACTGGAAAAACACTTTCGCCTGTTGGATTATCTTGTGGTTATCGTATTATTTTTGTTTGCGCGGCGAGACACGTTGGAATGGCTCTCGCCAAATCCGCGATATCCAGTGGGAAAGGCGTCGCATTCGCATTCGGTTGTGAAACCGCCGATGATATTCGTCTCCATTATTTCGCAGCCAAAGATTATACGATTGATAAACGCAGTGGTGGAATCGGAAAAGTAAATAATGCTGTAGGAGATAAAGTAGAAATTATGATTTGCGATATTAAATCATATCTCATTGCTATGGAATATATGTTAAACTTCAACAATGCGAATCAATTAATTATGTATTGGGATGAACCGACGATTTCTATGGATTATGAAGAACACGAATTACACGCATTAATTCAACAGAATTGGGAGAATAATCAAATACCGAATGTAGTGTTATCATCGGCGACACTTCCGAAACAACATGAACTTGCCCCGATTATCGAATCTTTTAAATGTAAATTCGAAGAAGAACAATACGAGAAAACTTGTAAAGTAAAAACGATTACGAGTTATGATTGTAATAAATCGATATCTGTTATGAATAAAATGGGATATTCTATCTGTCCACATATATTATTTGAGAATTATCGAGAGATACAAAAATGTGTTGAACATTGTGAAAATAATAAAACATTATTAAGATATTTTGATTTGAAAGAAGTGATTCGTTTTATCGGATTTCTTATTGATAGAGGATTTGTATCTCTCGATGATATGCCCGCAAAATATTTCCAAGGACAAATCCAAAAAATTCGTATGAACAGCCTGAAAATCTATTATCTTCACTTATTAAAATCCATTGATTCTGACAATTGGCCAACGGTTTATCAATATATGAAAACCACACATTCTCGCAAATTTACACACGTGTCTAGTCCGATTATCCGAAAAACAACAAGTCTTCAATCCACCTCTTCGAAATCTGTTCAAGGGACCCCCCTGACTCGAACCCAATCTGTATCCGCGGTACCCACAACATCGGCGAAATCTGTGTTAGAATCCGCTATTGAAAAATCGATACAAACTGGTGGAATCTTAGTAACAACGGTTGATGCACATACATTAACAGATGGACCCACGATTTATTTAACAGATGATATACAACGTATCGGACATTTTTATATTCAACAATCGAATATCCCCAGAATTGTTTTCGATAAAATATTGGAGAAAATCGCGCAAAATAATATTGTTATGAAGAAAATCCAAACATTGGAAAAAACATTAGAAGACTTGACATCTAAAGATTCAGATAAAGATAATAAAATGTCGAAAACATTCGATGGTGAAGGCGGAGAGGGTGGAAGTGGACAAGCAAGAAAAATCGACGAAGATATTAAAAATCTGCGCAAAGAAATCAAACCAATCACATTAGACCCTTGTTATATTCCGAATACAGTTCAACATCAAAATATGTGGGTTTCTACAGATAAAGCCAATGTCGTAAGAAACGCATTTATCCCAGTGATTGATGCGGAAACAGTGCGAGAGATTATGGAACTAGCGGTCGATGATTCATTAAAGATTCTATTACTTATTGGAATCGGGTCTTTTGCCTCTTGCGAGAACAGTCGTTATACAGAAATTGTAAAACGACTTGCTTATGAACAGCGATTATTTATGATTATTGCCTCTTCTGATTATATTTATGGAACTAATTATCAATTCTGCCACGGGTTTATTGGAAAAGATTTAACAATGATGACACAACAAAAAATCATACAAGCAATGGGCAGAATTGGACGCAATAACATTCAACAGGAATATACAGTTCGTTTTAGAGATGACATAATGTTGGAAAAACTATTTACTGCCCCAGTAGAAAACAAAGAGGCCGAAAATATGTGTCGATTATTAGTGTAAATTTGAAATTAGGCATATTATCAAGATATTCTTATAAAAATATATAATCATCATCTGCTTCTAATTCGACAAATACATAATCATTATCGGTTGATATAAAAACATCCAATTTGTCATTGGATTTTTTTTTCTTTGGACAATTACCACCAATATTATTCTCTATCCGTAATCTTTCTTTATGGGTAGAAATAATAACATTAATATTCATATTTGAATCAAATCGATGAGTTCTTATTTTTCGTATCATATAATTTAGTTTAGTAATTGAAAATGTATATATATCTATAGATTTTTTATATGGCTATCCGGATGACAAGACTGTTCCAATCAATCTAAAAAATTGAATCCGAACCAAAAACGGATTCTGAATGATACACACGCAAACTGATATAGAATTATCAACTGTTATATTATAGCGCAATTTCAAAAATGTCTGGAAACAATAAATTGTCTGCCAAAACTCCTGCTCGTATTATTGGTATCCAAATGAGCATGATGTCTCCTGAAGAAATTCTTAGAAACAGTGTTGTTGAAGTTACGTCCAAAGAAACCTACAAAGACAATAAGGAAATTCCCGGTGGATTATTCGACCCTCGTATGGGTGTTTTAGGCCCTGGCATCATCTGTCCTACAGATGGTCTTACCTATATCGATACTCCCGGATATTTCGGTCATATTGTACTTGCTAAACCAGTATTCTTCCTCCATCACATTAAAGAAATTATGAAAGTGTTGAAATGTGTTTGTTTCAAGTGTAGCAAACTCTTAATCAGCAAAGAACAACATTCTCATATTCTTAAGATGGATTGTTACGACCGTTGGGACTATGTTTGTAAAGCATCGTCTAAAGTCCATCGTTGTGGTGAAGAAACTGAAAACGGTTGTGGTTGTCGTCAACCCAGCAAAATCAAGTTGGATTCCGTTTCAACATTGAATGCTATTTGGACAGATTTGGAAAAGAATTCGGAAGAAGATGGCGGAGACGCAAAGCAATCCAGGTTAAAACTGACACCCGAATTGGTCTTGAAAATCTTTAAGCGTATTAGCGATGAAGATGTTCATTTCCTCGGATTTAATCCACTATGGTCTCGGCCGGAATGGATGATTTGTCAAGTATTACCTGTCGCACCTCCCGCAGTCCGTCCTTCAGTGAAACACGATGCCAATCAACGCAGTGAAGATGATTTAACTCATATTTATGTTCATATTATTAAAAGTAATAAAGAATTACAAGAAAAAATAGCGTCGAATGCGCCACACCAAGTTATCGACCATATGTCTACTGTTTTACAGTATTATATTGCGATGATTGCGAATAATAAGATTAAAGGCGCCACACCAATGCAACAGCGTTCTGGACGTACATTACAATGTATTTCTGGTCGTATTAATAGCAAAAATGGTCGTGTCCGTGGTAATCTTATGGGTAAACGTGTGGATTTTAGTGCGCGTTCAGTAATTACAGGTGATCCAAATCTGTCAATTACACAACTCGGTGTTCCTATGAAAATCGCAATGAATTTGACCAAACCTATTGTTGTGAATGACCGTAATCGCGCATTCTTAACAAAATTGGTTCAAAATGGACCCGATGTTTATCCTGGCGCCAAAATTCTCGAACGTAAAAATGGCGTAAATGTTGCTTTAAGAAATGTAGACAGGAATTCGATTGTTTTGGAAAATGGTGATACTGTTCATCGTCATATGATGGATGGAGATGCTGTCCTTTTCAATCGACAACCTAGTTTACATAGAATGAGTATGATGTGTCATATTGCGCGTATTATGCGACAAGGTGATACATTTCGTATGAATGTCGCTGACACAAAACCATACAATGCCGACTTTGATGGAGATAAAAATCAGACTATATATCGTCTTGTCTCCAACAGGGAGCGTTAAAAACGTGATACTCCCTAGTATATACACTTATTCATTTGAGGAAAATAAGTGTGTATGCGAAACACCTTGATGCGGGAAACCCCTTAGAGCCTTTGCTACCACCTGATTGTAAGAAATGCAATTAGGGAACTCGGTTAATTGCCGAACCCAATGGTAATAACGCAAAGGATTGGGCAATCCGCAGTGTTACTTCCTAAGTCCGCTTTTGGTAAGGATATGGAAGGCACTCAGAGACTGAACGGGTGTTGGTGAACAATGATAGCCTAACCAGCTTGAGTTTGCTTAAGATACAGTCCGGCCACCTTGGAAACTTGGTGGATTACTCACGGAGATGAATATGCATCAGCCACAAAATATATTGGCTGAAACCGAATTGCGTCATTTGGCAGCAATTCCTTATCAAATTATTAGTCCTTCCAGTAATTCACCTATTATTGGTATGTATCAGGACTCCCTCTTAGGTGCTTACGAATTTACTCGTGGTGAAATCGAATTTGACCCGCGTTCTGCAATGAATTTGCTTATGTCCTATCCTAAAGTAGACACTGGCATTTTCAAAGACCGTAAGAAAATCACTAATTTCGATATCCTTTCACAAATTATGCCCCCGATTTCTCTCAAATACAAAACATCCGGTTATAATGAAAATGAAGATGAAACTCTTACAAAAACCGGTATTCTTGAAATCAAAAATGGTAAATATATTCGCGGTCAAGCCGATAAAAATGTATTCGGCTCTGGCTCAAAAGGCATTCTTCATCGTGTTTATAATGATTATGGACACGTAGCCGCATACGAATTTATCGATAATATTCAACAGGTTATTACAGATTATATGAAAACACACGCATTCAGTGTCGGTGTCAGTGACTTAATCTGTGATAAGAAAACCAATGAAAGCATTTTACAAGTTATTGCTTCCAAGAAAAACGAAGTGCAAGAAATCACCAACAAGGTTCATATGGGTGTTTTCGAAAACAATACTGGAAAATCAAATATGGCTGAATATGAAAACCAAGTCGGCAACATCTTAAACGATGCTATTAATGTCGCCGGCAAACTCGCAACCAAGAGTCTTGGAAAACAAAACAGATTTGTTACAATGGTCAGCTCCGGTTCTAAAGGCAGTCCATTGAATATGTCGCAAATGTTGTCTTGTTTAGGCCAGACTAGTGTGGATGGCAAACGTGTTCCTTATGGTTTTGATAATAGAACATTGCCTCATTATTCAAAATATGACGATTCACCGAGTGCTCGTGGATTTATCGAAAGTTCATATATTAGTGGATTGAGCGCCCCCGAATTATTCTTCCATGCTATGGGTGGTCGCATTGGTCTCATTGATACCGCTATTAAATCTGTCACTTGGGAAACGCCAATTATCGTTGTAGATAATGGAAAACCATTATATACCGAAATTGGTAAATGGGTCGATGGAAAACTCGATAATAAAGAATACGAATCTGTCATTAAAAAGTATGGTCCTGAAGAGAACAATATGGAATTGTTGAATGTTGATAGTATTTATATTCCAACCACTGATGAGAATGGCGTTGTTTCTTGGGAAGAAGTTACCGCAGTGACTAGACACGACCCTGGAAAAGTATTATATGAAATCAAAACGCAAAGTGGTAGAAATGTTACAGTTACTGAAAGCAAGTCACTCTTAATTTGGAATGAAGAGAAGAAAGGATTCTATGAAATGCTTACTCCGGATATTAAAGTTGGTGATTGTGTGCCAGTTACTGCTGAATTAAGTAAACCTGTTGAGATTATTAACAATATTAACTTAACACAATATTTACCAAAAAATGAGTATATTCATGGAACTGACTTCAACATCGCTATCCGTATGATGAATGAAGCTATGAATAATCGTCAAAAAATTCCACAAGGATGGTGGCAACAACACAATGGTGTTGAATTCACATTACCATATTCCAAAAAAGCCTCATTACAACGAACAACTGTAAGATGTGAAAATGATATTGTAGATGGTCATATCTATCATTATCACGCTTCTCGCTCAAATGACTCAAGCATTCCTGAAACATTTGAATTGACTGAAGACAATGGGTTGTTTATCGGGTTGTTCTTGGCTGAAGGTAATGTACATAAGAGCCAAGTTACTATTACTAACAATGACGAAAATGTTCGTGCTTTTGTGAAGAAATGGTTCGAATCGTATAATATTGATTGGGTAGAGAGACAACGCATTAATCGTATCGGCGGAACTACAACAACTGTCACCGGAAACTCAGTATTGATTGCGAGATTCTTGACAGCCTTCGTTGGTAGTGGTGCTGCCAATAAATATGTTCCAACTGAAGCATTCATTTCAAATAATAACTTTATGCGTGGAATTATCAATGGTTATTTCTCAGGTGACGGATGTATCACTAAAAATAGCATCGTCGCTGGTTCGGCGTCATATAGATTAATTGAGGGTATCACAATGTTGTGTTCAAGATTCGGAATTTTCGGAAAGATGTCGAAAATACAATTAAAGAAAAACAATCTTGGAACTAAAAACATTAAACCTACCTACAAAACAACTATTAGTGCTCAGTGGGGTAAACGTTTTGCCGACGAAATCCCATTAATTGATGGAACTAAACAAGAAAAACTCAGCAAAATAAAATGGAGAACCCAACATATGAATTTCAAAACTCATAACAATGTTGTTCTTGACCCGATTGTTGAGATTACACCAATTTCCCCCGAACTCCACCCTAAGATGTATGACTTAACTATCCCAACTACACTTAATTTTGGTCTTGCGAATGGATTACAAGTTCGTGATACATCTTCTACTGGATATATACAGCGAAGATTAATCAAAGGTCTCGAAGATTTGAAAGTCGAGTATGATATGACAGTTCGCAATAATATGGGTCGTATTACTCAATTTGCTTACGGTGATGACTCGGTTGACACGACCAAAGTCGAAAATCAATCAATGCGATTAGTTACAATGTCTATTGAAGATATTTATATGCATTATGATATTCCCGGTTTATATGAATCTGGTAAGAATGAACGACAAAACATTATGCAAGTATTTACCAAAGGCGCTTCGACACGTCTTCAAAAACAAAAAGAAGATACTCGCAAAATGTGTAAGAAATATGTCGATTATATGTTGGTTATGCGCGACCAAATCGTAAAACAAGTATTCAAAGGTAAAAATGATACAGACGTAAGAGTTCCTGTCGCATTCCAATATCTTATTCAAAATATTCAAGGACAACTCGATTTGAATTCACAAAGTGCTGTGGATATTACACCTCTCGAATGTATGGAATTAGTCGAAGAGAAATTCCAAGATTTGAGCAAAATGTATTATACCAGTCCAAGCAAATTGTTTGAAGTCTTATATTACTTCTATCTATCCCCCAAAGATTTGCTTTTGAATAAACGTTTCAATAAAAAGGCAATCTTACTACTATTGGATAATATTGAAATTCATTATCGTAAATCAATTGTTCATCCTGGTGAAATGGTCGGTGTCATTGCAGGTCAATCCATTGGTGAACCGACTACTCAAATGACCCTTAACACTTTTCATGCAGCTGGTGTTGCTAGCAAGTCGAATGTGACTCGTGGTGTTCCCAGAATTGAAGAAATCCTTCGTCTCACTAAAAATCCCAAAAATCCTTCTATGACTATCGCATTAAAACAAGAAGACCAACAAAACAAGGATAAAGCCGTTAATTTCTGTAATATGATTCAACATACCACCTTGGTCGACTTAGTTAAATCTGTTCAAATCTGTTATGACCCCGATGATACCAATACCCGAATTCACGATGACAAAGCATTAATCGACCAATTCTATGAATTCGAGAAAATGGTGACAGACTGTAATCATCCTACTGCCAATGAAGCATCTACAGCAGAACAAGCGAATCGAAGTAAATGGATTATCCGTGTTGAAATGAATGCCGACGCATTACTTGATAAAAACATCAGTATGGATGATATTCATTTCGCAATCACACAATCCTATGGAAACGAAGTATATTGCGTATTTTCCGATTTCAATTCGAGCAATCTCGTATTCCGTATTCGTATGAATACATCGGCATTCAGAAAAAGCAAACGTGGAAACACATTAGACCAATCGGATGATATCTTTATTCTTAAAAATTTCCAAGATTCATTATTGAATAATATTGTGATTCGTGGTATTACTGGTGTTTCCAATGTAATGCCACGACCTATTAAAAATTCGGTTGTCAAAGAAGATGGAAAATATGTGAGAAAAGATACGTGGGTTTTAGATACTGTCGGAACAAATATGATTGACTTGATGACTGTTGATTTTATCGATTATTTCAACACTTTCACAAATGACATTCGAGAGATTTATGATGTGTTAGGAATTGAAGCTGCTAGACAATCGATTCTGAATGAATTTAATGAAGTTATGGAATTCAGCGGTGGATATGTAAATTATCATCATCTTAGTGTGTTATGTGATCGTATGACTGTATCTAAGAAATTAGTACCAATCTTCCGTTCTGGTATTATGAATGATGACACTGGACCAATTGCCAAAGCCACTTTCGAAATGCACACAGAAGCATTCTTAGACGCAAGCAGACACGGTGAATTCGACCAAATGAGAGGTGTTTCCGCAAATGTTATGTGTGGTCAACCGGGATACTATGGAACCAATGCCTTCCAAATTGTATTAGATATGAAAGCATTCGAAAATATGGAAGATGTGAAAACAAATGTTGATGATGTGGATAAATTAATTGAAGATGGATTCAAGAATTTGAAAGTTGATGAACAAGATGAATGCTCCAAAGGAAAGATTATGATTGATAATAATATTCGAAACCTGGCGACAAAAGAAATGGGCGTTTGCTTAGATGATGGTTATGATTTGATGTAAATAAGTATAGAAATAGTCTTTGTTTCAGGTAAGTATAAAAATGATTAAGTACGCATTATATACATTGTTTTTTTATAATAATGTATATTGAGAGTGAAACCAAATTATCTTAAGCATCAAAACCAAAGTGATTTTCAACAAACCAATATTTTAATTTGCCAGCGAGAGAACGACGACTCATATCATCAGCCATTAATTTAAAACTACGATGACGGTCTTCAAAATGATGTATAAACAGACGACAAGAGTTAATAAATGATACACTGGATGATTCATAAATGGATAATTGATTTCTTGAATATTGTGGATAACCTTTACGTCCATTTACAGTATTATGGAAATTATAGAAAAACTCGACCAATTCAGCTTTCGATTGTATCTGTAAAAAACGATTACTAACCAAATATTCCGTCGCGTGTTTTGAACAAATTGGACAAGGTAATACAGAACAAATACTTTCTAAAATCTGTAAAATTTCTATCCTTTTTTGTTTGAAGAAGTCTTCCTTAATCTTCGCTGAAAATATATGGAAAAAATGCCAGGTTGGTTTCCCCCATCGCATTTTAATAGAATCGGATTTAGAAGAAGCCGGTATTTCAGTAGGTGTTTGATATGTATTGGTAATTTGCTTTAATGCCTGTTTTGGGGTTCGAGAGCCATTATACAAGGGCATTTGAGGCAATCCTCTTGTCGCACCAAATTGGAATTGGATGCCTGATGGGATTGTTCTTATTTCTTGTATAGGGGATGATTGTGCTTGTCCATTGACGTAAGATGATGTTTTTCGATGATTATAACTAAATAACATATTTAAAATCGATAAAAATATATAATCAGTAATTATTTTTTTATAGGCGAATGACCGTTATTGTTTTATGTTCATATAACAACTAATAAAATAAATGGCAAATATTCAACATTTAGGATTTATCACGTATAAAATAACACCTTTTATTATTGTCGCATATCTGGTTATTTCATCTCTCTTAAGTGGTTCGATTAAAGGATTTTATGTTTTGGCAGGAGTTATGATTTCGGCCGTTTTTGTCATTATGGTTGATAAAATGCCTTTTATAAATGAATTATTTAAAAAAAATCTAACAGACAAAAATGCACAAGACATATATACTAGTATAAAACAATGTAATATGTTAACATTTGAAGATGGACATTTGATTTCCAAATTGCCACTGTCAACATCCACAATATCCTTTATTTTTGCTTATTTTATGTCTTTAATTGCTCGATTTAAAGTCGCTAAAAAAAATGCTTTTTTTATTCTAATATTATGTGCTCTTGTTTCGTATGATTTATATTATCATTTTACAGGTTGTACAGCAATTAGTTATTTGGTTTTTATTCCCTTTGTTATCGGAACTATTATGGGTATTATTTGGGGTCTTACAGTCAATAAAGATGATGTTATGGATGTAAAAGGTGTGTCATCTTCTGAAACGTGTAGTCAAACTTCTAAAAATAAATATACTTGTAATATGAAAGACGGTTCTGAAATTATTACTTTTTAATTATTCTGCATTTTACTCTAATTTTTATTTTATACCAAGTCGGGGGAGACCTGCGTTTCCAAGTCGCAAACTTTCGCTTTTCTTCGCCACAATAATAATTCCTATAGGATTGTACTGCGTTTCCAATTACTTTGTATTTATCCGGCATTGCTAATGCAAATTCGGTTAATCCTTTACTTGGAAAATTCTCAATTGGTGGTGGATTTTCTCTCAAATATTTTGCTATTTTATAAGAACCGTGTTGTGTTGTATCTGGATGTTCATATCTATATTTCCATTCGTTATGCATCGCATCTACCATGTTTAATGTCCATATATAATTATCATAAGATTCACGAATCCATATCGTTGTTGGATGGTTCTTGTGTGTAATACGATATACACAAGAATCAATAATGTCGGTTTCATTACTTAATAATCTTTTTGCTGTTGATAACATTTGAACCGCTTCTACAATCATTTTTGATATATGTTTATCAAACATTGCCTCCGCACATTCTTGAAAACATAGAGACAGTATGAATAAATTCATTTTTGTTTTTGGATATCTTTATCATTTCGCAATTCTTTTTTATCTTCAATTTTACATTTTACAATAATCCATTATTAATTCTGGCATACACTTATAAATATCATCGTCATTATTCTTTTTCTTTTCTTCTTTCTCTTTATTTTCTTCTTCCTCTTCTTCCTCTTCCTCTTCATCTTCCTCTTCTTCCTCTTCTTCCTCTTCCTCTTCATCTTCCTCTTCTTCCTTCTTCCTCTTCTTCCTCTTCTTCCTCTTCTTCTTCCTCTTCTTCTTCCTCTTCTTCTTCTTCCTCTTCTTCTTCCTCTTCTTCTTCCTCTTCTTCTTCCTCTTCTTCCTCTTCTTCCTCTGATTCATCGTAAAATATGATTTTTTGTTTTTTCGTTTTTCTGGATAATTCACTATTGACCTTTTCTTCTAGTTTTTGAATGCGTCTCAATAAATCATTTCTAACATAATTAATTTTGTTATTACTCAAATCATCTAGGAAAAAAGTAAAAAACAAATTCAAAACATATGACCCAAATATAATAATTGCCAAATCATGAATTTGTGATTGTAACATTTTTTATAATATTTTTATTTAATATAATATTTTTATTTAATGAAAACCTTTATATGGTATCTATAAGTGTTTGCACGGCACCAACAATTTCGCATCAACTTTAGATGCGTTGCCTCTCGTAAGAGCACTTGCTAATCTTGCTATTGCCCAACTTTCCGCAGTTTGATTCGGTCTCGAGCCACTCGAATAATAAGCCCCCCTACCTTTGTTTAATATTTTTTTGATTGATTTCACAGGACAACCTGTCGCTAATGAAATGCGTTTCATTGTTTTAGGTTTAGTCCCAATATCAAACCCATATTTTTCTCTAAATTTACGAAGATGTCTTGATTTTCTATGTTTATATGATGAGAGAATTGGACGAGAAATATAATTACCCTTCTTATATTGTTCTCTCGCATATTCGATTTGATTCTTTTGAGTTTTTCGGTCCTTTCTTGATAAATAATCAGGTATATATCTATTTGGAATTTTCATAATATAATATAAGTATGTTTAATTTATCGACATCAACATCATCATCAATAGCAATAGCAATATCTTATGAACCAAACGAAAATGAAACAACTTTTATAATTCCTGTTAATGATGATAACCGTGATTTTTTGATTAAAACATATAATCCTATGTATTTTAGACAATTAGGAATCGACGATAACAAAGTTTATTTTGTTTTTCAAGATGGTTCTAACGAACAAATTATGAAAGGTGGTGGAACGGAAACACCCAATTATGAAAATATTACTATCCCATATCGTTATTTTGCTTATATTATGGATACAATTCAAATAATACCTATCAAAATATCTTCTTATGTTTCAGATAAAATCAAACAACAACCTCCTATTGAAGAACCTCAACAACCTTCTATTGAAGAACCTCAACAACCTTCTATTGAAGAACCTATACAACCTCCTATTGAAGAACCTCAACAACCTCCTATCGAAGAACCTATACAACCTCCTATTGAAGAACCTCAACAACCTCCTATTGTAGAACCATCAACAGAAGAACAAAAAATATTCGATGAAGAAGAGAAAATAGTAGAATATAGACAACCTCCAATCGAACAACCAAGCATACCACCACTACCAATTGAATCAAAAAGTAAAAAAACAATGACATCTTTAAATCCAAAAACATTGGTAGAAATAAAAATAATATTGGATGGAAAGTATCAAGAAGTAATAAGACCTAGGAGAACTGAAATCATAAATATGAGAACAGGAAACGAAAAAATATATGAAGAAACTTCGAATCCTGAAATTAGAGTATTGTTTCCTACTTCTAAAAAAATAGATTACACAAATATTCAAAATCGTGTGAGAGATTTAAAAATAAGAGAAATGAAAATATTAAAAAACATCGAAAAATATAGTAGTTCAACCTAATTATCCCCCCGATAGAAATAAAATGATATAGTTAGATTATAAATAATGGATTATAATCTAGCATTTCCAGTTATTAAAGAAACTGTACCCAAAAGTGATTTAGGATATCATTCTAATAATAAATACGATGGCTATCCAGCATTTATGTCTGATGGACGTTCTGTCATGGGAGCATATCGTACAGAAGCACAACTTAACTATTCTATCCAACAAGAAGGCAGTAAAATAAAAGAATTCAAGACAAACCAAGAATATCGCAATTATCTAATAAACAATGGACTGAAAATTATTGCCGATGATTTTCGAAAAGCAAGTAATGACTCTGGACACTATATTATGTAATTTGTTTACTTTACCATTTATCTAACACTTCCTCTAAGTCGATATCTTCATTGTATAACAATTCTAATAACTTGGTTGGATGATAATGTTCCATTATTTTCTTCTCTCTCGATTTCCATAACCATCTGTTAAATTGTTTTTTCAATTTAAGGGAGAAATAGAAATGACGAAAATGATTATGAGTTTGTATTCGTTTTTGTTGTGTTTTGAAATTTTCGTGTGGTCCTATTATCGTTGAGATTGGATTGTCTGCGAAAAACAAATTGCGCAAACATCGATTCGGATCAGGTAAATATGCGATTTCATTACCAACACAATCTACATATTCAAGGTCATAATTAAACTGTGGCAATGAAGTTAATTTATTGTTTGTGCATAATAATCGTCGCAATTTTGAATTTAATGTTGGTAATGAAGTTAATCTGTTATAAGAACAGCCTAAATATAACATATTCTCATTTAAATCAGGTAATGATGTTATTTGATTACAAAAACAACTAAGCATTCGTAATTTTTTGTTGAATTCTGGCAATGAAGTAATTTCATTACAAGAACAGAACAGTTCATCTAGATTATCATTTAGTTTTGGTAAATAAGTTAGTTTGTTATATTCACAATGTAAATAGTTCAGATGCTGATTAAGTTTGGGTAAAACTGATATATTATTTTTAGAACAATCTAATATATTCAGAAAATCATTTAGTTCAGGCAAACATGTTAATTTATTGCCATTACATTTTAAGACTTCAATAAAATCATTTAGTTTGGGCAATGATGTTAATTCATTAAATGAACAAATTAATGAATTTAGATTTCGATGTAGTTCAGGCAATGAAGTTAATTTATTATCGGAACAATTTAAATATTCAATACTGGGACTTAGGATAGGCAATTCTGTAAGCTCATTATTTGAACAATTCAGTGCTTTGAGATATCTAAATTGTGACAAATCTGGTATATAGGTTAATTTTTTATACGAAATATCAATTGCTTCTACGTTTTCGGGCAATGAATTTAGGAAATCGTCAATATCGAAATTTCCATTGGAGCGTTTCATTTTAAAATTACGAATATATGATTTAACTTGATTTCTATATGGTTCAACTTGATTTTTATATGATTCCATTATGATTCTGTTGGATTGTTTAATACAACTTGATAAAAATGTAAATAATTCAATTTTACTTCAATCTATCAATTACTTTGAATAATAAATTTTTCCGGACATTTCACATCATTATACGCACAAGTTAAGAACTTTAGTGTCTCTGGAAGTTCTGGCAATTCATTTAATTGATTGCTACAACAATATAAACCTGTTAGTTTTTTTGGAAGTGCGGGCAATGATGAAATTCTGTTTCCTTGACACCACAACAAATTAAGTGTTTTTGTAGTTCGAACACATAATCGTAATAAATAAAAATACAGTCAAACTAGAGGGGTGATATTATAGGATGCCGAAGGTACCCCCTTGCGGGGGCAGGGTGATAGGGGAACTACGTTCCCCTTTGAGTGAAACGTTAATAAAAAATATATATACAACGGTGGGAATGCCGATGTCACTGTCAATGTCTAATATAAATACAGAAAGATATGTGGAAATGGAAGTAGTAAAATCGCGAGAAAATATAGAAATGAGAATAATGGAAGGATTAAAAAAGAAATCAAAAATAATAGGAGCAGTAGTAGGAAAGGAAGTAGAAGAGATAAGACAATACAGGGGGAACCTTCGGTTCCCATAAGATGTGCGCCAGTTTACACGGCGCACATCGAAAACCCCCTCCTAACAAATAACAATAATCGTAAAAAACATCGTTATAATTGTCTTTTAAAAGGAATGTCGACCAAAGGTCGACATTCCCTAATCCAAGGCCCTAATACAAGGCCCTAATACAAGGCCATAATCCAAGTCCCTAATACAAGGCCATAATCCAAGGCAATTATCCACATTAATAAAAATATCTCTCATATTCTTCTTTTTCTAATTTCTCAGATACTTTTTTAAAAACACTTTGAGAGAATAAAACTAATAGGAATCATAATTGATTTCTATCAATCCACAAAATTTTTTTTCTTAAAGTAAAAACAACAACATACAATTCCTATCCTAGGGGGTTTAGATGCGCACCAACTGGTGCGGTGCGCATCTTAGAGTCCCCCCTTACCCCCCCTACCAAAACAATATTCTTCTTTTTAAAATCTCTCCAATACTTTTTTAAAAACACTTTGAGAGAATAAAACTAACAGGAATTATATTCTTATTTTATCAATTTACAAAAAAAAATTTTTTTTCCTCAAAATAAAAACAACAACATACAATTCCTATCCTAGGGGGTTTAGATGCGCACCAACTGGTGCGGTGCGCATCTTAGAGTCCCCCCTTACCCCCCCTACCAAAACAATATTCTTCTTTTTCAAATCTCTCAGATACTTTTTTAAAAACACATTGAGAGAATAAAACTAACAGAAATTATATTCTTATTTTCCAATTTACAAAAAAAAATTTTTTCCTTAAAATAAACAACAACATACAATTCCTATCCTGAATCTCTCTTATTCTTCTTTTCAAATCTCTCCAATACTTTTTTAAAAACACTTCGAGAGAATTAAACGGCATAGTTATTAAGGAGGGATTAAAAGGGAACGTAGTTCCCTTTACAACATACAATTCCTATCCTGAATCTCTCTTATTCTTCTTTTTCAAATCTCTCTTATACTTTTTCAAAAACACTTCGAGAGAATAAAAAAAACAATGGTTCTCATTTCTCGATATCGACAGGGTGGACTCTAAGATGCGCACCGCGCCTTTCGGATTACACCAATAAGAGTTAACCGCGCCAGCTGGTTAACTCGAAATGCGCGGTGTAATCCTTATTGGTGCGCATCTAAACCCCCTTACCCCCCCATACCAATAACAATTATTATAAAAACATTGTTATAAAAGTCTTTTAAAAGGAATGCATAATGTCGCACCAGCTCGCGCGGTGCGACATATAATCCAAAGGGTCGCATTCCCTAATCCAAGGCCATAATCCAAGGCATTTATCCACATTAATAAAAACATATCTCATTCTTATTTTTAAAATCTCTCTTATACTTTTTCAAAAACACTTCGAGAGAATAAAACTAACAGAAATTATATTCTTATTTTCCAATTTACAAAAAAAAAATTTTTTCCTTAAAACAAACAACATACAATTCCTATCCTAGGGGGTTTAGATGCGCACCAACTGGTGCGGTGCGCATCTTAGAGTCCCCCCTTACCCCCCCTACCAAAACAATATTCTTCTTTTTCAAATCTCTCAGAT
>Ga0255211_1000078_pt1 | contig 35850 bp, 31 predicted proteins | sample Miss_Yuk_RepB_8d_FD_183036 | JGI IMG/M metagenome (GOLD analysis project Ga0255211, IMG submission 183036) | Freshwater microbial communities from Mississippi River, Louisiana, United States - Miss_Yuk_RepB_8d | ecosystem: Environmental > Aquatic > Freshwater > River | place: USA: Louisiana...
TCGTCGCGGCCCAGCGGGGCCACGGCGTCGTCGGCCGGGCGCTCGTAGTCGCTCACGGTGTGGGCGCCACGGCACTCCTTGCGGGCAGCGGCCGAGACCATGGTGGCCTGGGCGGCTTCGATCAGGTTCTCGACTTCCAGCGCCTCGATGCGGGCGGTGTTGAACACCTTGGAGGTGTCCTTGAGGCCGATGGCATTGACGCGCTCGCGGATGGCCGCGATTTTCTGCACGCCTTCGTCCATGCTGGCCTGGGTGCGGAACACGCCAGCGTGTTGCTGCATGGTTGAACGCATGTCATTGGCCACGTCCTGGGCGTACTCGCCGTTGCGGCCTTCGAGCTTGTTCAGGCGGGCCAGGGTGTAGTCGGCAGCATCGGCCGGCAGCGGCTTGTGCGACTTGGTGCGCGAAGCGAATTCGACGATGTGGTTGCCGGCGGCACGGCCGAAGACCAGCAGGTCGAGCAGGGAGTTGGTACCTAGGCGGTTGGCACCGTGCACCGACACGCAGGAGCACTCGCCCACCGCGTACAGGCCATTGATCACGGCGTTGTGGTCGCTGGAGGTCTGCGTCACCACCTGACCGTTGATGTTGGTCGGGATGCCGCCCATCTGGTAGTGGATGGTGGGCACGACCGGGATCGGCTCGCGGGTGATGTCGACGTTGGCGAAGTTGACGCCAATTTCGTACACCGAAGGCAGGCGCTTGTGGATGGTCTCTGCCCCCAGGTGGTCGAGCTTGAGCAGCACGTAGTCCTTGTTGGGGCCGCAGCCACGGCCTTCCTTGATTTCCTGGTCCATCGAGCGCGAGACGAAGTCACGCGGAGCCAGGTCTTTCAGGGTGGGCGCATAGCGCTCCATGAAGCGCTCGCCATTGCTGTTGAGCAGGATGGCGCCTTCGCCGCGGCAGCCTTCGGTCAGCAGCACGCCCGCGCCGGCCACGCCGGTGGGGTGGAACTGCCAGAATTCCATGTCTTCGAGTGGGATGCCGGCACGAGCGGCCATGCCCAGGCCGTCGCCGGTGTTGATGAAGGCGTTGGTCGAGGCTTGGTAAATGCGACCGGCGCCGCCGGTGGCCAGCAGCACGGTCTTGGCGTGCAGGATGTGCAGGTCGCCGGTTTCCATCTCGAGCGCAGTCACGCCGACCACATCGCCTTCGGCATCGCGGATCAGGTCCAGGGCCATCCATTCGACGAAGAAAGTGGTGCGAGCGGCGACGTTCTGCTGGTAGAGGGTGTGCAGCATGGCGTGGCCGGTGCGGTCGGCGGCGGCGCAGGCGCGTTGCACCGGCTTTTCGCCGTAGTTGGCGGTATGGCCGCCAAACGGACGCTGGTAGATGGTGCCATCGGGGTTGCGGTCAAACGGCATGCCCATGTGCTCCAGGTCGTACACGACCTTGGGTGCTTCGCGGCACATGAATTCGATCGCATCCTGGTCGCCCAGCCAGTCCGAACCCTTGATGGTGTCGTAGAAGTGGTAGTGCCAGTTGTCGTCGGACATGTTGCCCAGCGAGGCGCCGATGCCGCCCTGTGCAGCCACCGTGTGCGAACGGGTGGGGAACACCTTGGACAGCACGGCCACGTTCAGGCCGGCACGCGCCAGTTGCAGGGAGGCACGCATGCCCGAGCCGCCTGCTCCGACGATCACGACGTCAAACTTGCGGGTGGCGATTTGGTCTTTGGTATAGCTCATGATCTTGATTCTTGTGTCAGAGGTCTGCGCGGATTACAGGCGCCACAGGACTTGAACGGCCCAGCCGGCGCAGCCGGTCAGCCAGACGATGGTGAAGACGTGCAGCACCAGACGCACGCCCACGGGCTTGATGTAGTCCATCCAGATGTCGCGCACGCCGACCCAGACGTGCCACAGCAGGGCGACGATCACGGCGAAGGTGAGGAATTTCATCCATTGCGATGCAAAGATGCCGGCCCACTGCTCGTAGCCGATGGGGCCGGAGGTGAAGATCACCTGTGCCAGCAGCAACACAGTGAACAGGGCCATCAGGCCTGCTGTGACGCGCTGGGCCAGCCAGTCGCGAAAACCATAACCAGCACCGACGACGGTGCGCTTGGAGCCGTAGTTGACGGACATGTTGTTTGCTCCTTGGGGTGAATCAGTACAGGCCGAACAGCTTGGCGCCCAGCACAGCCGTCAGGCCCAGGCTCAGGACCAGGGTGACGATGGCGGACGACTTGCCGAATTCCTTGCTCACGGCATGGCACACGTCCATGTACAGGTGACGCATGCCGGCGATGAAGTGGTGCAAATACGCCCAGATCAGGGCCAGGGCCACCAGTTTCATGAACCAGCCGGGCACAAAACCCAGGCCGACGTTGAAGGCGGCAGAGAACTTGGCAAAGGAGATCTCGGAGCTGATGGAATTGTCAAACAGCCAGATGATCAGCGGCATCAGCAGGAACATCAGCAGACCGCTGATGCGGTGCAGGATGGATACCCAGCCGGCAGCCGGCAGGCGGTAGGTGGGCAGGTCGCTCAGGGCATTGATGTTGCGGAATTCAGGCCGCTTTTTGGCGAGTTCAGTCATGTGGGTACTTTCTCGTTGGTAACGGGTTTGTAATTTTTCGGTGACAAACCGCAGCATTCTATTGCAACGCAACAATCTGACATGAGCATTTCAGAACGATCGTGCAGGTGTTGCGACAGCGGCGAGGTGTGCACCGTTGTGGTGCTTGAATGGCGCGGGTATCAGCTCACCCTAGGACGTTGTGGTAGTGGTGGCTGTCGGTACGGTAGAGGCCCCGACGCAGTTCCATGGGGGTGTCGTTGTAGGTGTAGGCGATGCGCTCCACGCTCAGCAAAGGTGTGCCTGGCGTGACATCCAGAAGTGTCTGCTGCGCCGGGTCGGGCAGTACGGCACGGATTTTTTCTTCGGCACGGACCATGCGCACGCCGAACTCGGTTTCGAACAGCGCGTACATCGTTCCTTGATACCCCTCCAGTCGTTCGGCGGTCAGGCCCTTGAACGGACTGCCGGGCAGCCAGAGATCTTCCAGGATGGTTGGCACGCCGGCAAACGACAGCACACGCCGCACCTGCAGCACCGTGTCGCCCGAGCGCAGGGCCAGCGCGCGTGCGATTTCGGCATTGGCGCGCAGGCGCTTGCAGTCGACGATGCGCCGCTGGGCTGGCCCCTCGCTGGCCACGTCGCCGTTGTCTGGCACCAATTTGAGGAAACGGTACTGCACATGGTGCTCGGCATGGGTGGCCACAAAAGTGCCTTTGCCCTGACGGCGAACCAACAGGTTGTCGCTGGCGAGTTCATCGATGGCCTTGCGCACTGTGCCCTGGCTGACGCGGTAGCGCGCGGCCAGATCGATTTCGCTGGGAATGGCCTCACCCGGCTTCCATTCCCCCGACTGCAGGCTTTGCAGGATCAGGCCCTTGATCTGTTGGTACAGCGGGCTGAATGCTGGCGTGGGCGCCGTCAGGTCCGAGGTGCTTGTCTCCATCGTCATCGAGGCATTCTCATTGGGTTAGAAGAGGACCTGGTCAGGGTCATGTCAGGTGTCGAATCATATCTTATATAAGACATAAGACAAATTGACCCTTCAGGGTTTTCGAGGGTACACTCGACAGTTGTTCCCATTTTTTGTCATCACTCACTTTTCTGGAGTTTTCAATGAGCAAGAAGCCCGTCCGCGTTGCCGTCACCGGCGCTGCAGGTCAAATCGGTTACGCCCTGCTGTTCCGCATCGCCTCTGGCGAAATGCTGGGCAAGGACCAGCCCGTCATCCTGCAATTGCTGGAAATCCCCGACGACAAGGCTCAGAAAGCGCTCAAGGGTGTGATGATGGAACTCGAAGACTGCGCTTTCCCGCTGCTGGCCGGCATGGAAGCCCACTCTGATGCGATGACCGCCTTCAAGGACACCGACTATGCGCTTCTGGTTGGCGCCCGTCCCCGTGGCCCCGGCATGGAGCGTGCCGACCTGCTGGCCGCCAACGCCCAGATCTTCACTGCACAGGGCAAAGCCCTGAACGCCGTGGCTTCGCGCAACGTCAAGGTCCTGGTGGTCGGCAACCCCGCCAACACCAACGCCTACATCGCCATGAAGTCGGCGCCGGACCTCAAGCCTGGCAACTTCACCGCCATGCTGCGTCTGGACCACAACCGCGCCGCTTCGCAGATCGCCGCCAAGACCGGCAAGGCTGTCAAGGACATCGAGAAGCTGTGCGTGTGGGGCAACCACTCGCCCACCATGTACGCCGACTACCGCTTCGCCACCATCAACGGTGAATCCGTCAAGGCCATGATCAACGACCAGGTCTGGAACGAAACCGTGTTCCTGCCCACCGTGGGCAAGCGTGGCGCTGCCATCATCGAAGCGCGCGGCCTGTCTTCGGCTGCTTCGGCCGCCAACGCCGCCATCGACCACATGCGTGACTGGGCCCTGGGCACCAACGGCAAGTGGGTCACCATGGGCATCCCCTCGCAAGGCTGGTACGGTATCCCCAAGGACGTCATGTTCGGCTTCCCCGTGACCTGCGAAAACGGCGAGTACAAGGTTGTCGAAGGTCTGGAAATCGACGCTTTCAGCCAGCAGTGCATTGACAAGACGCTCAAGGAACTGACCGACGAGCAAGCCGGCGTGGCCCACCTGCTCTGATCGGACCGTTGACGTGTCCCTGCATCCGCGCGATGTCCTGATGGACGCACAGGCCGGCAGCGTACAGCTGCCGGTGTGTGACCATTACAGCGGCGTCGAGGCGCGGATGCGCAAAAGCCTGCAGCTGCAGGCCGAGATGACGCAGGAATACGGCACCTGCGTTTTCGACGTGACCCTCGATTGCGAGGACGGCGCCCCGGTGGGTGGCGAGGCGGATCACGCCGCGCTTGTCACCGAGCTGGCGCTGGCCGCTACAGACAAGCACTCCGACGCCCGCGTCGCGGTGCGGGTCCACCCGGTTCAGCATCCCTCTTTTGATGCCGACGTGGACCGGATTGCCGGCCGCGCCGGTCACCGTCTGGTGCACATCATGGTGCCCAAGGTGGAGTCGGTGCAGGATGTCGAACGGGCTGTCGCTGCGCTCGATGCTGCCGGCGCCCAAGCCCTTCCGCTGCAGGTGCTGATCGAGTCGCCCGCCGCCGTGCACCGCGCTTTTGACATCGCCGCCCACCCCCGTGTGCAGTCCCTGAGCTTTGGCCTGATGGATTTTGTGTCATCCCATGGGGGCGCCATTCCGTCCGAGGGCATGGGCGCGCAGGGACAGTTCACCCACCCGCTGGTGGTGCGTGCCAAGCTGGAAATTGCCAGTGCCTGCCATGCCCACGGCAAAGTGCCCTCGCACTGCGTGGTCACCGAATTCAGCGACGTGCAGGCCATGCGCAGCGCGGCGCTCAAGGCGGCGCGTGAATTCGGCTACACCCGGATGTGGAGCATCCACCCGGCGCAGATCCGCCCGATTCTGGAGGCGATGGCGCCCACCGAGGCCGAGATCGAGCGTGCCAGTGAGATCATTCTGGCGGCGCATGCGGTTGAGTGGGCGCCGATCAGCCATGCCGGTCAGTTGCACGACCGCGCAAGTTACCGATTCTTCTGGCAGGTGCTGGAGCGCGCGCATCAGACAGGACGCCCTCTGCCCAGAGAGATACAGTTGTTTTTGGTGCCCACTGGTCAAACGGCCGGGCGGAATGCATGATGCACAGTCCAGTACGCAAGGAGACCGGCATGCGGAAAACAGCACTCATCATCACTTTGGCACTGCTGGGCAGTGCCACCGTCTGGGCAGAAACCGACGCCCGCCACAAGACGGGCAAACCGGCTGCCCAAAAGCCAGCTGCTGCCACCAAGCAAGCAGTTCACAAAGCCGCGCCAGCACCATCGTCTGCTTCAGCGAAATCGGCCGCCGAGGCGCCGATGGGGCAGGAAGAGTTGTCCATCGCCCAGCGTGTCCATCAGGGCCATCTGCCCTGCGAGCTGGGCGCTGCGGTGCGCATTGAGCCCGATCAGATCCAACCCGGGTATTTCAATGTGCAGGGCAAAGGTTTTCGCTACCGCATGCACCCTGTGGCCACGAGCACAGGTGCCATTCGTCTGGAGGACAAGCAGGCAGGTGCCGTCTGGCTCCAGCTGGCCAACAAGTCCATGCTGATGGACCAGAAAAAGGGCCAACGCCTGGCCGACGAATGCGCCCACCCTGAACAGGTCGCTTTTGCAGAGCAGATGAAAAACAACCCGCCGCCCCCGTTGATCGAAGTCAACACGGGGCGATGATTTCTTGATTTTGTTAGACAGGAGAAAACCATGTTGAAAGCCTACCGTGACCACGTCGCTGAACGCGCGGCCCTCGGTATCCCACCGCTGCCCCTGGATGCCAAGCAGGTGGCCGAGCTGATCGAGTTGATCAAGAATCCTCCGGCGGGCGAAGACGCCTTCCTGATGGATCTGCTCACCCACCGCGTGCCCCCGGGCGTGGACGATGCGGCCAAGGTCAAGGCTTCTTTCCTGGCGGCCGTGGCGCATGGCGATATCCAGGTGGGTCTGGTTTCCAAAGCCAAGGCCACCGAGCTGCTGGGCACCATGGTGGGCGGCTACAACGTCAAGCCCTTGATCGATCTGCTCGATGATAAGGACGTGGCTGCCGTGGCCGCCGAAGGTCTGAAGAAGACCCTGCTGATGTTCGACGCTTTCCATGACGTCGCCGAAAAAGCCAAGGCCGGCAACGCCAAGGCCAAGGAAGTCATGCAGAGCTGGGCCGACGCCGAGTGGTTCACCAGCCGTCCCGAAGTGCCCAAGAGCATCACCGTGACCGTGTTCAAGGTGCCTGGCGAAACCAACACCGACGACCTGTCGCCCGCACCCGATGCCTGGAGCCGCCCGGACATCCCGATGCACTACCTGGCCATGCTCAAGAACACCCGTCCTGACGCGGCGTTCAAGCCCGAGCAGGACGGCGTGCGCGGCCCGATCCAGTTCATCGAAGACCTCAAGAAAAAAGGCCACCTGGTCGCCTACGTGGGCGACGTGGTCGGCACCGGCTCGAGCCGCAAATCAGCCACCAACAGCGTGATCTGGGCCACGGGCCAGGACATCCCCTTCGTGCCGAACAAGCGTTTTGGCGGCGTGACCCTGGGCGGCAAGATCGCCCCCATCTTCTACAACACGCAGGAAGACTCCGGCTCGCTGCCGATCGAAGTCGACGTGTCTAAGCTCGAAATGGGTGACGTGATCGAAGTGCTGCCCTACGACGGCAAGATCACCAAGAACGGCTCAGTTGTGGCCGAGTTCAAGCTCAAAAGCGATGTGCTGTTTGACGAAGTGCGCGCCGGCGGCCGCATCAACCTGATCATCGGCCGCAGCCTCACCGGCAAGGCCCGTGAATTCCTGGGCCTGCCCGCGTCCACCCTGTTCCGCCTACCCGTGGCCCCCAAGGACACCGGCAAGGGCTTCACCCTGGCCCAAAAGATGGTCGGCCGCGCCTGCGGTCTGCCCGAAGGCCAGGGCATCCGCCCCGGTACCTATTGCGAGCCCAAGATGACCACTGTCGGCTCGCAGGACACCACCGGCCCAATGACCCGCGATGAACTGAAAGACCTGGCCTGCCTGGGCTTTTCCGCCGACATGGTGATGCAGTCCTTCTGCCACACCGCTGCCTACCCCAAGGCCGTGGACGTGAAGATGCACCGCGAACTGCCGGCCTTCATCAGCAACCGTGGCGGCGTGGCCCTGCGTCCGGGCGACGGTGTGATCCACAGCTGGCTCAACCGCCTGCTGCTGCCCGACACCGTGGGCACCGGCGGTGACTCGCACACCCGTTTCCCGATCGGCATTTCTTTCCCGGCCGGCTCCGGTCTGGTGGCCTTCGGCGCCGCCACCGGCGTGATGCCGCTGGACATGCCCGAGTCGGTGCTGGTGCGCTTCAAAGGCCAGATGCAGCCGGGCGTGACCCTGCGTGACCTGGTGCATGCCATTCCGTTGTACGCCATCAAGGCCGGCCTGCTGACCGTCGAGAAGAAAGGCAAGAAGAACATCTTCTCGGGCCGCATCCTCGAAATCGAAGGTCTGCCCGACCTGAAGGTCGAACAAGCCTTCGAGCTGTCTGATGCCTCCGCAGAACGTTCGGCCGCAGGCTGCACCATCAAGCTCAACAAGGAGCCGGTGCAGGAATACCTGAAGTCGAACATCGTTCTGATGAAGAACATGATCGCCGACGGTTACCAGGACAAGCGCACGCTCGAGCGCCGCATCAAGGCCGTCGAAGCCTGGCTGGCCAAGCCCGAGCTGCTCGAAGCCGACAAGGACGCCGAATACGCGGCCGTGATCGAGATCGACCTGGCCGACATCAAGGAGCCGATCGTCTGCTGCCCGAACGACCCCGATGACGCCAAGTTCATGAGCGAAGTCGCCGGTACCAAGATCGACGAAGCTTTCATCGGTTCGTGCATGACCAACATCGGCCACTTCCGTGCAGCCTCGAAGGTGCTGGGTGGCGCACGCGACATCCCGGTCAAGCTGTGGGTGGCCCCGCCGACCAAGATGGACGAGAGCGAGCTGATCAAGGAAGGCCACTACGCCACCTTCGGTACCGCCGGTGCCCGCACCGAAATGCCCGGCTGCTCGCTGTGCATGGGCAACCAGGCGCAGGTGCGTGAAGGCGCGACCGTGGTCTCCACCTCGACCCGCAACTTCCCCAACCGCCTGGGCAAGAACACCAATGTGTTCCTGACCTCGGCCGAACTTGCCGCCGTGTGCTCCAAGCTCGGCCGCATCCCGACCGTGGCCGAGTACCAGGAAGCCGTGGGCATCATCAACAAGGATGCCGCCAACGTCTACAAATACATGAACTTCGACCAGATCGAAGAGTACGCCGAGACCGCCAAGGGCGTGACGGTTTAATCACCGAAACACCTCTGGCCAAAAGCCCCGCCCGCGCAAGCCGGCGGGGCTTTTTTGTACCTGTAGCGCAGGTGTCAACCCAAGCGAGGTGCGTCTCTAGAATCGTTCCCCAATCAACAGAGGCCAGACCTCGTCGGGAGACATGCCCATGAAGCGTTACCAGAAATGGCTTGCCGGTACCTTGGCTGCCCTCGGTGTCCTGGCCACAGCGGGCTGGTGGAGCCTGGACAAGGAGACCCGTGGACTGCTCAAGACCATGCCCACCAACCGGGACCTGCTGTTCTGGAGCGTGCCCCAGCGCGATGCGGCTTTTCGCGCGCTGGACCGCATCTCCCTGCTGGCCAAATGGCGGGTGATCGAGCCTGCCGCGACGCCGCGCCCCTTGCCGCTGGGCCCCCCTCTGTCCTTGCCGATGGATGTGGATGCCTACATGAGTACCCAGCGCAGTGCAGCACTGCTGGTGTTGCATAAAGGCCAGCTGCGGCTCGAACGCTACGGTCTGGATTTTGACGCCACAGGCCGCTGGACCAGCTTTTCCGTAGCCAAATCCTTCACCTCCACTCTGGTGGGCGCTGCGGTGCGCGATGGTTACATCCGGAGTCTGGATGACAAGGTCACCGATTACCTGCCCCAAATGAAGGGCTCTGCCTACGAGCAGGTCAGCGTGCGTCAGCTGCTGACCATGACTTCAGGTGTGCGCTGGAACGAGGATTACAACGACCCGCAGTCCGACGTGGCCCGCTTCAACAACCACAAATCCGAAGATGGCAGCCCGGCCATTGTCAGTTACCTGCGGCAGCTGCCCAGACAGGCTTCTGCAGGCGAACGCTGGCTCTACAGCACGGGAGAGACCAATCTGGTGGGTATCCTGCTGGGCCAAGCCACGGGCAAACCTCTGGCACAGTACCTGCAGGAAAAAATATGGATTCCGGCTGGCATGGAGCACCAGGCGACCTGGCTGCTGAGCAAAACCGGCCAGGAAATCAGCGGTTGCTGCATCCAGGCCAGCCCCAGGGACTACGCCCGTTTCGGACTCTTCATCCTGGACGGTGCGCGCCATCAGGGGCAAAGTGTGCTGCCTGAGGGCTGGCTGGACAAGGCCACGACACGCCAGGCCGACATCGGGCAGCCAGGTCGTGGCTATGGTTACCAGTGGTGGACCTACGACGATGGCAGCTATACCGCGCGAGGGATTTTCGGCCAAGGGATCTTCATCGATCCCAAGCGTCAGCTGGTGATCGTGACCAACAGCAACTGGGCGGGTGGTGCACGCGATCCGCGAGCCACCGAAGCCCGCGAGGCTTTTTACAAGGCGGTGCAACAGGCAGTGGATCAAGAGGCCGCGAAAGGCCAATGAGCCTGTTTGCGCAGCCTCAGTCGATGAAGGCAGACTTGGTGTCGCAGCCTATTCCACTGGCAATCCAGCGTCTGGCCACTTGTGACAGGCGCGGGGCCAGCCACTTCAGGCCCCAGGGCAGAGTGCTGCGCGCATCGCTGATGGCACCGCACAGGTAGCGCTTGTCCGTGTCGCTCCAGCGCAGGGCGCTGCAGCAGCCCATGCGCTTGAGTGACAGCACCATGCCCAGCGGGCAGGGGAAAGCCAGGCAGCAAACACCGCAGCCATTGCAGGGCTCACCCGTGCGTGGCTGCTTGGGTGCCAACGGGTGGATGGCGATGGTGGTGGTGATCGGCTTGCGCAGCGCCATCGCTCAGGCCATCAGAGCATGCGCGCAATCAGCGCACCTTCGGCCGGGCCTTCGACCGGGATCCAGACCTGCACCGGGTTGCCCGCGGCCACTTCGATGGCGTGACCATCGGCGCTTTGCATCTGCTGCACGCGCACCTGGCGGTTGCCACTGGGGTGGATGATCTCGATGGTGTCACCCACGGCAAAGCGGTTCTTGGTTTCCACGCGTGCCCAGCCGTCTTCGCGCACCTGCAGCACCTCGCCCACGAACTGGCTGCGGGAGCTGGCCGAGTGGCCGGTGATGTAGTTCTGGTAGTCCTGGCTGGGGCGGCGCTCGAGCAGGCCGGTGGTGTAGCCGCGGTTGGACAGGCCTTCGAGTTCGAGCAGCAGTTCGGGGTTGAAGGGGCGACCTGCCACGGCGTCATCGATGGCGCGGCGATAGACCTGCGCGGTGCGGGCCACGTAGTAATGGCTCTTGGTGCGGCCCTCGATCTTGAGCGAGTCCACACCGATGCGCGCCAGCCGGTCCACATACTCCACGGCACGCAGGTCTTTGCTGTTCATGATGTAGGTGCCGTGCTCGTCTTCCATGATCGGCATCAGCTCGCCCGGGCGCTCTTTCTCTTCGATGAGCCAGATCTTGTCCGCCTCGGGATGGCGCTGGCCACCACCGCAGGTCGAGAAGTTGCTCGCGGCTTCTTCGTCCTCGTGGGCAAAGTTGAAACCGTCCAGGCGCTGGCTCGGCACCGCGTCGCCGGTGTTGATGTCGGTGTCGGCACTGTGGGTCTTGTATTCCCAGCGGCAGGCGTTGGTGCAGGTGCCCTGATTGGGATCGCGGCGGTTGAAGTAACCCGACAGCAGGCAGCGGCCCGAGTAGGCGATGCACAGCGCACCGTGCACGAACACTTCGATTTCCATGTCCGGGCAATCGTTGCGGATGGCTTCGACTTCGTCCAGACTCAGTTCCCGTGAAAGGATGACGCGCGATACCCCTTGTTTTTGCCAAAACTTCACCGCCGCGCTGTTGGTGCTGTTCGCCTGCACCGACAGGTGGATCGGCACTTCGGGCCAGAGGCCTTTTTCCATTTGCTCACGCACCAGCATGATCAGGCCGGCGTCGGCCATGATCAGGGCGTCGGGCCGCAGCTCGACCACTGGCTGCAGGTCGCGCAGGTAGGTCCGCAGCTTGTCGTTGTGGGCAATCAGGTTGCTGGTGACGAAAAACTTTTTGCCGCGCTGGTGCGCCTCGGCAATGCCGATGCCCAGCTGTTCGAGCTTGAATTCGTTGTTGCGCGCACGCAGGCTGTAGCGCGGCTGGCCGGCGTACACTGCGTCGGCGCCAAAGTCGTAGGCGGCGCGCATGCGCTGCAGGGTGCCGGCGGGCAGCAGCAGTTCGGGGGCTTTGATCGAGGTCATGGACCCGTATTGTCCGGGTTTTGGTGCCCGCAGTGGGCGGGCACAATCCGGGCATGGACATTCACGCATCCGACATCCTGGTCGCCGGTGGCGGCATTGCCGGCCTGGCTGCCGCGCTGGCGCTCTCGCGCCGAGGCGCGGATGTGCAACTCATCGAGCAGGCCGATGCTTTTTCGGAGGTGGGTGCCGGTATTCAGATCGGGCCGAACGTGACCCGCATTCTGCGCGACTGGGGGCTGGAAGCGGGCCTGCGCCAACTGGCCAGTTTCCCGCACGAACTGATCGCGCGCGATGCGCGTTCCGGACGCGAGCTGGGCAGCCTGCCGTTGGGCGAGCGTGCCGAGCGCCTGTATGGCGCCCCTTACGCCTGCATCCACCGCGCCGACCTGCACCAATTGCTGCTGCATGCTGTGCAGGCGCGAGACGTGCCGCTGCACCTGAACCAGCGGCTGGCCGAGGTGCACCTGCAAGAAGGCCGTGTGGCTGTCCGTACCGAGCAGGGCTTGACGTGCCAGCCGGCTTTGCTGGTGGGGGCCGATGGCCTCTGGAGCCGCAGCCGGCAGGCCTTGGGCCTGAACGAACCCCCGCGGTTTTCGGGGCATCTGGCCTACCGCGGCTTGATTCCTTTGCCCACGCCCGCCGCGCAGCCGCAGGTCACGGTCTGGATGGGGCCGCGCCTGCACATCGTTCACTACCCGGTGCAGGCCGGTCGCGCCCTCAATGTGGTGACCATCGTGCATGGTGAGTTGCCACCTGACCCGCAGGATTGGGACCACGCCGCCCATGCCGCCCACCTGTTTCAGGCCCTGGGCCCGATCTGTCGCCCGCTGCAGCAGACGCTCGAAGCCGTGCCCCGCTGGCGTCTGTGGGCACTCAATGACCGGCCACCGCTGACGTCTGCCCGCCAGATGGGGCAAGGCACCGTGGCCCTGCTGGGTGATGCGGCCCATCCAATGCGTCCCTATCTGGCGCAGGGGGCCGGCATGGCGATCGAAGATGCACAGGCGTTGGCGCAGTGCTGGGTTGAAAAAGGCACGGTGGCCGAGCGGGTGCAGCGCTACGCCGAGCAGCGCTGGCCGCGCAACGCGCAGGTGCAGGCCCGGGCGATCCGTAACGGCCGCATCTTCCATGCACATGGCCCCATCAGCTGGGGGCGTAACCTGGCCATGGGGGTGCTCGGGGCGAAGGTGATGGATGTGCCCTGGCTCTACAAAGGCATGGATTTCCCGTCAGGCCGGGAATGACAGCCAGAGTTCGGTAATGGCAACCGCTGTTCGGGCGTGATGCCCGTTGTCTGTCATCCTCGGGCCTGACCCGAGGATCCGGCATTCAGTGGGCATCCAGCTCGCGGTGACGCTTGAGCGTGAGCCAGCGGCCCTTGAAGGCCTCGGCCAGCATCTCCACCAGGTACACAGAACGGTGCTGACCACCGGTGCAGCCGATCGCCACCGTGACGTAGCTGCGGTGGTCTTTCTGGATGGCCGCAATCCACTGCAGCAGAAAGTCCTCGATGTGCTTTTGCATGCGTTCAACCTCGGCCGACTGCCGCAGATAGTCCTGCACAGGTTCGTCACGCCCCGTGAGCGGGCGCAGGTGTGATTCGTAATGCGGGTTGGGCAGCATGCGCACATCAAACACGAAGTCCGCATCGGTCGGGATGCCGCGTTTGAAGGCAAAGGATTCGAACACCAGGGTGAGTTGGGCTGTGGGCGCACTGACCAGTGTTTTGACATAGGTTTGCAGTTGTGACGAACGCAGCAGGCTGGTGTCGATCACATGGGCGCGCTCGCGCAGGTTGGAGAGCAGCTCACGCTCGAACTGGATGGTTTCGATCAGCGCCTTGTCGCTTTGCGGTTTGGATTCGCCCGACAGGGGGTGCTTGCGCCGGGTTTCGGAATAACGGCGCAGCAGGGTGTCCGAGGTCGCATCCAGAAAAATGGATTTCACCGTCATGTCCATCTCGCGCAGCACGTTCAGCTGCTCTGGCATGAGATGCAGCGATGCTGCACTGCGCACGTCGATGGCGATCGCCAGTCGACTTTCTTTTTGCTGCTCTTCGAGCTTGACAAAAGGAATCAGCAGTTCCGGTGGCAGGTTGTCCACGCAGTAGTACCCTGCGTCTTCCAGGGCGTGCAGGGCCACCGATTTGCCGGAGCCGGACATGCCGGTGATGATGATGATGTCCATGGCCTCAGACCAATGTGGTGCCCAGCATCTCGCGGGCGTGGGCCAGGGTGGTGGCCGACAGCTTTTCACCGCCCAGCATGCGGGCGATTTCGTGAATGCGATCTTCGCCGCTGGTGAGGTCGACGCGGCTGCCGATCCGCCCATCCGTAAGCTGCTTGCTGACCACCAGATGCCGGTCGGCGCAGGCGGCCACCTGGGGCAGGTGGGTGACGGCCAGCACCTGGCGGTGGCAGCCGAGCTGTTTCATCAGGCGCCCAACGGTTTCGGCAACGGCGCCACCGACGCCCGAGTCCACCTCATCAAAGATGAGGGTGCCGGCTTCACCCAATTCGCTGGTGGTCACGGCGATGGCCAGCGCGATGCGCGAGAGCTCGCCGCCCGAGGCCACCTTGCCCACCGGGCGCGGTGTGCTGCCGGCGTGACCAGCCACGAGGAACTGCACGTCTTCCAGGCCATGCTGGGCAGACTCTTCCAGCCCCTGCAGCTGCACCTCGAAGCGGCCGCCCTGCATGCCCAGCTGCTGCATGGCGGCGGTGACGGCCTGGGCCAGCGCTGGCGCTGCCTTTTGTCGCTGGCGTGAAAGGGTGCGAGCGGCTTTCAGGTATGCGTCACTGGCCTGTTGCTCTGCGACCTCAAGTGCCTGCAGGTCACCCGCGGCCTCCAGCCGGGCCAGGTCCTTTTTCCACTGCACCCAGACGGCGGGCAGTTCTTCGGGTGTGCGCTTGTAGCGTCTGGCCAGCGAGACCCACAAGCCCAGGCGCTCGTCAAGCTGGGCCAGGCGGTCCGGGTCGAGGTCCGCGCGGCGCAGATAGGCGTGCAGACTGTGCGCAGCGTCTTCGGCCTGCGCCTGTGCCGAGGCCAGCACATCGGCCAGGGCCTGGAATTCGGGTTCCACCAGGGCCAGCTCGCTCAGGCTCTGGCTGGCGCGGGCCAGCAGCGTCAGGGCACCGGCTTGCTCATCGCCTTCGAGCAGTGCATTGGCCTGCTGTGCAGCGTCCATCAGGGCCTGCGCATTCGACAGGCGACCATGCTGTGTGTTGAGTTCTTCCCACTCCTGCTCGCCTGGGGCCAGCTTGTCGAGTTCGCCAATCTGCCAGGCCAGGCGCTCGCGCTCTGTGGCCAGCGTGTCCTGGGCGCGGCGGGCGTCATCGAGCGCCTGTCGGGCCTCGCGCCAGGCCTGCCACGCATGGCGCACGGGTCGGGTGTCTGCCTGTGCATAGCCGTCGAGCAGTTGGCGCACGGCATCAGGTCGGGTCAGGCTTTGCCAGGCGTGCTGGCCGTGGATGTCGAGCAACAGGTCGCCCAGCTCGCGCAATTGTGTAGCGGTGGCCGGGCTGCCGTTGATGAAGGCGCGGCTTTTGCCTGTCGCATCGATGGTGCGGCGCAGCAGCAGGCTGTTGTCAGTGTCAAAGCCGGCTTCTTGCAGCCAGTCCCGTGTGGCCGGGGTGACATCGAATTCGGCACTGATCTCGCAACGGCTGGCACCTTCGCGGACCACGCTGGCGTCAGCCCGGGCGCCCAGAGCCAGTTGCAGTGCGTCGATCAGGATGGATTTGCCGGCGCCCGTTTCGCCGGTCAGCACGGTGAAGCCGCTGCCCATGTCCAGTTCGAGTGCGTGGACGATCACAAAATCCCGCAGGGTGATGTGCGTCAGGGCCATCTTCAGGCTCCCTCGTTCCAGTGCATTTTCTTGCGCAAGGTGTCGAAATAGTTCCAGCCCTCGGGGTGCAGAAAGCGCACCTGGTGCTGGGAGCGTCGTACGGTGATGCGGTCGCCGATCATCAGCGAGGCCAGCGACTGCATGTCGAAGTTGGCGCTGGCGTAGCGGCCGGACACGATTTCGATGCTGACCTCGGAATTGTCTGAGAGGACGATGGGACGGTTGGACAGCGTATGGGGCGCGATTGGCGCCATGATCCAGCCGCCAATGGCCGGGTGCATGAGTGAGCCACCCACCGACAGTGAATAGGCGGTCGAGCCGGTGGGTGTCGCGATGATCAGGCCGTCGGCGCGCTGGTTGGCCACAAAGTGACCGTCAACTTCCACACGCAACTCCACCATGCCCGAGGTGCCGCCACGGTAAACCACCACGTCGTTCATGGCCAGTGCATCGAACACGCAGTGACCGTCTCGCTGCACGCGTGCATGCATCAGGCTGCGCAGATCGGTCTGGTAACGGCCTTGCAAGATGGGGGGCAACAAGGAGGCGTAGTCCTTGAGCGGGATGTCGGTGATGAAACCCAGCCGGCCCTGGTTGATGCCGATCAGTGGCAGCCCGTGCTGCGCCATCTGGCGGCCCACTCCCAGCATGGTGCCGTCACCCCCGATGGCAATGCCCAGATCGCACTGCTTGCCGATTTCTTCCAGGCTCAAGGTGGTGTAGCCGTTGAGACCGGTCAGCTGCGCCGTGTTCTGGTCAAGCACGACCTCACAGCCCTGACGCGCCAGAAAATGACCGACTTCATCAAGCACCTTGCGCGAACTCTCGAGCGCCGCGCCCGTGAGTGAGGCGTGTGTCCTGCCGAAAAGTGCCACGTGCCGGAATTGCGATTTCATGGGCAAATTACATCATTAAAATGGCCTGATGCTCGACGATCGTGCCAAGTTGTTGCTCAAATCCCTGGTGGAGCGCTACATCGCCGACGGCCAGCCCGTGGGCTCCCGAACCTTGTCCAAGGCTTCCGGCCTGGAGCTGTCGCCGGCCACCATCCGGAACGTCATGTCCGATCTGGAAGATCTGGGCCTGATTGCCAGCCCGCACACGTCGGCTGGCCGAATTCCGACGGCCCGTGGCTACCGCCTGTTTGTCGACACCATGCTCACGGCCCAGCGCGAAGAGCTGCATGCGCCCAGCCTGCAGCCTGACCAGCCACAAAAAGTGATCGCCAACGCGGCCCACCTCCTGTCGAACCTGTCGCAATTTGTGGGTGTGGTCATGGCGCCCAAGCGTTCGTCGGTGTTTCGCCACATCGAATTCCTGCGCCTGTCGGAACGGCGCTTTCTGGTCATCATCGTCTCCCCGGAGGGCGATGTCCAGAACAGGGTGCTGTTCACGGAAGTGGACTATTCCCAGAGCCAGTTGATCGAGGCGTCCAACTATCTGAACGCCAACTTTGCCGGTATGGCCATCGAGCAGGTCAGGGCCCGCGTGCAGCAGGACCTGGTGAAGCTGCAGGGTGAAATTGCTGCCCTCATGCAGGCGGCGGTGCAGGTCAGCTCCGAGGCCCTGACGCAGGAGGAAGGCAACGTTGTGATCTCGGGCGAGCGCAACCTCCTGTCAGTGAGCGACTTCTCGCACGACATGAGTCACCTGCGACGTGCCTTTGAACTGTTCGAGCAGAAAAGCCAGCTCATGCGCCTGCTCGATGTCTCCAGCCAGGCCGAAGGCGTGCGCATCTACATTGGGGGCGAAAGCCAGATCGTACCGATGGAAGAACTGTCGGTGGTCAGCGCGCCCTATGAGGTGGATGGCCAGGTGGTCGGCACCTTGGGCGTGATCGGTCCCACACGCATGCCCTATGACCGCATGATCCAGATCGTGGACATCACGGCCCGACTGGTGGGTAACGCACTCAGTCAGGGCAAATAAGAGAGGGGCGAGGCCCACTACAATCACGGCTCCACCGCTGTGGGTGTGTGGGGCGTTAGCTCAGTTGGTTAGAGCAGAGGACTCATAATCCTTTGGTCGTTGGTTCAAGTCCAACACGCCCTACCAGCATCATCGATGCACTGATTTCGGAAGATCCGAAAACCTGTGCTACAATAGCGGTCTTGCGCGGCTGTAGCTCAGTTGGATAGAGTACTTGGCTACGAACCAAGGGGTCGTGGGTTCGAATCCTGCCAGCCGCGCCATTTATCTGAAAGCCCGCAACGCAAGTTGCGGGCTTTTCTCATTTCCGGCCCTTGCGGCATCATTGGCGCATGAGCAAAGCATTCACCCGCGAAACCGATGGGGACGATGACGAGGACATCAGCCTGCCAGCCTTGCCCTCTGGCACTCGCAACTACATCACGCCCGCCGGCTATGCAAGGTTACGGGCAGAACTGCTGGACCTGATCGACAACGAGCGGCCCAAAGTGGTCGAAGTGGTGCATTGGGCGGCCAGCAATGGAGATCGCTCGGAAAACGGCGACTACCTCTATGGCAAAAAACGGTTGCGTGAGATCGATCGCCGCATCCGCTTTCTGACCAAACGTCTGGAGATCGCCGAAGTGGCGGATCCAGCGCTGCACCATGGCCATGACCAGGTGTTTTTCGGGGCCACCGTCACTTATGCCGAGGCCGACGGCGCCGAGCGCACCGTCACCATCAAGGGCATCGATGAGGCGGACAGTCTGAGGGGCGAGGTCAGCTGGATCTCGCCGATTGCACGCACATTGCTCAAGTCGCGCGTGGGTGATGAACTCAAGTTGGTGACGCCTGCAGGCGTGGTCGACATCGAAGTGCTTGACGTGCGTTACCCTTCGCCTGTCTGAGTTCAGGCGCGAGGCAGCAGGCGTTCGACTTTGATGACCGAAGGTGTGCGCTTGAGCTGGCGCAACACAGCGTCGAGGTGGTGCAGGTCACGCACCGAGAGCACGAAGCGCAGTTCGGCTGCATCCTGAGCAGTTTCCAGACCCATGTCCACATGCACGATGTCGGCTTCGGCCGCAGCCATGGCCCCGGCGATGCGGGCCAGCACCCCTTTGCCATTGACCACCGTGACTTCGATTCCGGTTTCGAACTGGCGGGTGGGTTCGTCGGACCATTCCACGCTGATGAAGCGTTCACTGTCTTTTTGTCGCAGTTTGTTGGCGGTGCTGCATTCGGCACGGTGCACGGCCAGGCCCTCACCGCGGCCCAGGTAGCCGACGATGTCGTCACCCGGCACGGGCCGGCAGCAGCGGCTGTACACCACCGAGGCGTTCTCGCTGCCATCGAGCGTGATGGCGCCCTGTGACACGGTTTCGTGCGCGGTGAAACGCTCGCGGGTCATCAGCAGGGCATCGGGTTTCTGGCCCTGTTCGGACAGCAGCACCACCAGCCGTTTGGCCACGATGCTGGCGATGCGCTTGCCCAGGCCGATGTCCATGAGCAGATCGGCGCGGTTTTTGTTGCCAGTAAAGCGCAGCAGCTTGTCCCACAGGCCTTGCAGGGCTGGCTCGTCGGCCGGGATGGTCTGGATGCCCTCGGCGCGCAGAGCCTGACTCAGCAGCTTTTCGCCCAGCTGGGTCGATTCGGCCTGTGCCATCGTCTTGAGGTGGTGCCGGATCTTGGAGCGCGCGCGGCCGGTGCGCACAAAGCCCAGCCAGGCGGGGTTGGGGGCAGACACCGGGGCGGTGATGACTTCGATCACGTCGCCGTTGTTGATTTCGGTGCGCAAGGGCACCTGATGGCCGTTGATGCGGGCCGCCACCGCATGGTCACCCACGCGGCTGTGGATGGCATAGGCGAAGTCGACCACGGTGGCGCCGCGAGGCAGCGCCATGATCTGGCTCTTGGGGGTGAACACATACACCGCGTCAGGGAACAGGTCGACCTTCACGTGGTCCCAGAATTCAGCGGCATCCCGGGTTTCGTTCTGGATGTCGAGCAGCGACTGCAGCCATTGCGTGCCCAGGCGTTCGGACTGCTCCTTGGCTTTCGGATTGGCTTTGTAGAGCCAGTGCGCTGCCACGCCCGATTCGGCCACCAGATGCATGGCCTCGGTGCGGAACTGGAATTCCACATTGATGCCGGCGGGCCCCACCAGGGTGGTGTGCAGCGACTGGTAGCCGTTGACCTTGGGTATGGCGATGTGGTCCTTGAACTTGCCGGGCACGGGCTTGTAGAGCTGGTGCAGCATCCCCAGGGCAGTGTAGCAATCGATCACCGAAGGCACGATGACGCGAAAGCCGTAGATGTCGGTGACCTGGGCAAAGCTCAGGTGCTTGGTGTCCATCTTTTTATAGACAGAGTAGAGCGTTTTCTCGCGACCGCTGATGCGAATGGGCAGCTTGGCCTGGGCAAACACCGCCTCAACTTCGGCTTGCACTTTCTGGATCAGGTCGCGTCGGCGGTTGCGGGCGCGGGCCACCGCCTTGGTCAGCACCGCATAGCGCCAGGGCATGAGGTGGCGGAAGGACAGTTCCTGCAGTTCGCGGTAGATCTGGTTCAGGCCCAGGCGATAGGCGATGGGGGCGTAAATTTCAAGCGTTTCTGACGAGATGCGGCCCCATTTGCTGCGCGGCATGTCGCCCATGGTGCGCATGTTGTGGGTTCGGTCGGCCAGTTTGATGAGGATGACGCGCACATCGCGCGCCATGGCCAGCAGCATCTTGCGAAAGGACTCGGCCTGGTTTTCTTCGCGCGTGTTGAATTCCAGCTTGTCGAGCTTGGTCAGGCCGTCGACCAGCTCTGCGACCGGGGCGCCAAACTTTTCCACCAGCTCGGCTTTGGTGACGCCGCAGTCTTCCATGCTGTCGTGCATGAGGGCGGCCGCCAGTGCCTGGGCGTCGAGCTTCCACTCGGTGCACAGCGCGGCCACGGCGATCGGGTGGGTGATGTAAGGTTCACCGCTCTTGCGGGTCTGGCCCAGGTGCGCCTCGTCGGCAAAACGGTAGGCGCGGCGCACCAGCTCCACGTCCTGCTGGCTCAGATAGTCCAGTCGGTCGACCAGCGCAGCAAAGCTCGCCGCTGCAGCGTTGGCTGCTGCGGGGCCGGCTGGCTGGGTGCGGGCCGGCGGCAGGCTGGAGGGGGGCACGATGGCGCTCATGGCGTCAATATTAACGGTTCAGTACAAAGCCACCTTTCGGGCACAAAAAAGCCCCATCGAAGGGGCTTTCCGGGTCGTTGGCAACAGCCAGCGAGGGTCAGTTGACGCGCTTGAGCATTTCCACGCCCACCTTGCCGGCGGCGATTTCGCGCAGGGCAGTCACGCCGGGCTTGTTTTTGCTCTCGATCTTGGGGGTGTGGCCCTGGCTGAGCATGCGGGCGCGGTAAGTGGCGGCCAGCACGAGCTGGAAGCGGTTGGGGATCTGCTGCAGGCAATCTTCAACGGTGATGCGGGCCATGGTGTGTTTCCTCTGGGTGATCAGGCAATGTGCAATGCCTCGAAGGTGTGGGCCCGTGCGCGTCGCTGGGCGATGTAGCGCAGGCGCTGGGCGTGAACAATGGCTTTGAGGTCGAACAAAGCCCGTTCAAATACTTCGTTGATTATAACGAAGTCGAATTCCCGGGCCTGGGCCAGCTCTTCGGCCGCGTTTTTCAGGCGCAGCTCGATGATGTCGGGCGCATCTTCGCCGCGGCGCTCCAGGCGCGAGCGCAGCTCCTCCCAGCTGGGCGGCAGGATGAAGATCAGCACGGCATTGGCATACATGCGCTTGATCTGGATGGCGCCCTGGTAGTCGATTTCCAGCACCACGTCAGCGCCCTGGGCCATGCGGTCCTCGATCATCTTCTTGGAGGTGCCATAGCGCTGGCCGTGCACATGCGCCCACTCGACGAAGGCGTCCGACAGCACCATGGTGTCGAATTCCTGCGGCGAGACGAAGAAGTATTCGCGGCCATGCTTTTCCTGGCCGCGCGGTGCGCGGGTGGTGTGCGAGACCGAGGGCTGGACCTGGCTGTCGAGTTCCATGAGGGCCTTGACCAGGCTGGATTTGCCAGCGCCGCTGGGGGCGGCCACGACGAAGAGGTTTCCGGGGTATTCCATGGTGTGTTGTTGTGCCCGATTGTTGTGGCCGGTTTATTCGATGTTCTGCACCTGCTCGCGCATCTGCTCGATCAGCACCTTCATGTCCACCGAGATGCGGGTCATCTCCAGCACGGCGGACTTGGAGCCCAGGGTGTTGGCCTCCCGATGCAGTTCCTGAATCAGGAAGTCCAGGCGCTTGCCGATGTCGCCGCCCTTGGTCAGCAGGTGGCTGAGTTCCTGCAGGTGCGAGCGCAGGCGGGTGACTTCTTCGGCCACGTCGATGCGGATGGCAAAGGCGGTGGCTTCGCTCAGGGCGCGATCTTGTGCCGCTTCGGGCAGGGCCTGACCGTCGGCCAGCGCCATCGCGTCTTTCCAGCGCTCCAGAAAGCGCTGGCGTTGCTGTTCGACCAGTTGCGGCACCAGCGGCTCGGCCTGGGCGGCGAGCTGCTGCAGTTGGGCAATGTGGCCCTGCAGCATGGTGGTCAGGCGCTGGCCCTCGCGTTCGCGGGCGGCGCGCAGGGCGTCGATGGCCTGCTGGCCCAGCTGCAGCCAGGCGGCGTCTTCGATGGCCGGAGCGTTGGCGCTGCCTGCCGCCAGGCGCAGCACATCGGCCACGCTCAGCGGGCGGGCTTCGGGCAGCCAGTCGCGCACCTTGTCCTGCAGGGCAGCGATGCGCTGCAGAGTCTGGGGGGAGGGGGCGTTGGTGCTGCCGGCTTCGCCTGCGTCCAGGCTGGCGCGGACTTCGACCTTGCCACGGCGGATCTGCTTGGTGATCAGTTCGCGCAGGCCCGGTTCGAGCTGGCGCAGCTCTTCGGGCAGACGAAAAGAGAGGTCGAGGAAGCGGCTGTTGACCGAGCGGATTTCGAGGCCGAGGCGGGCCGTGGGCTGGCCGCTGTCGGCGTCGGCCAGCGGCGCGCTGTGCTGCACGCTGGCGTACCCGGTCATACTGTAAACTGGCATGGACTTGTTCCTTTGGGCCTGCGCCCTCTGCGTGAGGGCAACGCCGTGACGGTCCGAGACGGACGGCCAGTTGCGCGAAGGCCTGAAACGCCCAATTATCTCAAACTCCCCTGACGATCCTGTGTCTGTCCGCCTGGCGGACCGGGTGGGTCACTTCCAGTACGACTGAACCATGAGCAACACCGCCTACCAACGCACAGGCCGGGCTTTCGATGCCCTGCGCAATGTCCGCATCACCCGTGGCTACACCATCCACGCCGAAGGCTCGGTGCTGATCGAGTTCGGCAACACCCGCGTGCTGTGCACCGCTTCGGTCGAGGAAAAAGTGCCCGGGCACAAGAAAGGCAGCGGCGAAGGCTGGGTGACGGCCGAATACGGCATGCTCCCGCGCGCCACCCACACCCGGGGTGACCGCGAGGCCGCGCGTGGCAAGCAAAGCGGCCGCACGCAGGAAATTCAGCGCCTGATCGGCCGCTCCATGCGGGCCGTCTTCGATCTGAAAAAGCTGGGCGAGCGCACCATCCACCTCGACTGCGATGTGCTTCAGGCCGACGGCGGCACCCGCACCGCCAGCATCACGGGTGCCTTTGTGGCCGCGCAGGATGCGGTCAACTGGCTGATGGCCACCGGCAAGCTGACCGAGACGCCCATCCTGGACCATGTGGCCGCGATTTCGGTGGGCCTCAAAGATGGCACACCTTTGCTGGACCTGGACTACCCCGAGGACTCGGCCTGTGACACCGACATGAACGTGGTCATGACCGGCGCCGGAAATTTTGTCGAAGTGCAGGGCACAGCCGAGGGTGTGGCCTTCACCCGCAAGGAGATGGACCGCATGCTGGCCCTGGCCGAAAAAGGCATCGGCGAGCTGGTGCAGCTGCAAAAGCAGGCCCTGGCCCAGGGTAAGGGCCAGTGAAGCGATGAAGATCGTTCTGGCCTCCAATAACAAAGGCAAGCTGGCCGAGTTGCAGGCCATGCTGGCCCCGCTGGGCATGGAACTGGTGCGGCAGGCGGACCTGAACATCCCCGAGGCCGAGGAGCCCTACCGTACCTTCGTTGAAAACGCGCTGACCAAGGCGCGCCATGCCGCCAAACTCTCGGGCCTGCCCGCGCTGGCCGACGACGCCGGTTTGTGCGTGGACGCCTTTGGCGGCCAGCCCGGTGTGGACACGGCGTACTACGCCACGCGCTTTGGCTACGAAAAAAGCGACGACAACAACGTGACGGCCTTGCTCGAACAGATGCAGGGCACGACCAACCGCCGCGCGGCCATGGTCAGCACGCTGGTGGCGCTGCGCTCGTTTGATGACCCCGAGCCGCTGATCGCGGTGGGGCGCGTCACAGGTGAGATCGCCACCGAACGGCGCGGCAGCAACGGTTTTGGTTTTGACCCGGTGATGTTCATCCCCGAGTTTGGCAAGACCTTTGCCGAATTGCCGGTGGAGGTAAAAAACGCCCACAGCCACCGCGGCCGCGCCGTGCAGCAGATGCTGGCGCTCATGCGCGAGCGCTGGCTTGGGGCCTGAAGGCATGAGCCACCCGCTCGATCCGGTCCATGCGATGCGTCCGGGCCTGCTGCAGCTGCCGGGCCTGCCGCCGCTGTCGCTGTATGTGCACCTGCCCTGGTGCATCAAGAAGTGCCCCTACTGCGACTTCAACTCGCACGAATGGCGCGGGCCCCAAGACGCGCGCAGCGTGCAGGACGCCTACATCGACGCGCTGTTTGCCGACCTCGAAGCCAGCCTGCCGCTCATCTGGGGCCGCACCGTCCACACCATCTTTTTTGGTGGCGGCACGCCCAGCCTGTTCTCGCCCGAGGCCATCGACCGGCTGGTGAGCGGCCTGCGCGCGCGCCTGCGCCTGTCGGCCGACTGCGAGATCACGCTGGAGGCCAACCCCGGCACTTTTGAAAAAGACCGCTTCAAGGCCTTCCGGCAGGCGGGCATCACGCGCCTGTCGATCGGGGTACAGAGCTTCCACGACGCGCACCTGAAAGCGCTGGGTCGCGTGCACGACCGGGCGCAGGCACTGGCTGCGGTGAGCGAAGCCGCGCAGGTGTTCGACACCTTCAACCTCGACCTGATGTACGCGCTGCCCGGCCAGACCCTGGCGCAGCTGACCGAAGATGTCGAGACCGCGCTGTCGTTTGCGCCACCGCACCTGTCGATCTACCACCTGACGATCGAGCCCAACACGCTGTTCGCCAAACACCCGCCGGCCTTGCCTGAAGACGACGAAGCGTTTGCCATGATGGACCGCATCACCGAGCGCACGGCAGCGGCCGGGCTGGGGCGCTACGAAGTGTCGGCCTATGCCAGAGCAGGCCATGCCTGCGCGCACAACCTGAACTACTGGCAGTTTGGCGACTACCTGGGCATAGGCGCGGGGGCCCACAGCAAGCTCAGCTTTGCCCACCGCATCGTGCGCCAGGTGCGTTTTCGGGAGCCACAGCTCTACATGAAACAGGCGATGGCCGGCGAACCGGTCACGCAAAGCGACGAGGTCTCGCGTGCGGATCTGCCCTTCGAGTTCATGCTCAATGCCTTGCGCCTGAAAGAGGGCTTTGCCCTGACCGACTTCATGGAACGCACCGGCCTGGCCCTGACCAGCATCCAGAAGGGCCTGAAGGAAGCCGAGCGCCTGGGCCTGGTCGAGCGGGACTGGACCCGGGTGTGGCCCACGCCCAAAGGCTTTGATTTCCTCAGCGATCTGCAGGCCCTGTTTTTGCCCGACAGCGACAGCCGCGGAAGTGCTCAGGAACGGGACTGAACCAGGCTCCTGAGCCAGGGCAGGCTCATTTTGAAGGCGTAGAGAACAACCAATGCGCCGACCAGATCGCCTATAAACATCGGCCAGACATCAACCCAGGGGCGGCTGTCAGTGAGCGAGAAGCCCCAGAAAATGATCTGGTGAGACACGGCATTGACGGCGGCATAGAGCAAGACGAACTGCAACAGACAGGCGCTGTTGATGTTTCTCAGTTCAGGGTTCAGCCAGCCGCGTTTTTCCATGGCGTATTTCACGCACCAAGGGCCAAAGCCGGACGCGAGACCGGTAGCCATCAGGAAGAGCAGCCAGGGGCTGTCCAGTCTGTCCATGTTCAGCCACAGTGTGCCCGTGGCGATGCCGAGTGCGCCAGGCACGCCCAGCACCAGCACCAGCAACACACGAAATCCCGCAGGCAGAAACACCCAGTTGATGCCTTGTGCATGCTCCAGTGACGCGAACAAAAAGTCGTTGAGCCTGAAGAATTCGACAAATAAAAAGGCGCTGATCAGAACCATCAGCGCCCATTCGAGCAAGGAAGCCCGCCAGCGAATCATGCTGCGTGGATCGTTTGCACTTGTTGCAGGGATTGTCCCAGGCGGTCGAAGTAGTCGAGGGTCTGCTGGGTGGGAACCAGGAACTTGGCGCGCCGGTCGCCAGGTTCGCTGTAGGTGGCCAGCATGTCCTTGTTGCGCAGGCGCGTGATCCGTTTGTGCAGGGTGGCCGGTGAGCCCAGCTCCGCGAGGTTGATGGCTTCACGCACGGTCATGGCATGACCTTCATGCCAACGCAGCACCACGGCTTCAAGCAAGGCGGATTCGTTGGCATCCATGGGAGCGCCATCGGGCAGCGCTTCCACAGCACGGGCCAACTGCAGAAAGCGGAAATAGGCGCTTGCCAGTGGAGAGCGGGTATCAGAGGTCATAAATCCTATTTTATAGAAATGTCGATTTTTTTGTCATTTCTTTTGGTTTCTGACCCTGACAGAAAAACGGGTACCCGCACGCGCTTGATCCGCAGGGTCTTGGGCATGCCCAGGTCTTTCGTCCAGGCATGAAAAATATTGCTCCACGCCTGGCCGGGGCCGCTCCTTGCGGGCGTTCTGGATATGGCCGACATTCACAAAGCACACGGCCTGCTCCTGATCGCTCAGTCTGAACAGTGTGCGCAGGGCGGAAGATGTCATGGCTTTCCCGCTGGTCAGGCTCGAGCCCAGACCCAGTGCGGCGGTCATGAGCAGCATGTTTTGCACCGCTGCACCGGCTGACAGCAGACGTTCATGGGCGGGGATGTCATCGGGCTGCCCCCCCGTGCGCACCACCACCAGCAGCAGCCAGGGGGAGCGCGCGGCTTTGTCCCGGGCCTGCAGACGTTGATCCTCGCTGGCGCTCGGGTCCCTGTCCATCAGGGCGTCTTCAAAAGCCTGGCCAAGCGCCGCGCGACACGCTTCGGGTATCTCGATGAAACGCCAGGGCAGGAGCTGCTCGTGGTCAGGGGCAGCGGCGGCGGCTTCGAGGATCAGGCGTTTCTGGCCCGCGTCGGGGCCTGGCTCGCACAGGCGTTTGGGCAAGGTGGTGCGGCGGCTCTGGATCAGGGTGGAAGCCCACAAAGCCGAGTCATGAGGCGAAACGTTCATGGTGTGGACTATCGTATGACTTTGACTCTTGTGGAATCCTGCAAAGGTGCATGGGGCATCGTTCGTCAGAACTATGCCGGCTTTTCTCGGACAGGCAGCGCAGCCGTTACGATCGCCTGCGATGAAAATTTACCAGCGTTTGTCCACCAAGTTCTTCAGCATCGGGCTGGGCCTGCTGATCCTGGCTTTGCTCTCGATTGGACTGACGATGTGGATCACCCGGCAGCTCGATGGCGGCGCTGCGGCAGTCAACGAGGCCGGTCGACTGCGCATGCAGGCCTGGCGCTTGGTCAGTGCGCGTGAAAGCGGTCGGGCGCCTGCCGATGTGGTTGGCATGGTCGCTGAATTCGACCACACCATGCGGCTGCTCAGGCAGGGCGATCCCGAACGGCCTTTGTTTGTGCCGTGGGAGGAATTGACGCGGGCGCGGTTTTCCGAACTGGATGCTTCCTGGATGGAGTTGCGACCGGCGTGGCAGCCGGGGGCGCAGGTGGGGAACACCGAGTTGATCTTGCGTGTGGACACTTTTGTGTCGCGGGTCGATGGCCTGGTCCGGGCGATCGAGGGCACCATGGCGAGACTGACAGCCGTGCTCAACCTGTTCCAGCTGATCATGATGGCGCTGGCCGTGGTGGCGGCCGTGCTCATGCTCTACGTGGGCTACCTGTTCGTGATCCAGCCGCTGCAGCGCATGCGCTTGGGTCTGCAGCAGATCGAAGCCGGGGATTTCACGGTGCGTGTCACGGCCGAGTCGGCAGATGAGTTTGGCGAGTTGGCGGCTGGGTTCAACCACATGGCCTCCACCCTGCAGGGCTTGTACGAGGGGCTGGAGCGCAAGGTGGCCGAGAAGACGCGCGACCTGGAATCCAAGCGCGCCCGTCTGGCGGCCCTCTACGAGGTGAGCAATTTCCTGGTGAGTGCGCATACGCTGGATGAACTGGCGCAGGGCTTCGCGCAGAAGATCCGCCGCATCAGCGGGGCCGATGCGGTGGCTGTGCGCTGGTCCGACGAAGCCAGCCAGCGCTACCTCATGCTGGCCAGCGACTGTCTGCCGGAAGAACTCGTCAAGGAAGAGCGCTGCCTGGAGTCGGGGCTGTGCGCTTGCGGCCAGCCGCAGTCGACGGCCCGCACACGGGTGATCCCCATCCTCTCGGAGGAGGACCACCGGCTGGGCAACTGTGTCCGGGCGGGGTATGACTCGCTGGTAAGTGTGCCCATCCGGTTACAGCAGCGTGTCCTGGGTGAGGTGGATTTGTTTTACCGGCAGGAAGCCACCCTGACCACCGAAGACCGTGATCTGTATGACGCCCTCACCGGGCATCTGGCCAATGCCATCGAAAACCTGCGCACCGAGGCGCTGGTGCGCGAGGCGGCCGTGAGTGAAGAGCGCACCCTGCTGGCGCGGGAACTGCACGACTCGATCGCGCAGTCCCTGTCTTTCCTCAAGATCCAGGTCAGCCTGCTGCGCAGCGCCATGGACAAGAAAGACGAGTCGCAGATCCGCAGCACGCTCGATGAAATCGACATGGGTGTGCGCGAGAGCACCAACGATGTGCGGGAGTTGCTGGTGCACTTCCGCACGCGCACCGACAGCGATGACATCGAGCAGGCGCTGCGTACCACGCTGCGCAAGTTCGAGCACCAGAGCGGCCTGCAGGCCCGGCTGGAATTGCATGGCCATGGTGTGGCCCTGCCATCGGACGTTCAGTTGCAGGTCTTGCATGTGGTGCAGGAGGCGTTATCCAATGTGCGCAAGCATGCACAGGCCTCGCTGGTGCAAGTGGAGGTTCACCGCGAACCCAAGTGGGTGTTCCTGGTGCGTGACAATGGACTGGGTTTTGATCCTGCAGCCCGGGCACTGGACGAAACCCACGTGGGCCTGCAGATCATGCGTGAGCGCGCCCAACGCATCGGAGCCAGCATTGAGGTGAACTCCCAGGCCGGGCAAGGCACCGAAGTCCGTATTGAACTGAACACATGAGCACACCGAACACACCGATCCGATTGCTTGTGGTCGATGACCACAACCTGTTTCGCCGGGGGCTGATCGCCCTGCTCGGGCAGGATGCGCGCCTTCAGGTGGTGGGTGAGGCCGGTGATGCCAGCCAGGCGCTGCATGTGGCCGAGCGCCTGAAACCCGACCTGATCCTGCTGGACAACCATCTGCCGGGCGTCCAGGGCGTGGATGCGATTGCCGACCTTCGGCAGGCGGTGCCTGGCGTGCGCATCGTCATGCTCACCGTCAGCGAAAACGTTCAGGACATGGCAGCCGGTCTGCGGGCAGGGGCAGATGGCTACCTGCTCAAGACCATCCACACCGAAGACCTGTGCGATTCCATCTGCAAGGTCTGGGAAGGTGATTCGGTGGTCAGCCCGGAAATGATGGGCAAGCTGGTGGGCCTGTTAAGGCAGGCCCCTGCGGCGGAGGGGACAGTTGCGGCGCCTCTTGAGGAGCCCGCGCCCCGTGCAGCCGTTGCTGTGTCGGTCAGCGCAGACGATCCGATCCACCAGCTCTCGCCGCGCGAACGTGAAATCCTGGCCCTGATTGCCAAGGGCGACAGCAACAAGCACATTGCCCGCGCGCTCGACATCGCCGAGACCACGGTCAAGATCCATGTGCAGCACATTCTGCGCAAGCTCGGGTTGACCAACCGCGTGCATGCCGCGGTATATGCCACTGGGCGCGGCGTGATCTGAGCGAAGGTCGAGCGAAGGCGTTCGGCCGCAGGGGCGGCCTCCTACGGGGGGGAGGGCGACTGTTGCAGGAGCGCGCCCCCGCGCGCGAACGCCTTTCAGAAGCCGCGCCGTGCGCGCATGGCCTGGCCGATGTCTTTGAGGGACTCTTCGCCCAACAGCCGAGCAGCCATGGGCAGCAGTTCGGTGTCCTCCTTGAGGATGTGGGCGCGATAAGCATTCACGAAATCCGCCACCTCATTGGCTGACAAGGTCATGGCTTCGCCATCGGCAATCGCTTCGAGCTTTTCCCGCAGTGCGGTCCATCGGCCTTCCAGCCGACGGTGTTCGGCCACGAGATCGCGGGTGAGTTCACGGATGCACACGGCATCGCTGCCGGCCATGGCCTCCAGCAGGGCAGGGAAGAGGTCCTGCTCTTCATCTTCATGGTGGTGTTTTGCAGCCGTGTCGAAGTAGCGCATCACGGCGCCCGCCGCTTCGCGTGCGGCCGCATCGCTGCCGTGCTCGACCAAGTAGGGCTGCAGGCGCAAAAGCGTCAGGCATTGTTTTTCCACCCGGGTGTGGCAGGCCGCCAGCATGTCCAGCGGCGCTTCGGGGCCGGCGGCCGGGCTGGAAAAGCCGGGAAAGGACATCGAGGCACTCATGCAGCCATGGTAAGTCCAGATGGGGTGGTACACCAGGGAGTAGTTCTTTCGGACGATGCCGACCGGCCTTGTTGACGGGCATCGTTCTTTTGCCGCCCGCCACTACCCTGTCTGAAGGATGTTCGGGAAAGCCCTGAAAAAGCACCATTGCGGCCATGGTCAATGGAGCGCACAACATGGCTACAGAACTTCAACACAAACGCCAGGCGTGGTCGGTGCTGATCGTCAGCACCTGGTCCTTCACCGTCTGTTTCATGGTCTGGATGATGTTCGGCGTGATCGGCATCCCGATCAAAAAAATGCTGGACCTCAACGCCACCCAGTTCGGCCTGCTGACGGCCACGCCGGTGCTGACCGGCTCGCTGATCCGTGTGCCGCTGGGCATCTGGACCGACCGCTACGGCGGCCGCATTGTCATGGCGCTGCTGATGGCGGTCACCGTGCCCGCCATCTGGCTCATGGCCTATGCCACCGAGTTCTGGCACTTCCTGACGATTGGCCTGTTCGTCGGACTGGCCGGGGGTTCGTTCAGTGTCGGCACGCCTTATGTGGCGCGCTGGTTTCCCAAGAGCCAGCAGGGCATGGCCATGGGCATCTACGGCGCGGGCAATTCGGGCTCGGCCGTCAACAAGTTCGTGGCGCCGGTGATCCTGGTGGCCTTTGGCTGGGCGGCGGTGCCGCAGGTCTACGCGGCGATCATGGCCGGCACGGTGGTCCTGTTCTGGCTGTTCAGTCACAGCGATCCGTCCCATCGGGTGCCCAGCAACGTCAAGTTCACCGACCAGCTCAAGGCGCTCAAGGACCCCAAGGTGCTCAAGTACTGCCAGTACTACAGCATCGTGTTCGGCGGCTATGTGGCGCTGGCTTTGTGGATGGTGCAGTACTACATCGGTGAATACGGCCTGGACATCCGCGTGGCCGCTTTGCTCGCTGCCTGCTTTTCGCTGCCCGGCGGTGTGCTGCGCGCCGTGGGGGGCTGGCTGAGCGACCGGCACGGTGCCCACAAGGTCACCTGGTGGGTGTTGTGGGTGAGCTGGATCTGCCTGTTCCTGCTGTCCTACCCGCAGACCGACTTCACCATCAACACCATCAACGGTCCGCAGACCTTCCACATCGGCCTGAATGTCTATGCCTTCACCGGCCTGATGTTCATCCTGGGCATCGCCTGGGCATTTGGCAAGGCCAGCGTCTTCAAGTACATCGCCGACGACTACCCGAAAAACATCGGAGCCATCAGCGGCATCGTGGGCCTGGCTGGCGGCCTGGGCGGTTTCGTGTTGCCCATCCTGTTCGGCGCCCTGCTGGACTTCACCGGTATCCGCTCCAGCGCTTTCATGCTGATGTACGGCGTGGTCTGGGTGTCGCTCATCTGGATGTACTGGACCGAAGTGCGCCGCGCGCCCGTGATGGGCCCCGAGGCCAAGTCCTTCTCCCTGCAGGGCTGACAAGAAAGAACCACCATGAACACTTCCACTTCACGCGCAGACATCGCCGACTGGAACCCCGAAGACGAGCGTTTCTGGGAAACGACAGGCAAGCGCATCGCCTACCGCAACCTCTGGATCTCGGTGCCGGCACTGCTGTGCGGCTTCGCGGTCTGGGGCATGTGGGGCATCATCACCGTGCAGATGCTCAACCTGGGCTTTCCCTTCAAGCCCGCCGAGCTGTTCACGCTGACGGCCATCGCGGGCATCTCGGGCGCCACCATGCGCATCCCGGCCTCCTTTCTGGTGCGGCTGTCCGGGGGCCGCAACACCATCTTTCTGACGACCTCGATGCTGCTGGCGCCGGCCATTGGCACCGGCATCGTGCTGCAGCACCCCGAGTGGCCGCTGTGGACCTTCCAGCTCATGGCTCTGTGGTCGGGGGTGGGCGGCGGCAACTTTGCCAGCTCGATGTCCAACATCAGCACCTTCTTTCCCAAGCGCCTGCAGGGCACGGCGCTGGGCCTGAACGCCGGACTGGGCAACTTCGGCGTGACCACCATGCAGATCGTGATCCCGCTGGTGATGACGGTGGGCCTGTTTGGCGCCCTCGGTGGCGAGCCCATGACGCTGGTGAAAGACAGCGGCTGGATCTTCGGCAAGATCCCGGCCGGCACGCCCACCTGGATCCAGAACGCCGGCCTGGCCTGGGTGCTGTCGCTGGTGCCGCTGGGCGCGTTCTGCTGGTTCGGCATGAACAACCTCAAGACCGTGTCGCCCGACGCTGGTCACCCCATCCTGGCCTTTGCCAAGGTGACCTACCTCTACACCCTGGCTTTTGTGCCGGCCATCTTCATGCTGTACCTGTACCTGCCGGCGCCCACGGGCCGCGGCGTGCTCAACATGTGGGTGGCCGTGCCGCTGGACATCGCGCTGGCGCTGCTGACCATGAAGCTCGCGGCCTTTGGCACGATGAAGGACAACATCGCCAAACAGTTCGCCATCTTCCGCAACCCGCACACCTGGTCGCTCACAGCGCTCTACATCGTGACCTTCGGCTCTTTCATCGGTTTTTCGATGGTGCTGCCGCTGGCCATCACCGTGATCTTCGGTTTCCAGCACATCCCCGATGCCGCAGGCGTGATGCAACACACCCTCAAGAACCCGAACGCGCCTTCGGCCCTGACCTACGCCTGGATGGGCCCGTTCATTGGCGCCGCCGTGCGCCCGGTGGGCGGCTGGATTTCGGACAAGTTCGGTGGCTCCATCGTCACCCAGATCATCTCGGCCGTGATGGTGGCTGCTTCGGTGGCCGTGGGTTACGTGATGCTGCAGGCCTACACCTCGGCCACGCCCGAGCAGTACTTCCCGGCCTTCCTGGGCCTGTTCATCGTGCTGTTCACGGCCAGCGGCATCGGCAACGGCTCGACCTTCCGCACGATTGGCGTGATCTTTGACCGCCAGCAGGCCGGCCCGGTGCTGGGCTGGACTTCGGCCGTGGCCGCCTATGGCGCCTTCATCGCCCCGGTGGTGATCGGCGAGCAGATCAAGGCCGGCACGCCGCAGCTGGCCATGTACGGCTTTGCCGTGTTCTACGCCCTGTGTCTGGTGCTCAACTGGGCCTTCTACCTGCGCCCCGGCAGCAGCATCCGCAACCCCTGAATCCCCCTGCATTTCCCAAACTCACACGGAGTCCATCCATGAGTCACTTTCTTGACCGCCTGACCCATTTCAACCTGCCCAAGGAGCCGTTTGCCGGCGGCCATGGCCAGGTCACCAACGAAGACCGCACCTGGGAAGACGCCTACCGCAACCGCTGGGCACACGACAAGATCGTGCGCTCCACCCACGGCGTGAACTGCACGGGCTCCTGCTCGTGGAAGATTTACGTCAAGGGCGGCATCGTCACCTGGGAAACCCAGCAGACCGACTACCCCCGCACCCGCTGGGACATGCCCAACCACGAGCCGCGCGGCTGCGCCCGCGGCGCCAGCTACAGCTGGTACCTGTACAGCGCCAACCGCGTCAAGTACCCGATGGTGCGCGGCCGCCTGCTCGAGCGCTGGCGCGCCGCCCTCAAGGTCGCCAAGAGCCCGGTGGACGCCTGGGCGCTGATCGTTGAAGACGAAGCGGCCCGCCGCGACTACCAGCAGGTGCGCGGCATGGGCGGCATGGTGCGCAGCACATGGGACGAGGTGAACACCCTGATCGCAGCGGCCAACGTCTACACCATCAAGAAACACGGCGCCGACCGCATCATCGGCTTCTCGCCCATCCCGGCCATGTCCATGGTCAGCTATGCCGCAGGCAGCCGCTACCTGAGCCTGCTGGGCGGTGTGTGCATGAGCTTTTACGACTGGTACTGCGACCTGCCACCGGCCAGCCCGCAGATCTGGGGCGAGCAGACCGACGTGCCCGAATCGGCCGACTGGTACAACAGCAGTTACATCATCGCCTGGGGCTCCAACATCCCGCAGACGCGCACGCCCGACGCCCACTTCTTCACCGAGGTCCGCTACAAGGGCACCAAGACGGTGGCCGTCACGCCCGACTATTCCGAAGTCGCCAAGCTGGCCGACCTGTGGCTGCACCCCAAACAAGGCACCGACGCCGCGCTGGCCATGGCCATGGGCCATGTGGTGCTCAGGGAGTTCTACTTCCCGGCCAACGGTCAGCGGAGCAGCTATTTCGACGACTACGCCCGCCGCTACACCGACCTGCCGATGCTGGTCATGCTCAAGGAGCAGCAGCTCCCCGACGGCAGCACCACGCTGGTGCCCGACCGTTACCTGCGCGCCAGCGACTTCAACGGCAAGCTCGGCCAGGACAACAACCCCGAGTGGAAAACCGTGGGCTTTGACACCACCGGCAAGGCCGTGCTGCCCAACGGCTCCATCGGTTTCCGCTGGGGTGCCGAAGACCGCGAGGACGCCGGCAAATGGAACCTTGAATCGAAAGAAGCCCGCGACAACGGCGATGTGAAGCTCAAGCTTTCGGTGCTCGAAGACGGCGCACAAGACCATCAGGTGGTCGATGTGGGCTTCCCGTACTTTGGTGGCCAGCAGACGCCCAACTTCCCGGCCAACGCCGCAGTGGGCGATGTGAACAAGGCCAAGGTGCCCGCCGTGCGCCTGCGTCTGGGCAAGGCCGGTGAAGAGCGCTACGCGATGGTCGCCACCGTGTTCGACCTGCAGGTCGCGCAATACGGCATTGACCGTGGTCTCGGATCTGGTGCGAAGAACTACGACGACAACGCCCCCTACACCCCGGCCTGGCAGGAGGCCATCACTGGCGTGCCGCGCCAGCAGGTCATCACCGTGGCGCGCCAGTTTGCCGACAACGCCGACAAGACGCATGGCAAGTCCATGGTCATCATCGGCGCGGCCATGAACCACTGGTACCACGCCGACATGAACTACCGCGGCGTCATCAACCTCTTGATGATGTGCGGCTGCATCGGCCAGAGTGGCGGCGGCTGGGCGCACTATGTGGGTCAGGAAAAGCTGCGTCCGCAGACCGGCTGGACCGCGCTGGCTTTTGCGCTGGACTGGATCCGCCCGCCGCGCCAGCAAAACTCCACCAGCTTCTTCTATGCCCACACCGACCAGTGGCGCTATGAAAAGCTCGACGTCTCCGAGATCGTCTCGCCGCTGGCCGACAAGGCCCAGTTCGGCGGCAGCATGATCGACTACAACGTGCGCGCCGAGCGCATGGGCTGGCTGCCCAGCGCACCGCAGCTCAAGACCAACCCCATGCAGGTGGTCAGGGACGCCAGCGCCGCGGGCATGGACCCCAAGGACTACGTGGTCAAGGCACTGCGCGACGGCTCGCTGGAGATGAGTTGCGAAGACCCGGACGCGCCGCAGAACTGGCCGCGCAACATGTTCGTCTGGCGCTCCAACCTGCTGGGCTCGTCCGGCAAGGGCCA
>Ga0255211_1000079_pt1 | contig 35542 bp, 26 predicted proteins | sample Miss_Yuk_RepB_8d_FD_183036 | JGI IMG/M metagenome (GOLD analysis project Ga0255211, IMG submission 183036) | Freshwater microbial communities from Mississippi River, Louisiana, United States - Miss_Yuk_RepB_8d | ecosystem: Environmental > Aquatic > Freshwater > River | place: USA: Louisiana...
AAGTCTTCTACATCTTCTTCCGTTAATTCCAACTCGGTCGGACGCGAAAAAGAATCAAAAGAATCGGACGACGACGACGTATCGGATAACTCTGACGCTTCGGACGGTTCGTAAAAGTCATCGCATCCACACGACTCCATGATAATGTTTATGTATATTTTAAATTTAATACAAGTACCATAATAAAAAACAATATGTGTTTATTACATTTTTGAACTCTATTAAATTTAAAAAATTTAAAATTATAGTAAGGTGTTCCTATTCGGTGATTACGGTCGTGCTGGGAACGGCGTCTTTCTTCGCGTCCGCATTTGCAGATGAAATTGCGCTGAGTTTAGCTTGTCGTTCTGCAATTTGTTCCGCGGTCATCTTGCAACCGAAGTTCATAATGTAGTTGTAAGTTACCGAAATGGCAAGTACGCCTGCAAGAAACAGCCACGTGAATTCGGAAAAAAGCAGCTTGAACCATACCGCTGTTTTGATTGCTTCGATGTATTTCAAATACACGGCTGCGGCCCCTGGATTATCTTTGTTTTCGGGTGCACTCGCATACTCTTCGGGCGTGTACATTAGACCCACACCCGAAAATTTTTTGATTGTTGCGTCCACATTGTCGGGTGTCAGCTGGTTAATGAGCAACGACTCGTCTTCATATATTTCTTGTAACGCTTTTGCAACTTCTCGGCTGTGTGCAGACTTGTCTTTTTCTTCTTCACCATCTTTCGACAAGGTTACTTTAGGTTTAAGGATTTGTTGAAATGAATCTTTGAGTCCAAATATGGATGATGACAGGAAGTATCCAAAAGTGTTTGAAAATGGCACTAGCCATCCCGGACGAACCATTAAAACACCCTTTACTGCACCGACAATGAAAAGCCAAGGTATGAATGTATACATTGCAGCAACGTCCCATTGTTCAAATCCACAGACCGTTTTCGTCATACCCACACTTATCATGTACTCGCCTATCAAAATGACCGCAGCAATTCCGCCTAGAATCAGGGTTGACCCAATTTGTTGATTGCTCCCGCCGCTTGTGGGAATGTTTATCGTTCTATAAATAAGATACACTAAAAGTAATAACAAGTAGTATCCTATCGCGAAATTGGGTGTGACTTCGATAGTTGCTCCTGCCATCAAATGAATAACTTTTTATTTTTATCTTATACAAATACAAATTATTTCCATTTTTATTTTATTTGTATTTACGAGAACGGCGCCGAGTTTTGCCTCCACGGGTTTTCGGTATACTCGCATTAAGCTTTGCCATTTCATCCCCCCGCGTTGTATCAGTTCTACCAGTTAAATGGTACTTAGATATAGCATCGCTGGTTACTCCGGCATTGGCTTTAGCTGTGTCTGGATTTGCCGTGCATTTATTTATTTTTGTATATATTCTATTAAAAATAAATTAAATAATTTCATAAAACAACAATTATTTAACTAAACAACAAAAAATACTAAAATACTAAAATACTATTATTGTCATGTTTAATAAACTGTCATTTTTTTCGTCCACAACAACTCCTGGTTCGACATCGAGTTTGTCATCGGGTGATGCAAGAACCGCTGCAACCTTGATTGAACCCGGTGTTCGAAGCTTTCTTAAGTTATCACTTCAAAATTGTAGAGAATTCAAAGCGCAGTATTATAATACCATATTCAACACGTGTACGTTGTTTCTATTTGTTGCAGTGATTGGAACCATTCTGTTTATAAAATACAAAACAAAACCCACCGCCGATGAAGTAGAACGCCGTAAACAGCAACAACGCGAGTACGTTCTTTCACAGTTAAAACTGGTAAACGCTAAAAACTATTTGGCTGCTAAAAATGCAACATACTATGCAGTTGGGTCTGGGTCTGGTCCCGGTCCTGGAGTTGGACCCGAACCATCTTCTTCATCATCGCAAATGATAACAGGACTACCAGAATGGAATGTAGGGGCTGCTACAGCAGGACACTATAAACTATTTGTAGAAGACCAGCAAGAAAAACGAAATGATGAAGAGTATTATTTGCGAATGAAAACATCCATGTAAAGAAAATAAAAAATAAAAAAAAACAAAACAAAATAAAAAATAAAAAATAATATATGAATGAGTGAACTGTCCAACCAACATTATAAATGGTAAAAAAGAAAACAAAAAAATATACATCCAAAAAATTGAAAACCCCATTCGCATCAACAAAAAAAAATAGTCGAACCGTTTCATCAGATATCAAAACAATTTCGTTTGAAAAGGCGTGTTCGGATTTCAAGTTGTTACAGTCGGTAGATGTACATTCAGTAGGCGCAGGAGCAGTACTTCATTCCGCAAGAGTAGGTAATCCAGTAATGGACTATTATTTTTTAAAGGCACGATTACACACAAAAACCAAACGTGGTATTTCTTATTACGAATGGATAAAAACCCCATGGCAACAAAACGAGTCGGAGTATCGCATGTACAAATTTAACTTGGCGCAGGGAAAAAATCCTGAACAAGCACGGTACGGTGTTTTTCGACTGTATTATGGCTCAACACAAGGTTTCAAGCCCCTCATTGCAAAGTGGTTGTATTCCATGTACGCGCCAAAAGTTGCAATACTTGACTTTTCTGCAGGATGGGGCGGCCGGTGTTTGGCTGCAATGGCACTTGGTATACCGTACATTGGAATTGACACCAATATTTCATTACGCCCTATATATGAAAAAATGGTACGTGAACTGTCGCTTGCTACTAATAATAACAATAATAACAATAAGTTTCAAGTAAAAATGATATTCAAAGATGCCGCAAAAGTAAATTATGCCAACTACGACTACGACATGGTGTTTACATCACCGCCTTACTTCAAAAAACTTCGATTTATTGAGGTGTATCCGCACATGCCGCACTACTCGTCGAAAGACGACTTTAATGCGCGGTTTTTATTTCCAGTCATACGCGACACATTCAAACATTTAAAACAGGGCGGTACATTTGCAATCAATATTTCAGAAGACGCATTTCAAGACCTGCGACGACATGAACCGCGACTCTTACCAACGAGATTGTATGCCAAACATCGGTTGTTTATTCAACCGCGTTTTGCAAAAGGGAATCCCGTAAACCCTGAAACTCAATACAAAGAATACATATACATTTGGAAAAAAGTATAAATATTGATAAATATTGAATATTGAAAAAATCTAAATGTTAAACTAGGTTCATTCGTCATTCGTCAATCACAAGACGAATTGGGTCTTGTTTCATTTGTGCCGATTGTACGAATTGTGATGACTGTATGGATTGAATTTGACTTCTCAAATCTGCAATTTGTTTTTTCAAGTCCGAGCATTCGTTGACACTCTTAATATAAAGTGCTTTTGTTTTTCTAAGCTTTTCGTCTCTATCTGCAACGTCGTTTGAACACTGTTCAACAAGTTTTGAAACAGACGCGTCCGCTTCCGTGTATGCGGAAATGAGATATTGTAATGTTGCATCGAGTTTGGCCTTTTCAGCATCCAGCGATGCAACACGCGCATTCAATGTTTTAATTTCCGTTTGTTGCGTTTGTATGACGTTCAATACTTGTTCACTTGTAAGCGCAACAGGTTCTTTTCCTTCTTGCTGCATTATAATTGCAGAGCCACCACTACCTGCAGCTTGAGCCCGTTCTTGTTCTTGCAACCGAGCCATGGTTTGTTCCAGTACTTTGGTTTGTTCAATAACATCAGGTTTCATTTGAGGTTTACCTGGCGCATACGCTTCAAGCATCGCGTCCATTTCAGTTATAAAAAACTTTTTAAAAAATATTTCATTGGGACCTCTAATAAAGTCGTTTAATGTTTTGGTTGTTTGTTTCACAAACGTGGGGTTTGCATTCATTAACAATTTTCGCTTGTCAAATGTATTGTGGCTGTGAGAAAAAACAAGAATTACTTTGGTGGGGTCAAGTTGTATCATGGGAATGGTATAATCCTTTAAAAAAAACCGTTCTTCTGCCAAACATGCTTCATCATTGTACCGCGTGTGTTGTAACAGCTCGCGTCGAAATGCAAACGTTCCTGCAGTAGCATGGTTAGGCCCGTACGGACCAAACTGCATCAACGAGTTCAAATGTTTAAAATAAATATAAATTTCACTTGACCCTGCACACAGCATGGTTGGGTTTGCCATCAACGCTTCTACTGCATGCGATACGCGTTCAGGTGGGTAGTAGTCATCATCATCCATGTAAACAATAATGTCGCCACACGCATTGGCGTGCATTACGTTTCGTTTTTTTCCGAGTGTCATTTTTTCAGAACTTTTAAAGTATTTTACATTCGGATGATTTGAAACCAAGTCTTCAATTTTGTCAGTTCCATCATCAATAATAATCCATTCCATTCGTTCTTTGGGATAGAGTTGGTGGTTGAAACATCGAATTGCAGCTGGAATAAATGGTCGACGGTTAAATGTCGGCGTACAAACGCTAACATACGGAAGTTCAGTCGGCATAATTGTCCTCGTCAAAAGTCAAAAAAATAAAAAAAATAAATCATATAAATAAATACATAATAACTATATTTATATGCTATTTTGGTAATGTTTTATTATTCTTAGTTTTATTTTTACTTGTTGGTTTGTTTGTTTTATTGGATAACCCTTTCGGTTTTATTTTGGCACCGCTTGATGTTGTTGAATAAACCTCAGCATCTTCAAAGTCACAGTCATCGTCCATGTTTACCAGTTCACTTAATGTACTATCTAACATATTATGACTACCCATCATTGTCATGCCGGCTTCCAAGTTTTCTATATCCACATTCATGTTTGAATTTTTTACTACAAACTGTATCGGTTTGTCACTGAAACATTTATCAATGTATCGAAATATACGGTCAATATCAAGTTGACTTATACTGTGCTGCTCACAACACGCATTTGCAGTGTCCTCATCATTGTTGCACTTGATTTGATTAAAAAATTCAATCAAATTTTTTTTATCCATAAGCATTTCGTTACACATGTGTTGAATAAATAAAATATTATTATATTCGGTACTGTATTTCGTAAGCACCTTTGTAAACCGGATGCTGTCTAGTGGTAACTTGAATTCTTGAACATCCATGCCACCCTCAGACTTCAAGTTGGAGTGAGTGTATGCGTGGATAGTGTCTATAGAGTCTATATAGTCATTGTACAAGTCATTATTATAAAATGTTTTTATCAAAGAACTCATTTCGTTAAAAATCCATATTTGTTTTTGAAACGTAATTCTATCAATATAGTCCGCAAAACAAATATTTTTTAAAATTCGTTCATAAAACTCTCCCCCTTTTTTTGTATACATGTTTTGCGAGGACTTGAAAATTCTATCCACCACATTTTCGTGCCATAAAAGTCCAACAATGGTTCTGTCGGTTTCACTTATTACCGATGTATGCTGGGAAATGGAGTACCGAGTGTTGAACAGTTTGTTTACAATAATTTTACTATTTTCAGAAAACATTTTAGGTTTAAAAATAGTGTCCAATGTTTCTTCCGTTATAATCGACGTGTCCTTCATATACATTTCGTATACAAGCATGAACTTACGTATGTCGCACTGCGTAAACTTTGCAATTTTTTCAGCCAGCTTAAACGGAATTTCTGGCATGGCTTCTCCAACCAATGACTTCATTTGACAGATGGTGGGGGGCGGAAGCTCAATCACGTGACATACCTTCATGATTTCTTTTATTTTTTTGTCAATATCATAATTCCCAATACACACAATCGGGTTCATGGTATAGTCTTCGCTCTTTTGTTTTTTTGTTTTTTTTGGGCGAATCAGCTTAATGAGTGACGTTATGCCGCCTTTATCCCCGGTGTTCATGCCATCTACTTCATCCATAACAATCGCAATTCGTTTCGGCGCTTTTCCGAAAATGGACATGACGCTTTGGTCCGACATGTTATGTTTGGTCACTGCATCAATTACGTTTTTGTTACGAACATCGCCTGCATCGTACTGCACTACATCATACGCCATGTCCTTTAAAATACGCGTTACAAACTCGGTTTTTCCGCAGCCTGGACTTCCGTACACGTACAACCCTCGCTTGATACTCAAGTCGTTCCGATTTTCGTTAAACTCTCTCAGTATTTTTTTTATTTTATTTACTATGTCCGTGCGTTCAAATATGGCATTGAAATCTATTTTGTCAAGTGACAATGATGGTTCCATACCATAAATATAAAAATATAAAAACTAATGTGTTATATTCGTAATTAGATTTTAAGTTTATTTAATTACTTATACAATGCAAATATGGATAAAATTGATGTTTATTCAATATTTTTAGTGTGTGCAAAAACATATAGATAATACCTACGAATTACAAGTACGTCAAAGAAAATGTCCCGAAAAGTCAAAGAATTAGTAAATGGAAATGGGCGCAAAATAAATGCGCGTATTTCGTTTCGCCTCGTGGATTTCAATGTATGTGATAAAAGAATAGATGATTCAGTATCATTTATTATGGAGTCTGGTGATACTACTTCCACTAGTGAGAACGAGAACAGTACGTCTGAAAGCTCAGCTCCGCCTTCACCGATTAAACCTAAACAAAATCAAAATAGAAAACCTGAAAAACCTAAAGATGAACGAACCTTTCAAATTCAAATGTTTGGTATCAATGAGCAGGGTAAAACGTGCTCAATCACGGTTCCCGATTTTAAGCCGTTCTTTTACGCTAAAATAAATGCTCCTGCAAGGTCGGGTTCAATAGAGTGGACTACATCTATCAAGAATCGGTTTATTAAATATGTAAAAGGGATGGTACCCGAACTTGCCGAGTCTTCGGGTATTGTTGAATCCGAGTGTGAACTTGTTCATCATAAGAAGCTGTATATGTTTGATGCTGGAAAAGAGCACCAGTTTATAAAACTCGTGTTCAATTCCGCATCAGCAATGAAACGTGCTCGAAACTTGTGGTTTATAAAACCAGTGGATGAACCTGAACTACCAATGCCTGGAAAAGCGGCTCCAAAAAAGACGTTTACGAAAATGCGAATGCGTCCAAACGGATTAAAGTTTCAAGACTACAACTTAATCATTTACGAGTCCAATCTGCCTCCATTGCTTCGTTACTTCCATATTCGAGACATTAGTCCATCCGGATGGATTTCATTCCCGTTAAAAACAGCGCATCGTATTACGTTGCCCGACTTGAAAAAAACCACATGTGACTATGAGTTTGTCGTAAGAAAGGACGACATTACAGCAATGAATACAAAAGAACAGTCCGTTCCATACAACATTTGCAGTTTTGATATTGAGGCCAGCAGCAGTCACGGCGATTTTCCTATCCCGGTAAAAACGTATCGAAAATTAGCTGCTAACATTGTCGATGCTGCGATAAAATACCCTACCGCAGTTTGCGCTAAAATGTTGGAAACATGCGTGCGCATCGCATTCGGAATCGAAAAACCAGCACCGACCGATTCTGAAAGATGGATGTCGGAAATCGAGAGAATTTATTTGAAAATAGAATACGGCGACAATGAAACATTGCCGAAACTGCCACGCTGTTGCAAGGAGTGGAGCGAAGGACCCGTGTTGAGTTTCGAAGCCAATGACTGTGGTACACGTACGGATTCGGCATCAACCAGTTCAAAGGTTTTGAAAATTGAAACCATGTTTCAGCGTATGACGTCTGAATGCAATAATGACAATGACAATGATAAATACGGTGACAGTGAAGACGATAACGCAGTTGAAGACGACGATAATGATGTTGATGTGGACTCTGATTCTAATGATGATGATAAAAGTGTAACATCGGTAGCTTATAGAACCATTCGAACCCAATCACAAAGAACCGTAGGCAGTGGCGGACTTGTAAAAGGTCCAACTGTAGTCGACATTCTTCAAAATATCGCGTTTGATAGAGAAACTAAAATTATGAAATTGAATGAATCCATGTGTGCGATATTTCCACCTGTGGAGGGCGACATTGTAACCTTTATCGGGTCGACTTTTGTCAAACATGGACAGACCGGACCTTATTGCAATCACTGTATCGTTTTGGATACATGCGATACTGCGTCCATTCAAAAGGATGTTCCGAATTTGGTGATTGAAACGTATTCCACGGAACGGGAAGTACTGCTTGCATGGACTCGCTTAATCCAGCGCCAAAATCCGGATATTGTAGTTGGGTACAACATATTTGGTTTTGATTACGAGTTCATGTTTCGTCGGGCCCAAGAAAACAAGTGTGAAAAAGAGTTTCTAAAGTTGTCGAGGAACAAAGGAGAGATTTGTGGAAACCGCAGTTTTGAAACAGGGGAATACAATATTGAAGAGTCCAGTGTTCAACTTGCAAGTGGACAGTATGACTTGCACTACATTAAAATGCCAGGCCGGTTTCAAATTGATTTGTACAACTATTTTCGTCGAGACTACAACCTGCCTTCGTACAAGCTGGACTACGTGGCTAGCTACTTTATTGGAGATGACGTGAAACGAATTGCATTTGAAGATGCCCGTACCCGAGTATTCAGTGCGAATTTGACTGGGCTGGAACCTGGAAATTACATCATCTTTGAGGAAACCAACAATTCTACAGACGCATATAAGAATGGGGCAAAGTTCATGGTAAAGGAGTGTTCACGCGCGGAAGGCTGGTTTGTGATTGACGGGCGCGAGGAACTCAACATGGCTAAACACGTGCGATGGGGTCTGGCAAAAGACGATGTCACGCCGCAAGACATTTTCAGAATGACACGTGAAGGACCCACCAGTCGCGCAACCATTGCCAAGTACTGTATTCAAGACTGCAACCTGGTGCACCATCTGGTGAATAAAATCGACGTACTCACGGGGTTTATTGAAATGGCTAAAATTTGTAGTGTGCCGATGAGTTTCCTCGTGTTGCGTGGTCAAGGCATTAAACTCACAAGCTACATTGCGAAAAAGTGTAGAGAAAAAAATACACTTATTCCGGACTTGGATAAAACTGGGTCAAATGAAGGGTATGAAGGCGCCATCGTGCTTCCTCCCAAATGCGGCCTTTACCTGGACAATCCGGTAGTGTGCATTGACTATTCGTCGTTGTACCCGTCTTGTATTATTAGCGAAAATTTGTCACACGACAGTAAAGTATGGACCAAGGAGTATGACTTAGACGGTAACCTGGTAAAAGAAACTGGAGAAACGACGTATGACAACTTGCCTCAGTATGACTATGTGGATATAACGTACGATACGTACCGTTGGACAAAAAATGCGCGCGGAAAATCCGAAAAGACGGTGAACGGTACTAAAGTATGCCGATTTGCGCAGTCAAAAGACGGTACCAAACCGATTCTGCCTTCTATCCTGGAGGAACTACTGGCTGCACGAAAAACCACGCGGAAACAAGCAGAGGCACAGGACGACCCATTCATGGCCAACATTCTGGACAAGCGTCAACTCGGTTATAAAGTAACGGCCAACTCGTTGTACGGTCAGTGCGGCGCGAAAACAAGCAGTATGTACGAAGTTGATGTTGCGGCAGCAACCACCGCGACTGGTCGGAAGTTGCTCACGTATGCGCGTCGCATTGTGGAAGAAGTGTATGGTAACACTGAAGTCGAAGTTGAAAAGGGCGTAACAGTTCGTACGCGCGCAGAGTACGTTTATGGTGACACGGACAGTGTATTCTTTACATTCAACCTGCAAACTTTGGAGGGTGTGTCTATAACTGGAAAGCGCGCATTAGAGTTGTCTATTATTTTGGGTCAGCAAGTGGGTGAACTGGCATCGCGCTACTTGAAAGCACCGCACGCGTGGACGTACGAGAAAACAATGATGCCGTTCTTCTTATTGCGCAAAAAAGGATACATCGGCATGCTGTACGAGAAAAATCCCAACAAGGGAAAACGCAAAAGCATGGGAATTGTTTTGAAACGCCGCGACAATGCGCCGATAGTGAAAGACATTTACGGTGGGGCAATTGATATTCTCATGAACCAGCAATGCGTGGATACGGCAATTGAGTTTGTTAAGACCGCTATGCGCGAGCTAGTGGAAGAGCGATGCTTGCTTGATAAACTCGTAATAACCAAGTCGCTTCGGTCGACGTATAAGAATCCGCAACAAATCGCGCACAAGGTGCTTGCCGACCGTATCGGAATGCGCGACCCTGGAAATAAACCCGGTCCGGGTGACAGAATACCGTTTGTATACATTCATAGCGACAAAAAGAACGCGCTGCAAGGGGACAAAATTGAAACTCCGGACTACATTGTACGAAACAAAATCAAACCGGATTACGCGTTTTACATCACCAACCAAATTATGAAACCCGTGCAACAAGTATTGGCACTGGGTCTAGAAAAAATGAGCGCATTTCGAAGACGCAAAGAACGGTTTCTAGACGCGGTAGAAACAATTAACAGTCACTATTGGAACGATGTTGTAAAACGGGACAAAAAATTAGCCGACTTACGAAACAATGAAATCAAAGAAATCGTGTTTGATGAATTTCTTCGTATTTGCGAAAATATGAAGAAACGAAACCAGGATATTACAAAGTTCTTTTCAAAAAAATAAAATCTAAATCAAATCTAAATCATATATATCTCTGTGTCTAAACACGTCTGGTGAATTTAAATTTTTTAAATTTTTTCAAAGAATAATTCGATGGAGCTTTTGAACGTGATGACTTATACTTGTGTTGAACGGCATACAATCCAAAAGGGACAACTGCTTGGCTAACCACTTCACCCATGCCTGGAAAAAATCCACCATTTTGTTTACTGTTTCGCTGGCGTTTGCTTCTTTTTGCTCTTAAACTTCGGTATCGCTTTCGTCCACCTGCAAGACTATTTATAGATTTATCGTAAAGCGACGCATTCAATTGAGATGACATAGTTGAGTTTTATGTGCTTATATTTATGTAATTGTTTTTTATATAATACTAAATGATATTAAAAAATAAAAAAAAAACAAAAAACAAATTTTTTTTATTTTTTATTTTTATTTTTTATTTTTTATTTTTTTATTTTTTATTTTTGTTTATTTTTAAAATTTACATTTTACGTTATAACTTTCATACTATATTTTTAATTGTAATAATGAGTAAACCCATTGATAAGTACACGAATCCAATAAGAATATGTTTCACAATGTAGATATGAAATTCATCAGGTACCAACATGGGGTCTACCTCCTCCTGTAAATATGTTATACAGTGAGTATTATTTATATTTATATGCTCTAATAACTCACCGCAGTTGTTATCTTTCTGGACCGGATTGTTGTTGTTGTTGTTGTTGTTGTTGTTGTTGTTGTTGTTGTTGTTGTTGTTGTTGTTGTTGTTGTTGTTGTTGTTGTTTTGGGTCTGATTCTGCTCGCAGTTCATGTTATTGTTTTCTCCATATCTCTCTCCATCACTATTTCTGTTGCAATGAATATCATCCTCATCATCATCCTCATCATTCTCATCATTCTCATCATTCTCATCATTCTCATCATCATCATCATCATCCTCCTCATCATCATCATCATCATCCTCATTATACTCGTTGTACTCATATTCAGTCCAGGATGAGTGATAAGTTTCTTCAGATGTTCCTTGCCATCCAGCAATACTATGTGCAACTCCGAATGCAAATTCTCTGCACAATGCAACAATCATTTCCTTTCTTCCGTTTCCAAAGGCTTCAACTATTGCAGCTCGTCGTTGAATGTCAATGTCGCGTTCTTCATTCTGAATAATTTCAGCAGCAGTCGTCGCATTCAGTTCCTCAATTGGTTCTTTTCTTGGGGCTTCAAGGTCTCCGCGACATGTAGGGCACGTATTTTTGTCTTGAAGTGACCTGAGTAAACATGACGTACAAAATCGATGACCACATGACGTTACTGAAACATTTTTTGTTCCGGTAACTTCGAGACAAACACCACACATTTCTTCATTCGGATTCGCAACGACAGTACATGTTGAACTTGATGATAGTGGCGGTTGAAGTGTTTCGAGTTGCTGAGTTTGAGACCAGCCGTCTTTCTTAGGTTTCATATGGTAGTGACTATGTGTTTTGATTCCTCGAGGTGAAAACAATAAGTCACGGACTGTATTTGTATCTTGCATTATACTTTGGAGGTTCGCTGTTTTTATATGCTTAACCATAATAAAAATACATTTCAATTTTTTAACATTTTTGATTTTTGGATTTATGAATAGTATATTATCAATTCTCAGTTGTCAAAGTAAGGACTGTCACTTATCGTCATGCCGCAGTATTTTTTAGGACTTTTTTTATAATCGACTGGCGTATAAATATGGATGGCTTCAGCTTCTTTGATTAAAAACCGAAAATTGTCCCAAAATTCGTCCTTGTGTCCAACGCTTTCGGTAGCAATGTGACTTAACTCGTGAAGCGCCACAAACGTCAGTGTGTTTTCATCAATTAGTTTGGTGCCTTTTTTAGTGGTGTTCAAACAGAATGCAAGTTTTTCACCCTTGTTCTCGCTGTACGCGGTGTATTCACTCGTTGGAAGGGTTTCGGATACTTTTTCCGGTTTGAATCGAGTCACAAGTCGTTTCACATTCTCTCTATCTGGATACTTTTCACCCAACACTTTTACTAATTTTTTCATTTTGTTGGTTATTTTTGCAAGCATATCGGCAGATTCTTCTAGTCGGGCTCGTTCTCGAACGCAGTACTTGTTACCGTCCACCGTTGATATGATGCATTTCAAGTTGAACATGTCTGAATCTTGATACATTTTCAAACATACAATCACGATAAAAAAAATAATAACGTACCCTAAAAAATCGACCTTCATGGTTTGGTTTATATGTTGTACTCTATTATTTGTATTAACTAATTATTTTATTTTATTCATTTTTATTATGAACTATATATTATTTACGTTTACGACTTTATTGTGGGCCGCAGCCGATTTCTAAAGGAGTGCGCATAAGGTCCGGTGCAAATGTGCTGTTGTTCCAAGGCCCAATGTTGAGCTGAGGATTGGGCGGTTCCGAACGAAGCTGCAGGTTGGGGTTCTTCATGGTGTTTCCAACCGTGTCGATTCCAGCTAAAAATCCGGCGCTCAGCAAACTCTGGTTCATCAAGTCGCCGGTACCGGCAGGGTTGAGTTGTGACCACTGGCTGTTTGGGTCCTTGGGTAACAAGCTGCTGTTGGGAAGCAGGTCGGTTGGAGCAGTAGTAGCTTGGCTGATTGAAGCTTGAGCGGAAACCGATGGAGACTGCATGCTGCCGCTAACGTCTTCATAGTCATTGCCTTGCATACCGCTAGATGGTTGAAATCCGGTTCCAGAAGCTGATGCGGGAGACATCAACTGACTGTGACGAGTGTTGGCGCCAAACTTTTCAGGTAAAATACTTTTATCATTCGAGTATTGGAAAAGGGCCCATAACAATACAACTGCTCCTAAAACAACAATCAAATGAGATTGCCTAAAATTGCGTTGAATATCTCTAACAAAATTCATTTGGATGGAAAAGTATAAGTATACGTGAGGTATTTATTATTCTTATATATAAAATAATTATGATAAAAATATTTATTTTTAGTGAATATGTCGAATATGATTTGTCTAAAGTTTTATAGTTTTAGTTTTACATTAAAAATAAAATTAAAAAGTTAAAAAGTTAAAAAGTTAAAAGTTAAAAGTTAAAAAAGTTCTTCTATCGAAAATGATTGATATTCATCCAGAATTTTAATGGGTGGTTTTTCAGTTGTTTCTGAGGTATACGATGATGCCGAGTTTCCTGTATCTGAGCCTTCATCCGAACTTGGGTCTAATTCTGCGTCTGATTCCGAGCTTTCTAAAGTTGTTTTTTTATACAAGTTATTATCATTATCACTCTCACTATCACTATCAACATCGTGGTCATAAATGTCGAGGTTATATTTATTTTTAATGTGTTTTGCGTCTAATAGTGCTTGTATTGACTCACGTTTTGCGTCTTTAGCACGTTTTAAAGCGGCCTTGTAAAGTGCGTAGTACACCTTCAATGGGTCGTGTATATTGACTGCTTCATTTCCGTTGGTATTAGAAAGTATTTCTTCTTCTGAAACCGGCTTAAGTTCATGGACCGATATGGTTGGTGCAAATGATGCTTCTTTATTTTTTTGAATTGATGATGTTAAATGTTGATTAGAGTTGGGTTCACCGCTATCCTGAATAACCACTCCCTTTTTGATGACACACGTTTGAAACAGTGGCTGAATTGCCACAACCGCAATTTGTTTTGCCGCCAAGTCCAAATGAAAGCTGTTCGAAGTAAAACGAACGCCTAAAACTTCAATAATTGAAATAATGGAATGTTCAGGAGTTACGTAGTTCAAATGCACAAGCTTTTCATTTTCATCAAATACGGTGCACGTGTATTGGGTTGCGCGAGTTACGCTGCTAGGTACGTTTATTCGCAACGACAACTGGCTACCGCCCTTCAATGGTTTTAAGGGCGACGTAAACAGTCCACGAATATCGTCTTCGCTCAGCGGGTCTCGAAACCACAGTTTCCCGTTGCTGAAAAGTAGTTTGACAACTGCGTCTTCTAGTGACTGTATCCACTCCACAAAAGCTGTAAACTCTTTCGGCGAATGCGATGTTTCCGAGTTGGAATCTAAAATTAAATCATAGTACGTTTTTTTTGAACCGGCCGTTACGACAATCCCCTGTTTGGTTGCGCAACGAGGCGTTTGAAAATACAGCGGCGCGTCGTCAAACATAATACGGGTAAAATGCGAGTTCCCATTTTGAACCACGGTTGGAGTGGTAAGACGAAGCAGGTCGTACTGAAATGGCATGCCAATCATGTAAATTCGTTGTATCTCCATTCTAATCTTTTGTTTTATTTATTTATTTTTTCATACAAGCCATGTTTAATTTCTTTTTTTGTCAATTACATAAATGCAAACATACTTAAACAGTTATCTGTTATCCATTCGAATACTAAGAGTAAATAAATTTGTTAACTGTGATGAAAAAAGTTGTGGCATTTTTGTCAAATAAACTCACGCTTCGAGGTACTGAAGTTGCAATTTATGATTATGCGCATTATAACGAAACGCTTTTAGATAACAAGAGCATCATAATTACGCGCGACTATGAAACTGTAAAACACGAATTTGACGTAGATGTTCAAGCGTATGATAAATTCAAACAGAGGTTTGATTTATTTTATTATACTGAACAGCGAGATATTGATAGAATTGTTTTGAATAACCAAGTAACTCACTTGTTTGTAATAAAATGCGGACACCAAGATGAACTCTATTCAACTCTTTGCGTGAATGTGGTGCTGTGCGTGTTTAACACGTTACATCCTCATGGTCACGTCTACACTCCAATCGGACAAACCTTAAACGACATGTGCGGTACAAACTATCCAGTTACGCCTCACATAGTTACCATGCCCACTTGTAGCGAAGATTTGAGATGCGAGTTACAAATACCTGAAACTGCCCTTGTTTTTGGGCGGTACGGAGGTAAAGAATCTTTTGACATCGTGTTTGCGCATAATGCAGTTCAGAATGTGCTTGAAAACAGCGGTAGAGACGACATTTACTTTATATTCATGAACACGTATCCGTTCTATATACATAAAAATGTTATTTATTTGCAGGGCACGGTTGACGCAATTCAAAAACGCAAATTTATAAACACGTGCGATGCGCTCCTGCATGCACGATTTCGTGGAGAAACGTTTGGACTCACGTGTGGCGAGTTCTCTATTTGCAAAAAGCCAGTGATTACTTGGAATGGGTCCGTTGAACGCGAACACTTGTTAATTCTGAAGGACAAAGCAGTGACGTACGAGACGCAGGAAGACCTTGAAACCATTTTAAAAACATTCACGAAGGACAAATACGACGTGAGTGAAAATGGGTACATGTTTTACACCCCAGAAAATGTAATGCGTATATTTGAAAAAAACTGTTTAGTATGAACTTAAAATTAACCCGAACTCGATAAAAAATTGTTTTCATTTTACAGTTACTTTTATTGCGGAATCAGGCTCCGGCAATATCTACAGTATGCAACGTGAACACGAATATCCAACCCTTACCAACGACAACGTTTGGAGACATCCAGCTTGTTCAACGAATCAAACACGAAACGGTACGTATACGTCTCAAAATGGGTTACGGTTTCTTTCTTCAAACGCCAAGGCTCAAAATCTGGTCAACGACTTTTTCGAAATGTTCCAAAATCCATCCATCAAATCAGAACGACTCACGGAGGTCGAGTCAAAACAAGGACAACCCGGCATCGAAATATTCTTCATTTCATACCACGCTGCTATAGTCGCACTTCATCACGCAGCCACATGTAGACTTCTCACACAACGCCTTCATGAATGTATACCCGACTGTATTCTGGAATGGGTACAACAATCTATTTACATTGAACGCCCATTGTCGTCATCGGCATTGTTACTTACCCGCGCAAAAGTAATGTTACAGGCAACTGACCTTAGTACACTTCAAAGGTACCAACGTACAAGAACCATTGGTGGGGGCATGATTGCGATACTTGCGAAGCAATTCGGGTCAGGACTAGTTCGAGGAACCCTCCGAGGTGTAGACTGCAAAACGGTTCACCTTATACTCAGACGAGCCTCCGGTTCCTATCACCGCATGAAACAAGTGGCAAGTCCATACACCCCTCGTTGCATTCATATAAGTAAGCAAGTTTCAGAATCTGAATTCAAACATGTGAAAAGTGAAATGAAACGGCGTTTCGATGACCACGCGCCTACCCAGCTGTCTTTTGCAAGTGAGTCAGTTTCTGGACCGGTTCCGTTTCACGTTTCAGAATATTATGCCAACAAGTGTATTCGTCTCATGGAATGTGACGGCGCCGAACAAAAATGGGCAGAACTGGAAACGAAAGTTCAACGAGTGCGTCGTGGAGAACTCACTGTCTACGACGTCCTATTTGACCCGAGTCATGACTACTGGGTTTATTCTATTCACTACACATATTACTTGGCAATAAAGAACCAGCTCGAAGCAAATACAAGGTGGACAAATATTCCCCCAGTTGATAATACGTCGAAAGTGTTCAAATCTGCGCGTTCGATATGGCATTCTCCTTACTCCAGTAACTCAGGAATTCGAATATCCAAAGGAGCAAGTCGGTACGAGCAAACTACTCAAATGGTTCACATTCTGTATGCGTTTATTCGTCGCACCGAGCGTGTCTTGTCGGACAAATTCTCTGGTGTTTTCGGTTACAATGAAAAATTCAAATATACAATGTTGATGCGACTACACCATCTATCTACCGTATCCGGAGATGAAGTATCGGCGCTCATGATGGGAAACTTTATGCCATTCTTAATGACCCCTGAACTACATCTCAATATTGCAGTTACAGAACGTGGATTTCAAATGGATGCACTGTATGTGAAAATGAGCAACCGACTGTTTGGAAAACTGAAAAAACAATTCAAACATGTTATTCCATTTCGCCACAATGGGTTCATTGCCAGAACGTAAACAACATTCATACATTCGCATAACACACATACCTAGACACACATAAAGCCAAACCCAAACCCAAAAACCAAAAACATAACCCAAAAAACAGAACACAAAAAACAGAACACAAAAAACAGAACACAAAAAACAGAACACAAAAAACAGAACACAAAAAACAAAATATTTTTTATTTTGTTTTTTATTATTTTTAAAATTTCATTTTTATATTTTTATAAAATGTATAACAACTCAATACACATTCAATGACTTTGTATACGGGTTTTGGCGAAACGCGTTCAAAATGGATGGGTCAATCCGCTCCGTTCCAACATTCATGTCATACGACTGCGGCATACTCATTTGGCCGTACATGTCCGCGTTTGGAATCTGTGATGGTGCATTGGTTGGAACCCATAACCGGTTGTTGTTGCGGTCACTTTCAAGTTTTGCAACAGTTACATTTGTTTCCGTACCCAAAAGTGCCATATTGCCATGATTGGTCCGCGCTTCATATGATTTGTTAACATTGTGGTGTTGGTTATATGCGGCATTGTATATCGGCAAGCCAGCGCGAGTGGCTGCTCCGCCCGAAGTGCCCAAATATTCCACGCTCGTTGTTTGACGTTGTGTCGAGTTCAAAACTTGTTCCGTTCGTCCGTTTCCGTACGACCCAACGGCGGTGCCTTGACGGTTAATGTTCAAATGGTCCATAGACCCCAGACCCAAAGTGGTTTCCTTAATTGTGGTTGGCAACCTATCGGCGGGATTGAAAATGGTTCCGGCGGGTACGGTGGATTCCGCATTTCCGTACTGTCGAGGATTTCCGGTAACGTTTTCTTTTCGCGACGGTCTCAGTGCATCAATTACCGGCGCAACAATTGCACGCACAATGCCGTACACGCCACCCATTTCTTGGGGACGTACGGAAGTACGATTATTGTGTGGCATCGTGTACGAGTCGTGACCGAAATCACCCTTGGTAGCCGCATTCTTTTGAGCACGATACGGATTTATCATTGGTTTTCCGTCATACGCTTGGCGCTTGGATTCCTCATACTCAGTTGGCGCGTACGTGTTGTTTCCACCCACATTGGAGTTTGCGCCGTAGTACTCTGCACTGGTGGTTGCGCGGTTAACATCCTTTTCAACCTCTACTGCGCGCAGGGTGGGTGCTTTTTCTTGTCCCGTTGTGGTGAGCCACCTATCGGGTGTATTTACAAAATACGTGTCCGGCAAGTTCTTTTCGAATTTACCCAAGTGGTTCGTGTTGGCGTACTCTTTAATGAACGACGTTGCTGGACCTTGATGCCCGTCCAAACTGAACGTTTGTTTGGGATTGGTCGCCACGCGCAGCTCGTCCACGCCTCTATCCGTCCATTTTTCACGCGCTTCCAATGCGCTGTTATAACCAGCACCAGCCATGCCATTGAACCCCTTGTCCAGGCCCGGCGCTACGCGCTCTTCTTCCCACGGCTTCACATTCGATATTTTTGTGGACGGCATCATACGCGACTGCAAAAAGTCGTTATTGTTTTGCATTCCGTGCACGTTATTCATTTGATTTTGCGGGGCAAACAAAGGCGCGCGTTCCTTTTTCCGTATATGCTGAGACCCCGTTCCTGTTTTGTTGTCAAATAACGTTTCGTACACGTTGGCGCCTGCACTAAACCCGCGCATCTTGCTGCCAAAAAATGGCACCATATTGTTGTGGTTGAAGTCGCTACTAGCGATTTTACTTCCGGACAGCGAAATAAAGTCGCCGGTGGAAGCGTACTTGTCACCAAACTGATTGCCTTCGGCTTCTAGGCGTTTTGCGAGGTCGTCATTGTAGTAGCGGTCCATTGCGTAGTTGGGGTTGTTGTACGCGTTAATGTCGGTTCCAACCGAAAATGCTTTTTGGACGGGGTAATTGTCGGGCATAATGTCTAAATTTGGCAACCGACGTCTGTCACCCATGTTTTCATAGCCTTCATTCACATTCACATTGTCACTTGCGGTTTCACGTGAGGCCGCTTCCTGTTTTTTGGATAACCAGTTACTGTATCCGTTTACGTTATTGTTGGTTTTATTAGTTTTATTATTGTTTGACAAAATGTATGCCGACCCAATTGCTAAAATAGGGATTGCTAGTTCCATGGTTTATTTGCTGTTTCTGCTATTATTGCTATTAATATTATTATTTTATTATTTATTAAAATCAAATTCAATTTGATTCGATTCAATTCGATTCGATTCAATTCCTAATAATGTTATTCTTAATGTTTATTACTTTGTTGAACTTTGATATCCGGTTACAAGTTGACCACCTTTCATCACTTGACACTTGAAAGTTTGTTTTGCAGGTCGTTTGCAAACCACGCTGTTGCTTTTAAGCTCATTGAAAAACAAAAGTTGTCGATTGTCGCTGGCATTGACAGATGCGACTATGATTAACGACAAAACAATTCCAATAACCGTTCCTGAAAAAATTCCACTCCAGCTCGTACATTTGTATTTCAAGGGGGATGACATAAACAAATCCACCAAATATAGCGTTGAAATAAGTACAAGTAGCTCAATGTTGTATGAATCATTTTGAACCATTGGCATCACCATGTAAATGAGAGTAAATGCAATAATTGCGCTATTTAAAGCAGGATTGTATCCGCTTTTGTCGCCCAGTGGAAAATCAAACATGCGACAAATTGGGTGCGTGTTCGTTTCGCCGTCATTTTCCGAAATCATGGTTGATGCTGTCATGACTACTGCACTGAGTACGAGAATGCATCCCAAATAAAAAAATCCTTTTAATCCATAGTTTCCGTCAAAAAATGCAATAATCACAAAAAATAAAACAAGAAAAAATGGTGCGATTCGAGCGCACAACGTCAAGTAGTTGCCAATAGTTGCACCAAGCCCGCTCATCTTCAATATTTTCGTATCTTTACCTTATTTTTTATTATTACTTATTATTATTATTATTATTATTAATAATAAATTATTATTCTTATTAAATATTTACAGTGAAACCTATTAAACCAAATCTTATCATTTTTATTATTTAAACTTATTTTTGAATTTTCAGTTATCATCAACTCCCAAATGGATGATGCCCCCCCTGAAGTCATATTTATTGTTCCATACAGAGATAGAGAACCGCACAAACATTTTTTTTCAGAGTACATGAACCGCGTTGTTATGTCCGATTGTGTAAAAAACAAGGACTACGCCATTTATTTTGTTGAACAAAAAGACACGCGGCCATTTAATCGCGGTGCAATAAAAAATATTGGATTTTTAGCAATCAAGTACAAGTACCCTTTACACTATCAGAATATTACGTTTGTATTCAATGACGTGGATACGATTCCCCACAAAAAAAATGTACTCAACTATAAGACAAGTCACGGAACCATCAAACATTTTTACGGATTTACATTCGCACTTGGCGGAATTTTTTCCATAACCGGTGCAGATTTCGAGAGAATTGGTGGGTTTCCAAATTTTTGGGGATGGGGATGTGAAGACAACTGCATTTATGACCGCGCTATACAACACGGAGTATACGTTGATAGAAGCACTTTTTTTAAAATAGGGGACATGAACATTTTACACATTTACGACGGAGTGGTGCGAAACATTTGTCGAAAAGAAGCATATTCTGCAAAAATGAAATCAACCACTGAAACTGTGTTTACAATCCGGAATCTCTCGTTTGAGTACGCAGTAACCAATGAAAATGGCGATAACGGAGTGGATATTTTTTATTTTGATACGCAAACCAGTTCAGGTGACGTTCGTATTGAAGAACAAAATATTGTCACTGAAAGAAAAATAGACCTAACGCCTGTAATAAAGGAGAGATTCGGAGTGAATCTTCATACGAATCATAAACCAATGCAAGCGCCTCAGCAGTTTATTCCGACACGGCGTCCAATGCCGGTAATCCAAAATACCAATGCGACCCAAAAACGAACGGTTAATATGATGATGAAACCATTTATGAAATAAAAAAAAAATTTAAATGAATGTGCATATTTTAATTTACATAGCTTTAACTTTTAACTTCATAACATGATGTATTTTGTTATTGCCTGTGCTGGATTTGTTTGTATAAGCCTTTGTCTTTGTACAGTACTCACGATTTCACATCATCGAAATGATACGTACATTAAGCAATACCAAAAATACGTAAAATTAAAATAATATATACAGTTACCGACGCATATCCAAATACGCGTCAGTTGGTAAGATGTCATAAATTCCAATCACAATTTGGAACGTCCATACAATTAGAATGTCGACCACATATGGAAACACGATAAAAGCCAATGTAAGACCAGCATTAGTGTAGTCTGCATATTTGGTTCGATATAAAAGAACAATAACCCACGCGAATACGCTAAACCAGTACACAAATATTAAAAACTTTGTTACGTGCGACATCAGTTCCGCCTGTTGGTTTTCATAAAAGGTTCGTCGGTGCTCGGTTTTCACCCTTGAAATGGTTTTGTCTACTTTACTTCCCAAAGTTTCACTTGCTTCGGCGTACTTATCTGCCAAATCATCCAAGTGGTTATAATACTTCATTTGTTCATTAGCCACCACAAGTAGGTCGTTCAGTGTATTTATTTCTTTGGTCAGTTTTGTTTTGATAATTTCTTTTTGTAATGCACCTTCTTGAGAATAAATACTTTCAAATACCTTTGCAGGGTCACATGTATTGTCTGCATCTTTTTTTAAAGAGCTGTTTGTTCCGGTGCATGTTAGTGTGTTAACGTAATTTTTAAATGCGGTATCGAATGCATCCTTGTCGCAACTGCGATTTCCCTTTTTTATACATGAAGCTTTTTCATCATAGGTTGACTTCAAATTTGTATTGGTACTACTTTCAGTACCGGCCAATTTGCTAATTGTTGTATTTGCAGTGTCTATCATCTGGTTCAAATTGAATATCGTATTTGAAAGGTCTTCATCCATTTGCCCATTGCTTCCCATTTTTCAAAATTATGAACTGAAATATAAAAAAAATAAAATATACTTTACTTATGTGAATACTTTATTTTATATGTTAAAACCAAAAAATAAAAAACAGAAAAGCCAAAATCTATGGCAGCCAGTCCCTCGGTATATCTTTTTCTATGCCGGATAAATGTGGTTCGGTGTTAATACTTGATAGTTGTGAAGAGTCTTCTTCTTCTTCAATGGTTGAAAGATTATTTTCTTTATGTTCTTGCGGTTCTTGCGATGCTTCAAGTTCTTGTGGTTCATTTGGAAGAGTGATTTCAGGTTCTACGGTTTCTACAAGTTCATTTTGTACATTGTCGTCAGGTGAAGAATGCATTTTATTTAAAAGTTTGAATAGCAACAGATTCATCGCATTCATCATCTCGTGCTGAGAGTTGAGAATGGAGCGAAGTTCACGATTTTCAGTTTTAACAGTATTCACTTCAGTTACAAGGTCAGACAGGTTTGTGTTTTGCATAATGTGGCTTACAGTATTTGCAATAAATGCTGGATTCTCGGTAATTTTATGAATGACTGCTTCGTCAAAAACAATTTCTTGCTCTTCTATTCCACCATCGTCTTCTGCATCAACGGTGGTGGTACTGGTACTCACATCTCCACCAATCCCGTTTGAACCGCTCATGTCGTTACGAACCGGATTACTGGTTACACGACTCACCAGTGTGGTCAAATGCGCTAGCTGGTTAGATACATCGTTATGATACCCTTGCAGTTTTATAATATCCAGGTCGTGATTTCTAAGAATAAGCGTCGGCGCCAGGTGTGGTTCAGCGTAAGGAAAATTTATGCTTCCCGTTTCAACAGATTCCATTTGATACACGCCGTTGGGCATCAAAAGTTTAATGTATCCGGGCGGAACAGGTGTGTCTGCTTTAACAGTTTGAGCTTGAGGAGTAATTACTCGTTGCATAGGAGCTTGCATAGGAGCTTGCATAGGAGCTTGCATACGTTGAGTATAAGGAGGTTGTAGTTGTTGTGTTTGTTGCAACTGCTGAGGCTGCTGAGGAGGTAGTAACTGTTTTTGGCGTTGTATTTCTAGAAGGCGTTGTTGTTGTAGCTGTTGCTGCTGCTGTACCTGCGGACTTGCCGCCATGACCGGTGCAACCGGCCCAGTTCGTCTACGTCTTGCTGATGAAAGAGCAGTATTACTCATTGTATGATTTGATAGGACCAAATGGTTTGATTTGATTTGATTATTGTATTTTATTTAAATAGTGTTTGTATTAAATAAATTTAGTTATCTTTTTTTATTGTTCAAATATAATAATAATATTAATAATAATAATAATAATAAATAATAATATTACCGATAAATAAAATTAGTTAAGGTACAGTATATCAATGGTTCTTCGACTGACAATGGCGGAATTCCGAAAAATTCCAAGCAATGACAAGTTGCTTTTTGGTATTTTAATTGCAGTTATTGTGTTTAATAGCATGATTCCTCGCGTAGTTGAAGGACTACCTGAAAAATATTTTTTTAATACATACACACCGAGGATTACTTCTGCAACAACAGGAAACTCTCCAACTGTTGACGCTAATGTTGTTTCCATTTCGGGTTCATTTCGAACGAGTGCTGTAGTTCCAGCTGGAAATCATATTATTTTCAAATTTCCACAAAATTATTTTGCACAACTTCAAGGAACTGCACTATCAACCGTTCGTTTGAAAATTCAAAAAGGTGGAGTTGATGTGGTTCCACCACCGGCTGCAAGTGGAACAACACAAACACCGGTAACCGCAACAAGTACTGCTTCGGATTTGTTGGGTACGAGTACTGCTGACGGCATGATTAAGTTCATGTTACCGACTGGAGTTACTATACCTACAAGCAGTACCACAGATAGAGAATACACGTTTAAAATATACAGTACAAGTGCAAATGCGAATACTCCCATTTTTAAATTCGGGTCGAGCCCAATTGGTATCAGGCAAAATGGGTTTAAAATCGGTTCAGATAGTTTTCAGGATGCCACTGCGGCAATGCCAGCTTTGTATCAAGAGCCAAGTGCCTTATCTGGCACTGGTACTCCATCTACAATCTCAATGAGTGCTAGACAAGCTGCCTTTGTAAATAATGTTTCAAACCTTCAAGCGGTGGAACAGCAACTGTTTGACAAACTTTCATCCGACACGAATTTAACTCCAGCCGACCGTGCACAAATTGTAAGTCAAATCAACCAACTTGCAAAAGCGCGCGGTGATTTATACAACAATATGAACGATTTTTCATCTCAAATTGAAAACGTTGCTGGTGAGAGGCGCAACGCACTGGTTCAAAATAGCGTTGCCGTCAGTGTAATTCAAGACCAAATTCAAAATTCACAAAACACATTGGATGGTTTGCAACAAGAAAAATCAAATAAATTGCGACTAGTAGAAATCAACAATTACTACGGTAAAAAATACGAGTTTCAAACAGATATTATGAAAATTATTATTTTGACGTGTGTTCCAATTCTTATCATTTCAGTGTTACTGAAAAAAGGCTTCATTCCGGATCTTGTAGCCACCATGTTAATGATAGTTATTATTTCGATAGGACTTATCGCAGTTGCACGAAAAGTTATTGACTTGAACAAACGGAACAAGTTTAACTTTGACCAGTATGACCATCCATTCAATCCTAACGCGGTTCAAATTAAAAAGGTAGAAAATAATTTAGCATCATTGGATAAAATGGCATTTCCTTCGTCATGTGTTGGACAATTTTGTTGTACCGAAAACATTACTCAGTGGGACCCCATTACTTCAAAGTGTATACCTAGTACTGCTCCTTCAAATTCAACATCTTCAAGTACTAATAATCAAACACCATCATTAAGTGAAACTTTAAGTAATGCAGCCTCAAATTTAACACCAATAACCATTAGATAAATAATAAATAAATAATAACGAAACAAATAAAAATTATTTATTTATGTAAAAACATTTAAACCAGTGACAAGTAAATGGTTGACAACAATCACAACAATGAACGTGGAACCCGTTTCACAGTCCAGAACTTATATTGAGAATGATGTGAAAACTGGCATGATTGAAATGTATGACATGTTTATTGGAATAGCTTGTAGTGTATTATTCAGTTTCGGAGGAATTAAACTTTATGACTATTTATATAGTACTCGGCCAAATCCAAATAAACAACCTACTTATACACCCTTAAAACGAGTAACCAGGTATCATTCTGGAAACGTTATCACCTATAATAGTTCAAATGAGTTTACTAGTGATGAAAAAAAAATTTGTTTTGATTTTATCAATACACTGGCATTTGTTTATATTTTGAACCAGCATACCCTCATTTGTAAAACGATGAAAATATATGACAATGTAAGAAAAACCGGAGTATTCAAATTTGAGGACCTCTTCATTATAAAGTATGGCATTTTCAGTGATATGCACGAGTCAAAAATTTACAACGAATTAAAATCAAGAGGTATCAATCGTGACCTTAAAATCATTACTCCAATATGGTACTCGTTTTTTGAAAGTAAAAAATATGATACATTTGGTATACATGATAACACAACTGACGAGTGTAATTCATGTTTATCGTCGAACTTTCTTTCGCTTTATGACGCGTTTGACAAAAAAAATATTAGAGTATTACGAAGCGATATGATAAGCATTGAAATACAGCCTTATTTGAAGTACTCTGTTGTCTTTCATAAGTGGTATAAAAGTGCTTGTTTTAATCCAAAAAATCACGACTACATTATTTGTGTCATGATGTTGAGTTTGGCACGTTCTATTAAACACTGTCACGATTTGGATTTGGTGCATGGTGATATTAAACCCGACAATATATTAGTAACATATGAAACAGCTCATGAGAGTATACTAGATAATAATGACAACAGTAGTGAAGGAAATGGTTCCAGTGAGTGCCATCAAAACGGCGAGGGCGGTGACGATATTTTAAAGTGGAAAAATATGCTTCATTTGCCAGTAACCGGTAAAACCCGTAATCCAACCGAAATTCCAACTGCATATCTAATTGACTTTGGGATGTGCGGTTATAGCGGAAAGGACGAAGGAACGGGAGGTACGCGTCCATTTTGTGCGCCAGAAACAAAAAATATTAAGCCAAAGCCCTCTCCTTCACCACATAAAAAAACATTTAATGATTCCGATTCGAGTACATATACATGGGTGACACTCAATAAACAACACGATATTTGGTCATGGGCTTTGATACTGTATACTGTTACTGCATACCGCGATGTGTACAACACGTACGATGAGTTTCCATCTGACGCGTTCGACGAGGATGGATACGTAAATGAATACCAGCAAGAGTATGCGTTTGAAATCAAAACGCATGCATTTTATCCGGTTTTTAAAAAAACATTGTGCGCACCATGCAGTAGAACATCGTCTATTGATGAAATTATTCATGATATGGATATGATTTTACAAGGATTGTAAGTCGTTTGATGGAATCGGAGTGGGCGTTGGTTCCAGTAATTCGTTCGACCCCGCTGTTGCAGCTTCTGATTGTACGCGTTCTTCATTCGACATTTCCGAATCGTTTATTGGCGCAGCCTTCATGACCGTGTTTGCTTGTTTTACAGTGCTTCGTTTCACATTTTGTTTTTGCAAAAAGTGCAAAAATAGTGACGGTAAGATGGCTACCGTGTTCATGTATGTACGATATTTGAAGCTGCAAATTACGGCGTCATTTACATATTTTATGCTGTACCACCAATATGCCGGTATGAATATTATTTTTCCGGGAACGAGTTCAACCTCAAGCGTTTTAATTTTTGCGTAATCCGTTTTGTAAATGGGTTGAACATTCCATGGAGAAACCGGCGAAACAAATTCAAACGCTTCATAATCGGTTTTCGCATATAAGTATTTGGTTGATTTGGGCGGAATCAAAATAATTTTAACGGAACCTTGAATCGGCATAAAGTAATTCCGGTAGAAACAGCTGTACTGTAGCTGCGTTTCAGCCCCTTCTGATGCAAACGTGTAGTCGTAATCACACGTTGAAACTAGCGGCGGACGTAAAAAGTCATCGCTGTATTGAAACCGCTTTATAATGCCGGTTTCTTCTAAGAAATCAATATTTTTTTCGCTAATAAGCTTGGACAAAGTATCGGCTTTCATAAGCTGGTGCGCAGACGCCATCGTCAACGGCACATATAATTCGGATTCTTGCGACGACGTAGTATGGGCGTCTTTTATGTTTTTTACCTTTACATCAAATGCGCCATAACTTTGTTTTATGGCGGTCAAATCCACATTTCTACGAAAGTCGACAATGTCTTCTCCAAGTCCAGCCCCGTCATCGCCAGCTGCATAATCAAATATAACGGGTTGGCGTAGGTCACATATTTCTTCCAGTTTGTCTTTGGACGGGTTGTATATTTCGTAGACTTCCAAGTCGTCGCTTGTTTTCAAATGAAAATAAATGTGCAAGTAAAAAAACAGAACGACGCAAAATATGAATATGGCCAATAAATTTTCCATTTTTATATGTGGTACTACCTTTACTTATCTTTATGTAGGTACGGAACGATACGTAAAATAAAACTAATAAATAAAAGAAATAAATTTAATAATTTTAATAAACGAAATAAATATAAAATTGATATTATTTTGATTTTGATATTAAAACATTTATATATTGGTATAAAGTTAAGAGTGAAGAAATATGTTTCGACGCAATCCTCAGCATAAGGCCGGTCCGCCGCAAGTTTCTAAAATCTTGGGTATTCAGTTCAGCATCCTTTCACCAGAGGAAATTGAACGAGGCTCGGTGGTTGAAGTAACTTCAAAGGAAATGTACACAAACAACCGTCCTTGTCACGGCGGACTGTTTGACCCTCGCATGGGGGTTCTTGAACCCGGCCTCATTTGTCCAACGGACGGAATGGACTACATGACAACCCCAGGATACTTTGGTCACATTCGTTTGGCAAGACCCGTGTTCTATATCCAGTACTTGTCCACGGTTTTGAAGTTGTTGCGATGCGTGTGTATGAAGTGTAGCAAGTTGCTCATCGACAAAAATCTACATAAAGAGCTCATGAGTTTGCGACCTGATGAGAGGTGGACGCGTGTGTACCAGTTGGCCAGTAAGGTTACGCGATGCGGTAAAGAAACGGAAGACGGTTGTGGATGTTTGCAGCCAGATAAAATCAAAAAAGACGGTTTGGCAAACATTTTTGCGGAATGGTCAAAAATTTCAAATGGCGGAATGGTAGGCGGTGCAGATGGTGGTGGAACTACTGTGAGTGGAAATGGAAGGCTTAATTTGAACGTTACTCCCGAAATGGTAATCAAAATATTTAAACGCATATCAAATGAAGATGTTGAGTTTTTGGGTTTCAGTGCTCAATTTTCTCGACCCGAGTGGATGGTATGTCAGGTTCTTGCAATACCACCACCCGCCGTTCGTCCGTCAATCAAAATGGATGGCCAGCAGCGAAGTGAAGACGATATTACCCACATTTTAGTGGATATTATCAAAACCAATGAAAGTTTGGCGGAACAACTCCGTCGCAGTGCGGCTGCGTCAAGCGAAAATGGCGTATCAAGCGACCCAAAAATAGTTGAAGGGTGGCACACGCTTTTGCAATACTACGTTGCAACCCAAGTCAACAACAATATTCCAGGTGTTGGACCCGCCGCCCAAAGGTCCGGACGCCCCTTGAAATCCATTCAAGAGCGACTGAATGGAAAGGCTGGACGGGTTCGAGGTAATCTTATGGGCAAACGTGTAGACTTTTCAGCTCGTTCGGTGATTACGCCCGACCCTAATATCTCGATTCGCGAACTGGGAATTCCGGTTCGAATCGCCAAAAACATTACAAAGCCGGTTGTAGTGAATGACATGAATCGTGACTTTCTTATGGCCCTTGTAAAGAACCGGTCAGAAACGTATCCGGGTGCTAAAATTCTAGAAAAGGTGAACGGTCAGTCCATTTCACTCCGGTATGCTGACGTTTCGAATATCACACTTGAAAATGGCGACATTGTACATCGACACATGATGGACGGCGATGCCATTCTGTTCAATCGTCAACCGTCGCTGCATCGCATGAGTATGATGTGTCATATTGTTCGCGTCATGCACACAGGCGACACGTTCCGCATGAATGTTGGTGACACCAAGCCATACAATGCGGACTTTGATGGCGATGAAATGAACATGCATATGCCACAAGACGACGAATCTGAACTGGAGCTGCGTCACCTCGCGGCAGTTCCGTACCAAATCATTAGCCCGGCTAAAAACGAGTCAATTATCGGGATTTTTCAGGATTCCTTGTTGGGAAGTTACTTGTTTACACGTGAAAATGTGGATTTTACTCCACTGAAAGCCATGGGGTTGCTTGTAGGATACAGCAAAATCAACGGCAACCTTTTCAAGTTCAACCGTTCCGGGGATGAATCGAAAAACCGTATTTCGAATTTTCAAATTCTGTCTCAAATCATGCCGCCGCTTTCAATGCGGTTCAAGAATGGACACTTCAGTGATGAGCAAGACAAGGCTGATACCTCCAATCGTGTTGTTGAAATCAAGGATGGCCAATACCTGAGAGGTCAAATTGAAAAGAGCGTCCTTTCTTCCGGAGGAAACGGTCTCATTCAGCGCATTTGCAACGACTTTGGAAACACGGCGTCTGCAGATTTTATTGACAACCTGCAAAATATTGTTACAGAGTATATGAAAGCCACCGCTTATAGCGTGGGCATAAGCGACTTGATGTCCAACCCAAGTACGGTGAAAAATGTAGCCGACACAAAAAATGCAAAGAAACAAGAAGTCAAAAACATAATTGACCAAGTGCATTTGGGCGTATTTGAAAACAAAACCGGCCGAAGCAATTCAAAAGAGTTCGAGAACAAAATCACCAATATTTTAAACAATGCAACTAGCGAGTGCGATAAAATTGTGATGAACACGTTGAACAAGGATAACCGGTTTGGAACGATTGTAAAATGCGGTTCAAAGGGTACGCAAATCAACATATCACAAATGATTTCATGTCTTGGACAGCAGTCGATTGAAGGTGGCCGCATTCCATACGGTTTAGACGGCCGAACCCTTCCGCATTTCACGCGGTTTGATGACACACCCAGTGCCAGAGGATTTATTGATAACTCGTTTATATCAGGACTTCGTCCAGAGGAGTTGTTCTTTCACGCCATGGCTGGTCGCATTGGTCTCATTGATACTGCCGTGAAAACATCATCCACTGGATACATACAGCGTCGTTTAGTTAAAGGTTTGGAAGATTTGATGGTGTGTTACGATATGACGGTCCGTAACAGCAAGGGTCGGATTGTGCAGTTTACATACGGCGATGACGGAATCGACACTATCAAAGTTGAACGCGCAACTGTTCCGTTCTTAGAGATGTGCGTGGAAGAGTTTTATGCGCATTACAGCTTCCCCACTTCAGCCCAAGACGCGGGCGTGGAAGCTGCCGGAGGTGGTACCGACAACGCATTTCAAACCATATTTACTGCAGCAGCAATTCGACGCATGAAGTCCTCTTCCCAAATGACTGAATTGAACGCGTATTCAAAGCGAATGACTGAAAATTTAATCCGGTCTCGTGACGAGATAGTGGAACACGTGTTTCGACATAAGAACGAGAGCAGGGTATATTTGCCAGTGGGAATTCAGTACGTGATTTCAAATATTCAGGGCATGAACTTGTTCAACAAGAATTCAATGGTCGACATCACGCCGCTGGAAGCGTTTAAAATGGTGCAAGATGCGTACGATAAACTGGAAACATTGACGTATTCTAAACCATCGCAACTGTTCAGAGCCATGTACTTTTACTACTTGAGCCCTCGTGACTTACTCATGGTGAAGCGTTTCAATAAACGTGCGCTCACCATACTTCTGGAAACCATCATTGTTCAGTACAAACGCGCATTGGTTGCACCTGGTGAAATGGTGGGCATGATTGCAGCACAGAGTATTGGTGAACCCACTACACAGCTTACATTGAACACGTTTCATAATGCGGGAGTTGCGAGTAAAGCCAACGTTACTCGTGGTGTACCGCGTATTGAAGAAATTTTATCGTTGTCCGAGAATCCTAAAAACACATCCGTAACCATATACGCCAAACCGGATGACGAAACTGATAAGGAACGGGTTCAGGAGTTGATTCCGTATATCGAGCATACGCGACTTGTAGAAGTGGTGTCATCTGTTGAAATTCGATTTGACCCCAACCCCAACCGAACTGTAGTTGATGATGATGACATCACGCTTCGTCAATACAATGAGTTTGAAAAGATGTTGACGGAATGCCAGACCGAATCGGATGGCGTCAATGATAGTGGAAGCAGCGGTGAAGGGTCCAGTATAAGCAAATGGGTGGTCCGTCTTGAAATGGATGTAAAAGCCATGTTGGACAAACGCATCACGATGAACGACGTTAACTACGCCATAAAGAGTGCATATGGAGACATGGTGTCGTGCGTTTTCAGCGACTATAACGCCGATAAACTCGTGTTTCGAATTCGCTTAGAAAACATAATCAAAAAGACAGGTGCAGGCGCAGGGACTGGGATAGCAGGTTCAAACTCAGACAATATTCAACTAAGTGGCTTGGTTGGAAACTCAAAGCAGTTGTCTCTGGACCAATCAGACCACATCTTTATTCTTAAAAACTTTCGAGACCAGCTGTTGAATAACATTATCCTTCGAGGTGTAAAGGGGATTGGCGGCATTGTCATGCGAAAGGTCCCGAGCGTACTCAGACGGGTAGAAGGGAACTACGTAAAAAATGACATTTGGGTTATGGACACTATGGGCACCAATTTGATGCAAGTTCTCGCATTGGACACGATTGACACTACACGTACCGTCTCAAACGATATTCAAGAAATATATCGCGTTCTCGGAATTGAAGCGGCGCGTGTTGCCATTATGAACGAACTGGTAGAAAGTTTTGATGACACGTACATTAACTACCACCATTTGAGTGTACTGTGTGACAGAATGACCGCCAACGAACGAATGATTTCCATATTTCGACACGGAATCAATAGTGACAACATTGGTCCCATTGCCAAAGCATCGTTTGAAGAAACACCAGAAATGTTTCTCAAAGCGGCGCGTCATGCAGAAGTGGACAACCTTCGTGGTGTATCGTCCAATGTTATGTGCGGTCAAGAAGGCTACTACGGAACAAGCAGTTTCAACGTGTTGCTTAATTTGCGGTCTATCCAACCGATTGAATCCAGTTATAACTTGAATGGCGATGAGATGGTAGTAACCGATTCGCTCGACATTATTCATGAAGAGGAAACTATTGTTGGCAGTACAAAGTTAGTGGTAGATGATTTTGTTGCTAGCGCGGCATGTAGCAGTGAAAAACTGGAACTTTCAGCATCAAATGGTCTTGGCGTAAAACCAAAAGATTTAGGTGAAGTAAGTGAAGCATATGAATTGGGATTTTAAAAGCACGTTATAGAAGCAAAATATATATAAATAAAAACACTATAGAATGATTTTTATTCCATAAATAAGTATTTAAAGATTAAAAAAATGTTATACTATAAAAATATAATAACCTACTAAGCACGCCTCCGCCGAATAATGCCTCCACCGTCACAATCCCAAACATCACAGCCATCATCATCAGCTCAGCAACAAACCACCGTTCAGTCTGGAGGTGAAACATATAGGCTTCCAAGTCAGCTTTGCATGCAGCACGTGTTTAAATTGGCGATTGTTGAAGACAAGCCTATCATGATGGACTATTGGACAAGTTCTCTCGATAAAAGCGTCATCATTGGCGTGAGAGAAAATAATGAGAAGCTGTTGGTCAAAAGTGCCGACGAGTACACCAGCCCAATTGCAAAAATTTTTAAAGTTGAAACTGAGTATATAATTGTTACTGAAAATTCGATTTACATTGTTTCATCGGACATTCAAAACAAACGCATTTCATAATTGCAATGTATTTTACAAGAACGTGTTTTTAAAAATGGCGTACGTGTCCGGATTCAGCTCGGGATGAAATAGGCACCCGTATACGCGACCTCGTTCAAACTCGTACGCTACCGGAAGTGAGCTGGTGTTTCCTATCGCCCACGCAATCGGTTTGATGTGCCGCCGATTTGTTATCACCGGTATGTCAGAAAAATTGAAAGACGCGACCATACGCGAACTCGGACTCGGACCCGGACCCGGACCTGGACCCAACCCTTGAAACAACCGGTGGGACTTTAACACTTGAATTTCAACCGACCGACGCGTGTATACGTGGTTGTCAACTAACGAACCACCGTACAGCGTAAGCAGGAGTTGTGCGCCAAAGCAAATTCCTAGAACTGGAACGCGTTGAAACAACCGTAAATAATGCAAAATGTAAACATATTTTGAAATGTCCTTTCTGATTTCAGTCAATTTCATTGAACTGCCGGAAATAATAATACCAGTTATGTTTTTGTCCATAACTTCAGGTCGAACGCGCGGACCTCGCACTTCATAGTACGGAATGCGCAACGTTCTAAGCGCAGTTCTCAGTTTTGGAACGGCTGATACTAACGTCTCATTTTTTACGCTACAGTTTATCAAAAGTAGCATCTAGAACTATATTGATGTACCAATATCTATATTTGTTATTATATATTTATTTTTATTTTTTACCTACACCATGTATAGATTCAAGTACATACAAATAAAAAGTATAAAATAAAAATAAACAAAATGAAAGTACATGAGTTCATCGGATACGTTATACTGAGTGTTAGTTCATGTTTTTGTTGCGGATATTGTTTAAGTAAAACGTATCAGCGACACCAGCAACATATTGATATTCCGAATCAGACAAGTATTTAAATAATTGAATTCCATTTAAACAACACAAATAAAGTTAAAACCCCTCTTCGCCAAATGTAAATGTATCAGAGTCGACGCGTTTATCGGCTAAAGCGTACTCGCCAACCCGCTTTTCGAAAAAATTAGTTTTACCTTCAATACTAATCATTTCCATAAAATCAAACGGGTTGGGGGAGTCATATATTTTATCATATCCCAATTGAACAACCAGTCTATCTGCAACAAATTCAATGTACTGATTCATTAACTTGGCGTTCATGCCAATAAGCCGACATGGAAGCGCTTCGCAAATAAATTCTTGTTCAATTGCGACCGCTTCTTTTATAATTTCATGTATTTTTTGTTTCGATAATTTTTTAGATTTTGCCATTTTCTTGTACAGTAATATCGCAAATTCTGTGTGAAGCGCTTCATCTCTCGAAATCAACTCGTTACTGAACGTGAGACCCGGCAATAAACCGCGCTTTTTCATCCAGTAAATTGCGCAAAACGCGCCTGAAAAAAAAATACCTTCAACGCATGCAAATCCAACCAAGCGTGTCTGAAACGAGCTGCGTTTGTCATGTATCCATCGAATTGCCCAATCTGCTTTTTTTTTAATGCACGGAAATGTTTCAACCGCATTAAAGAGCTTGTCCCGTTCCGTCGTGTCGGTAACGTACGTGTCTATGAGAATACTATACACTTCACTGTGAATGTTTTCCATCGCAATTTGAAATCCGTAAAACGCGCGCGCTTCTGCGAGTTGAACATCGCTCATGAACCGAACCGCCAAATTCTCTAAAACAATACCATCGCTGGCTGCAAAAAACGCGAGAACCATGGATATAAAGTGGCGCTCATCGGCATTCAATTCATTTTTCCACTGCACCACATCTTTTGACAAGTCAATTTCTTCGGCTCTCCAAAAACAGTCTACCTGTTTCTTATACATTTTCCAAATGGCGTCGTCTTGCAATGGAAAAAGCACATATCGGTGACTGGAAGAAGAAACATCGTTTGTAGTGGAAGCGCTAGGGTTTACGTCACACATATTCGACGGTTAAGTGTATAAAATGAGGGGATGTAAGTGAAGTAATAAGGTATTTCTAAATAAGTTCTGTGCATATTTTTATTTTTTCATTTCAATTTGTTCAGTTCATTTACTTCGTTTCATTCGGTTTATTTAATTTTTTCAGTTCAAACAGAATCGCACGTTCATCCAAGTGAAGTTGTTTGGTAGTATTGGTGGACATTTTGATTGCATCTGCTTCA